>Ga0213823_1000405_pt1 | contig 37881 bp, 30 predicted proteins | sample MC6MC0907MG_FD_179887 | JGI IMG/M metagenome (GOLD analysis project Ga0213823, IMG submission 179887) | Enriched soil aggregate microbial communities from Iowa State University, Ames, United States - MC6-MC0907-MG | ecosystem: Environmental > Terrestrial > Soil > Unclassified | place: USA: Iowa...
TAGGCTGATGAAGAGCTTGCGTTGGGACACCGTGCATCAGGTACCACCGCAAGACGCACAGGGCATTACCCGGCTGGCGCCCCCGCGCGGTGAATACCGCGCCCAGTTAAAACGCCTGCACGTGCAGCAACGCTGGAGTGAGTTGATCGACCAGGCCGAGCGGATGTATGCCGAGGGTGTCAACCATTTCTGGTTGGACCTGCAATGGCATCTGCATCAAGCCTTGAGCAAATCACCCCAACCGCAGGGTAGCTGGGCAGCAATCGTCAAACATGACCTGAACATGCTGCTGCAGCGCTTGCCTGGGCTGGACATGCTGTATTGGAACGATGGCTCGGCCTTCGCGGATGAAACCACACGCGAGTGGATCAACCAGCACGTCAGCGACAGCCGCTCCGCGCAATGGCTGCCTGCTGCAGCCTCGGCAACCACCACGGCAACCTGCGAAATCCTCGCGCTGGAACCTGAGGCACTGGCGCAAGCCGATGCTGAGGGTGTCGAGCAAGCGCTGGCGTGGCTTGCAAACCGGCCTGATACGCAGGCCGGGCGGCAACGCTGGTTGCTGCGGCTGCTGATGGCCCGGGTGGCCGAGCAGTACGGCAAGGCCGAACTGGCCATTCATTTGTTCACTGAACTGGATACCGCCGCGCACCACCACGCACTGACCGACTGGGAGCCAGAGCTGATCTTTGAGGTCAAGGCGCGGTTGCTCAAGCTGCTGCGTTTGAAAGCCCAGCGCAACGATGCCGACCGGCCAGCCTTGGCGCGGCAGATGGAACAACAGCTGGCGGCGCTGGTAGCCATTGACCCGGTACGCGCTGCGGTGCTGTGCAGCTAACTCACATTGATCAGGATCCTGTTTTGAGCAAGGACAACCCAACCCTACGGTACTTTGATGCCGAGATGCGCTACCTGCGTGAAGCCGGTAAAGAATTTGCCCAGGCGTTTCCGGACCGCGCGGCGCAGCTGAATCTGGATAAACCTGGGGCGCAGGACCCCTATGTGGAGCGCCTGTTCGAGGGCTTCGCGTTCTTGATGGGGCGCCTGCGCGAAAAACTGGACGACGATTTGCCCGAACTGACCGAAGGGCTGGTCAGCCTGCTGTGGCCGCACTACCTGCGCACCATCCCCTCGCTGGCAATCGTTGAGCTCATGCCTGATGTGAGCCAGATGAAAGGCACCGAATCCATTGCCAGGGGGTTTCAGGTGTTGTCTCAGCCAGTGGGGCCGCAACGTACCCGCTGCCGCTATTCCACGACACAGGATCTGCCGCTTCAACCGCTCACGCTCGACACCGTGCGTCTTGATCACGAGCCTGATGGGCGTGCGGTGCTGCGTTTGCGTTTCTTGTGCGGGGAAATGGCAGATTGGAGCCGGTTGGATCTTGCTCAGATACCGCTGTACCTGAACGCCGATGCCGCATTGGCCAGTGCACTGCATCAAGCACTGACTTTGAAGGTACAGGCGTTGTACGTGCGCATGCCGGGCGAGGCAGAACGCCAAACACTTGAAGGCCACTTCAGGCCCAAGGGCTTCGCTGACGATGACCGCCTTTGGCCCAAAGGTGATAGTGCGTTCAGCGGCTACCAGCTGCTGCTTGAGTACTTCACCTTCCGCGAAAAATTCATGTTCGTGACGCTGTGCGGTTTGGAGTCGTTGTCATTGCCACTGGGCGCAACTTGGTTCGAGCTTGATGTCGTGCTGTGTGAAGCATGGTCGCATGCCTTCACGCCCAACGAGGAGCACATCCGTTTACACGCGGTCCCCGTGATCAATTTATTCCCCTTAGATGCGGACCCGCTCAACCTGGACCCGCTGCAGAACGAGTACCTGCTTCGCCCGATGCGGCTGCAGGACGGGCACACGGAAATCTATTCCGTAGACAGGGTGTCCGGTTCCAAGAACAGTGTTCGTCAGGATTACGTGCCTTTCAGCAGCTTTCGCCACAAGGGTGGCATGCTCCGCGATGAAGCCCCGGAGCGGTATTTTCATACCCGCCTCAGGCAGGGCGCCAATGGTCTTCATGACACCTGGCTGATCCTGGGCGGGGAAGGCTTTGACAAGGATGTGCTGCTCAAGCGCAAAAGCCTGTCACTGCGCCTTACCGGGACCAATGGCCAGCTGCCGCGCAAGGCCCTGCGCAGTACATTGCTCGATGCTGCCGCGCAATCCACCCAGGCTGGGCTGCAGGTGCGCAATCTGACCTCACCCACGCTGCCGTGCTATCCGCCGAATCGTGACCGGTTTCACTGGCGAGTGTTGAGCCACCTGGGCTCGAACTTCTTGCCCATGCTCAACAGTGCTGAAGTGCTGCGTGGCACGCTGGCCTTGTACGAGTGGACGGGGAGCGAAACCAATCGCCGTCGCTTGGAGGCCATCGTTGAGGTCAAGCATCACCTTATCCAGCGGTTCGAAAAAGGGTTCTTGCTGCGCGGGGTGGATATCGAGGTGACGCTCGACAGCAATGGTTTTTCGGGGGAGGGGGACATCTGCCTGTTTGGTGAAATGCTCAGCCGGTTCTTCGCGCTGTATGCCGACATTCACTTGTGCACGCAACTGACGTTGATCCTGCAACCGACGGGGAGGTGCCTGCGATGGAGCGAACATCACAGTCAGCGTATTCCAGGCTGAAGGCTGAAGGGCTTTTGCCGGTACTGGAGGGGCAGGTTGCCTCGGCCAACGTGTATCGCGTCTGCCAGTTGCTCGAGCAGGTACTGGCCGATCATCCTCCGCTGGGCAGTACCGCACACCCGTTTGATGACGGGGTCCGCTTTCGGCCCGACCCAGGCATGGGCTTTCCCGCCAGTGAGCTGAAGGCCATAGAGTTCGACGACGCCTGTCCCGAACGCCCTATAACGATACGAACGCGGCTACTTGGTTTGTATGGTGTCGATTCGCCGCTTCCAACGGCCTACCTGGACGACATCGCCCAGCGCCGTGAGGGCCACGAAGCTGTAGAGGCGTTTCTCGATATCTTCAACCATCGGGTGTTCACCCAGTTCTATCGGATTTGGCGCAAATACTCGTATCCCGCCACCTTTGAGGCGGGCGGTAGCGATGCGACTTCACAGTGCCTGTTGGGCTTGATCGGCCTTGGAGTACCCGGTACTGCCGAGCGTATCGCCACGCCCATGTCTCGCTTTTTGGCATTGCTCAGCGTGATGCGCTTGCCGACCCGCAACGCTGAGGGCATTGGCGCGTTGGTCAAGCTGCTGGCGCCGAGCACGGAGGCACATGTCACCGGGCATTGGCCGCAACGTGTCGTGCTTGAGCGACCAGCCAGCCTGGAAACGAAAAGCCCGGTAAGTCTTTCCCAAGGCATGCCGCTAGGCGCTGTCGGAACGGATGCGAACAGCCAGTTGCGCCTGTTGCTGCACACCAATGACTCGGAAGAAGCGCGCGAGTGGCTTCCTGGGGGGCAGTTGCTGCTCGACTTGCGGGTGCTGCTGGAGGTGTACCTGGGCTGGCGCTGTACGGCCAAGCTACAGCTGTCGATTCCGCTGCGTCTGCTGCCCGTGCCGGTACTGGGCCGTGCGCAAGTCAGGTTGGGAATGACGGCAGTACTGGGGTTGCCGACCGGTGAAGAGGCTACAGACAACACCGATACCATCACAGTCAACCTGGGCCGCTATCAAGGCCTACAACTGAATCCTTGCAACAGGGAGGTACCGCATGTGGCGTACCGCTTCTAAACGCTTCACGGTCGTGGCGCTGGTGACACTGCTGGGCGGTTGCGGCCTCACCCAGAAGGTTGTGGAGGGTACGGCTTCCACGGCCCGTGCGGTTTTCTACAAGCAAGTCAAAACATTGCATCTGGATTTCACCGGCCGGTCAGCGATGAATACCGACAGCATCGAGATGAGCGGGCTATCCGTTCCGGTACTGGTGCGTGTCTACCAGTTGCGTGATCACAAGCTACTGGACAAGGCAACCTACGACGATCTGGTAAGCCACGGCGAGCGCGTGCTGGGTGGCGACCTGTTGAGCGAAAAAGCCGTAGTGGTCAAACCTGGTGAGGCGGCTCAGCTCAGCACGCCTTTGCACAGGGAGGCTCAGTACATTGGCGTGATTGCCTTGTTCCGAAATCCGGACATGGAGCAAGACGCGTGGCGTTTGACCTTGCAGCGTGATGACCTCGATCCGGACCAGCCCAGGGTTGTCGAGTTGGGTGATAACCGCTTGAAGTTGCGGCCGCGCAGCGAGGACTGAGCACATGATCGAATCAAGCCCTTCACTTTACGAAACGCTGCTGCAGAATTTCAGCGGCGAGTTGGAGCTGGATCGGGTCAGTGATGATGATCAACTGACGCTTTCGGTTCTGGACAACCTTCAGCGCATTCTAAACAGCCGGGCCGGCACACTCGCGCATCTGCCGGACTATGGCTTGCCGGATATGGGCACGGTTCTTCAAGGGTTGCCGGCCTCGGCCCATGGTTTGATGAATGACATCGTGAGCACGTTGCGCAGGTATGAGCCGCGGCTCGCAGAAGTGCGCATCGAGCTGGTGCCGCAGCGACGGCCCGGCCATTTGGAATACGCACTCGATGTACGCATCAAGGGCGGTGGCCGGGCCACCTTTGGGACCACGCTTGCACCTGACGGGAGGGTGGTTGTACGTCACCTGAAACAGGAAGGCTATCTCACCAAGCCATAGACCTACGGACAAGGAGGCCAGATGACGGCCCTTTTTGAAATGCGGATTCGCCTAGGCGGCGACCCAGGGAGTTTTGATGAGTTCAACGTGTTGCGCGGCGAGTTGGCCAAGCTTGATCATCCTGCGTGTCCTGACGTTGACTGGGCAAAAGTTGAAGCGTTGTGCTTGAGGCTCTTCGAACGGAACGGGGTGGAGCTGCAGACCGCAGTGTCCTTTATCCTGGCGCGTAGCTACCGTACGGGGCTCGCTGGTTTGACCGAGGGGGTGGCATTGCTCGCCACCCTCACGGACGAGTGGCCGCGCTTGTGGCCGGTGCAGGCTTCAGCTCGGATCGAGCTCATCGCCTGGTTGTTTGCTCAGCTACATCCCCTGGTTCGAATGCTGGAATGGGGTGGATCGAGTCTGGCGAAGCTGAGGGAACTGGTCGTTGAGTTGGGGCGGCTGGAGCACCGTCTGGAGCGGCTTGGCCATGCTTCCTTTGCTTCGCTGAAGGTGTTTCGACAGCAGATCAGTAGCGTGATGCAGCGGATGTCGGGAAGCAGGGACGTGCCGATGCCGCTTCCGTTGCAACCATGGGCATCACCAGCCGAGCCAGCGCTTAGCCCTCCGATCGCTGCGGTTGTCTCAGCACCACCGACTTACACCTTTGTAGTTGAGCCAGCGGCGCAGAAACGCGCGGTTTTGCCGTGGTTGCTGACACTGACGGTCACCAGTGTCTTTGTGGGGTGGCTGGGCTGGCAAGAATGGGCATCCAGGCAAGCCAAAGAGCCCCCCACGCCTGAGCCGATCCAACTCGACAGCCTGAATCTGTTTGATCCTGGCAGTGCCGAACTGAAGCCAGGGTCAACCAGGCTGCTGGTCAACGCACTGGTTGGCATCAAGGCTCAACCGGGCTGGCTGATCGTGATCTCCGGGCACGCGGATGCACGGGGTGATGCTGCCAAGAATCTCGATCTGTCGCGTGCCCGCGCCTCAGCCGTACGCGACTGGATGCAGCGTATGGGGAACATCCCAGACAGTTGCTTTGCTGTTCAAGGTGTCGCGGCCAGCCAGCCGGTCAGCAGCAACGACACCCTCAATGGGCGAGCGGAAAATCGTCGCGTGGACATTCGTCTCGTGCCAGAGGGCACTGCATGTGGCGAGCTGGAGGCCGGGGGACGTTCGGTCAGAGGTGGCGGTGCTGTGTGAGGGGGTAGCGATGTAGAAGGAAGAATGGGTGCCCATGGACCATGATGGAGCTCAGTGGAAAAATTGCGCTTGCCATGGTCTGGCATCTAGTCCATAATTTCGTCCACTGCAGCGGGGCAGGGCTGAAAAAGCCTAGCCAAATCAAAGGGATAGATGCTTAGTTAGCATCTCGTTTCCCGCTCCAAATAAAGATCTACAGAGTTCCATGGAAGTCTGTAAGTCGTTGAAAAAGGGCCGAAAGGCCCTTTTTTCGTTCCGGCGGGAATCACCAGAATTCACGGGTAGCTGGGCATTTTAAGTCCAGAAATGAGTCCTGAATCGGAAATCGGCTCATTCGGTTCACCGTGGAGGACTACAGCTCACGAGACGAGCATTTGGCCTCTGACATGTTCAGGAGGTCACCATGGCACTCTCCGAAATGGCTATTCGGCACGCTCGTGCCGCAGGCAGGGAGTACACCCTCGCCGACATCGACGGCTTGTTCCTCAACGTTACCGCCCAATGCAGCAAGATCTGGCATTTCCGGTATTACTGGGAGGGCAGGCAGAAGCGCATGTCCTTCGGCAGCTACCCTCAAGTCGGTCTGCGCGATGCGCGTGAGCAGCGAGATGAAGCGCGAACGCAGATCGCCCAAGGATGCAATCCTTGCGAACAACGCGAGCAACAGCGGCTTGCTGTGCGTCTTTCCAACGATCAAACCTTCGACGCTATCTTGAAGCAGTGGATTGCCTTTCGCCGACTGAGCTTGAAGGAAGGGCGGCAGAGCACACTGTTCCAGATCCCTCGTATCTTCGATAAAGACATCCTGCCCTACATCGGTCAGCAATCGATCTATGAAATCAACACGCATGTGCTGATGGACCTGCGGTATATCAGCCTCTACGATTTCACTTCGTTCATTAAATGACTGATGCTGCGCGGAGGCCAGTGATGCCCTATCAAAAGCGTTGTGATCACGCTCTAGCTGGTGATAAATCTCACATTATCAGTCGAAGTGGACTGCGTGTTTGGCGTACTTCTACTTCGGGTGTGAAATGCTAATTTCAAGATGGTGATTTCAGTATCGCTTCTTGGTGTCCGTTGCCACGGCACAGGACCGCATTTCAGGCGTCCGGTGATGTCCTCTTGCAGGCGCCAGTGATGCTGATCGGCGCAATTGTGTAATCAGACCCGTCTGCAAGATTGCCGGATGTAACTCTTTGCTCACCAGGAAATACGAGCGTGGATAGTCGGAGGGCTTCCTCTGCCGCGCAGCCTTCATTCCGTCTCCCGCACAAAGTCGGTAAAGCGCCTGGCTGCCAGTGACAGGTATTCGCCCTGACGCCAGCACAGCCGAAAGCTCATCTGCTGGGACGGCTTGAATGGCACTCCCACGACACCTGGGGTGGACTGCTGCACCGAACGCAGTAACGTGGCCACTCCAACTCGCTGCCTTACCGCTTCTACCACCAACGAGACGAAGTTGCTTTGCATCGCCATCCGATAGCGAACACCTCCGTCGGCGACGAACTGGTCCAATAGATGGCGCTGCAGAAAGGATCGGTCGAACAGCACCATTTCCACGTCTGCCAGATCCTCTGGTTCAAGGTGAGGGCGCGTTGCGAGAGGATGGTCCGTGTGCATGCACAATACCATTTCATCCTCGCCCAGCATGACCGATTCCCAAGCGGGAGTAACGCGCCGTGATTCCAGAAGTGCCAAGTCGATTTCGCGACGCTCGAGTTGCTTACTGATATCGTCAGCGCTCCCCTCGACCACGGTCATTGTGATGCCAGGATACCGCTGACGGAAAGCGCTCAGGAGTGTCGGCAGGTAGTTGAGACCGAACATCGGTGGGACCCCTAATCGTACCTCGCCGCTGTGCAGGTCCACCAAATCGCGAAGCTCTTGGCGAGCAGTGTCCAGTTCATGAAGAGCGCACTCCACTCGTGCCAAGAAGCGGGCTCCTTCAGAAGTCGGGTGAACCTGTCGGCCCGCGCGATTGAAAAGCATCACACCCAATTCTTCTTCCAGGCGCGTAACTGCCATGCTCAGTGCGGGTTGCGCGATATGCAGGCTTTGCGCTGCCTTGGTGAAGCTACCTTGACGGCTGATTTCAACGCAGCAGCGCAGCGCTTTGAGGTTCATGGTCTTGGATCGCTCTAACGTTTCATAACAGTTTGTGATGCTAGCCATCATAACAATATATTTTTATTGATAGCTCCCCTTGCTTAGCATGTGCCGCGAATGGACAGAGCAGGTAATCCAGATGAGCATCGCTTTTATTGGCCTGGGGCAGATGGGGTTGCCTATGGCAACACATCTGCTCAGGGCGCACCCCGGGCTACGGGTAAGCTCTGCCAGTGGCCGCGCCTACCCTCAGCTGGAACGCTTAGGTGCATGCCCCACCGATGACCGAAGGGTGCTCGCGGCTTGCGACACGGTGTTCCTTTGCCTGCCCGATGAGCAGACGGTCGAAGAGCTATTGTTTTCAGAGCAGGGTTTGGCCCAATGGATGCGTCCAGGCAGTACGGTGGTAGACACCAGTACGATCGGCTACACCCAGGCTGTCGAGGCAGGGCGCCGGCTGGCTGCGCTGGGCCTGCGCTTCATGGATGCGCCGGTCTCCGGCATGCCGCAGCGTGCGGCTGACGCTACGCTGACAGCGATGTGCGGCGGGGAGCCGGAGGTATTCGCACGGATGCTGCCCTACCTGCAGACCATGGCGTCGACCATCCTGCACATGGGGCCGGTGGGCAATGGTCAGTTGGCCAAGCTAATCAACCAGCTGCTCTACAACATCAACACCGCGGCACTCGCCGAAATCATGCCCATGGCCTGCAAGCTGGGCCTGGATGCGCAGCAGATCACGCAGGTGGTCAACAGCGGTACTGGGCGAAGTCATGCCTCGGAGTATTTTTTGCCGCAGATATTGGCCAATAACTTCAGCAGTGGCTATGCGCTGCAGAGTGCATACAAGGACATGCGTCATGGTGCCCAGATAAGTGCCGAAATGGGCTTGCCACTACCTGTGCTGGGTGCGGCTACCACCACGTATCAGACCGCACTGTTGCGCGGGCATGGCAGCGAGGACAAGGGTGCCATGATCAAGGTATTCGAAGCGTTGTTGGACGTGCAGTTTCGTCACGCGCCTGCCACCACTGACCTATTAACGTTCACTCAGAGATTGTGATGACCAATTCGACTTTTACCCCGGTCGCCACGGCAGCGTTGCTGCTTGACACTTGGCGCACTGGCGAGCTCCTGCAGTCGTTGCCCGAGCCACTCAAACCAGCCAGCCTGACCCAGGGTTATGACGTCCAGGACCAGCTGTTCAGTGCTGCTGGTGGCCGGCGTTGCGGTTGGAAACTGGGTGTGGGCAGCCCCGCGGCCATGCGCGCAGGAAATCTGTCGCGACCATTGGTGGGCCAACTGGAAGCGGCCCGCTGCCATGCCAGCGGTGCAGAGATTCGCCTGCCCGCGCAGACACCGGTCACCATCGAGTGCGAAGTCGCATTCGTGCTAGACCGCGATCTGCAACCAGAGCCGGGCCGCCTACCCTGTGCTGAGGATATTCGTGCTACCTGCGTCACATTCGAAGTTGTGCGCTCTCGATTCGTCGACCGTAAAAGTGTGGGTTGGCCCAGTTTTGCAGCCGATAACGTAGGCTTCGAGGCGCTCGTGGTCGGCGAGAACGTTTGTAGTGGAACCGATCTGGCTTTGCTCACCCAGCTGGCTGCCAGTGCGTTGGTGTACGTGGATGGCGCGCCGCGGGCGCAAGCATTGTCCGGTGACGCTGCAACCGACCCGCTGAGCTCCTTGGCAGCCTTGTATGCCCATGCCGCAGAGCGCGGTGAGATTCTGCGTGCAGGCGATCTGGTCTCGACCGGTGCCATGTGCGCGCCTTTCGACCTGCCTGGGGCAGGCTTCAGCGTCTCGGTGCAGTACTTCGGCAAGGAGTTGAAGTTCACGTTGGTTTAAGCGGGCGAGGCTGGGGCGGCGCCCTTTGACGGGCGCTTGCTAGGATGCGTCGCGCTCCCTGGCGGTGTTGTCTTGCCGGGCCAACCACGCTTTAAGCACCGGCTCGGCGCAGATCATGACCACGATCAGGCGCATGATCTGCATGGCGGTCACCATGCCAGCACCCAATTGCAAGGCTTCGGCAGTGAGGTACATTTCTGTGCTGCTGCCGGGCATCATCCCAAGTGCCATCGTCAGTACCGGAAAACCCGATACCACGCCTAGTGCCCACGCGAAGAGCAGGGTGCCGATGATCATGCTTAAGGTGAAGGCGACGACCTTCAGCAGATACTTGGGCGACCTGCGAAAGAACCCGCGATCAAAAAAGCTTCCCAGCGCGCAGCCAATCATCAGTTGGCCAAATCGACTCAGCTCCACAGGCAAGGCGGTTCGCAGATCGAAGGCTGCCGTCAAGGCGGCGCATAAGGTCATGGGGCCGAACATCCACGAATTTGGCAGGCCCAGGCGCTTCCATAGCATCGCCATGAGCACGCCGCCGGCCAGCATCGGGCCGAGCCATTGCCATTGCGCCGGGAGGCGAGGGTGCACCACCGCTTCGGGTGCCAAGTGCATCAAGAAGAACATCGCCGGCGGCACGCTGAGTATGATCAGTACCAGCCGAATGCTGTGGGCCGCTGCAATCTGGCTGACGTCAGCCCGGTAGCGAGCGCCGAGCTGGATCATCTCGGCAAAGTTGGCAGGCATGAAGGCGAAATAGGCGGTGGTCAAGGCCATACCGTTTCGGCGCATGAACGCGATACCGGCCAAGGCAAGCAGGAAGGTCAGAACGGCAGCGGCAAACATCAATGCAAAGTGCGAGAGGATTTCGCCCACCACCGGTTGGGTGAAGTGCAGGCCAATAGAGGTAGCGATCATCCATTGGCCGGATTTACGCCCATTGGGGATTTCGGCGATCAGCCAGCCGCCGCAGCGCACCAGCATCACCGCCAGCAGCGAACCGATGATCCATGGCAGCGGCCAGTGAGCCGCGCTGGCGAGCAAAGCGCCGGCAGTGCCGACCAAGGGCGTTGCCCACCAGGTTTTCACGCGTCCAAGCATTTGCCCCTCACGTCGCAACACTCCAATCCTGTACCGCCTGGTGTCACTGGCGAGGCGGGTACGCAGCCCCAGCTTGACTCAAGTTGACTACGGTCAAGCGGGTGCGCTTATGGCGTCGATCAAGCTGCGATGACGGCGGCCACCGCTTTACCAAAGTCACTGCAGCCCATTGCCCCGCCGAGGTCGGCAGTGCGCTTGAGGGGGTTCTGCAGCACCGTGTCCACGGCTTGCTCCATGGCATGGCCTGCATCCACCAAGGCTGGGTTGCCGTGTTTTTCACCCATCCACTGCAGCAACATCGCCACCGAAAGGATCATCGACACCGGGTTGGCTTTGTCCTGGCCAGCGATGTCGGGCGCAGAGCCATGCTGGGCCTGGGCGCAGCAATGGCTGTCGCTGGCCATTATCGAGCCGGCCAGGCCCAGGCTGCCGGACAATTCGCTGGCCAGATCGCTGAGGATATCGCCATAGAAGTTAGTCGCCACGAGCACGTCGAAGCGCTCTGGGTTGCGCACAAGGTGAGCGGTCGAGGCGTCGACCAGCATGTCGTCCAGTTGTACCTCGGGGAATTCCCTGGCAACCCCGCGCACACACTCCAGGAACAGGCCGTCGGTCATGTGGAAACTGTTGGCCTTGTGAATGGCGGTGACCTTGCGGTTACGTTTCATGGCTAATTCGAAGGCGCGGCGCGCGATGCGTTCGCTGCAGTGGCGGGTAATCTTGCGCGTCGACAGGGCCATGTCCTCGGACGGCATGACTTCTCCCCAGCCGCGCGACATGTTGCGGTCCGGGTAAAAGCCTTCGGTGGCTTCGCGCATGATGACCAGGTCCATACGCCTGCCCGGCTTCATATTCGATTCTATGAACGGCCGGGTTCGCGCCGGCCGTACGTTGGCATACAGGTCCAAGCCAATCCGGAAGCCCGCCGAGACGTTGCGTCCGCCCTTCTCGGGTGCTGGATAGTCTGCATGGGATTGCGTGCCGAGAATGATCCCGTCATAGGCCTTGGCCTTTTCCAGTACTTCGTCGCGCAGTGTGGTGCCGTGCTTTTCCAAGCTGGTGAAGCCGACATCGTCGTAGTCAAGGCTCAACCCCAGCGTAAAGCGGGTATTGGCCGCATGAATTGCTGATATGGCCGAATCGACGATCTCGGGGCCGATTCCGTCGCCGGGGAGAATCAATATACGCATCACACTCTCCTGAGGATCTGCCTGTCGATTTAGAAGGGGTACCAGGATGGTTGGGCGGATAAGCAACGAACCTGCCGCACCCATCCTCCTCGCAAGAAGGGGCGTAGTTGGTATTGCATCTTATTGCATTAAAATCCAATTTACGCAACTCTGGCAGCTTTCGCGGTGCATCGCTGGTTCGCTTTCCCCAAAGGCATGAACCATGCTTAGGGTGCATGGAGGAGTGTCATCGCCGCGCGTGAAGCGTGCCAGGAATACTCACTGACCGCCCTTACGGCGTTCATACTGCTGTCTTGTCAGGATCTTTTCGTGCGCTACGACCTCACCAGCCTGGATCTTTTCATCATCGTCGCCCAAGAGCGCAACCTCACGCGCGCGGGCCGAATCAAGCATGTGGCTGTCTCGGCGATCAGCAAACGCATCACCGAGCTCGAGGCGCAAGTTGGCTCGCCGCTACTGTTGCGTAACGCGCGCGGGGTGGAGCTGACGCCGGCAGGGCAGTCGCTGCTGTTTTACGCTCGACAACTCAAGCAGACGATGGCACAGCTCGACAGCGAATTGAGCGGATATGCGAGCGGGGTCAAGGGGCATATCCGTATTCACGCGATCACCTCCGCGTTATCGCAGTTTCTACCTCAGGACGTCGCCGGCTTTGCCGATCTGTATCCACAGATCAAGTTCGATATCGAAGAGCGGGTTGGCTCTGCGGTGATTCGTGCCGTTGCTGACGGGCGTGCCGATCTCGGCATCATCGCCGCTCAAACGGCCTCCGAGGGCCTTGAAACATTCACCTATCGGCATGACGAACTAACGCTGGTAGTGCCCAGTGGGCATCAACTGGCAACACGAAAGTCGATCAGCTTCAAAGAAGTGCTGGAGCACGAGTTCGTTGGCCCCCACCTTGAAAGTTCGATGCACACGCTACTGACCAGCGAGGCGGCCAAATTGGGCATGGCGCTGAAGCTGCGCATCCGCATCAGCAGCTTCGATTGCATGTGCCGGATGGTGTCTAACGGGCTGGGTATTGCTGTGCTGCCTCGCAGTGTCATCAATCAGTATCTGCGCAGCCACAAACTCAAGGCGGTGACACTCGCCGAACCGTGGGCGCAGCGCACGTTGTTGCTCGCATTCAAAAAATACGAAGCTGCCTCACCCACCCTCAAGACCTTCATCGATCACCTGAAGCTGTCAAACTAACGGGTCTCGAGCGTTCTCGTTTGGAGAACGCTGCTGTGGCGATTGACCAATTTTCATCCGCCACAACTGCTTTTAGTATCGGCGCATCAACAGTGCTGATGGCGCATTTCCAGCCCTGCGAACATTATAAAAAGCCGAGCGATGAGAAGCATGACCGAGACTGCCTGCGATCTGTTTAGCCCCCTGGTGATCAAGGATGATGCGTTCACCATCATCGACCTGAGCAAGATGCTCGATCACGACCAGCTGGCCAAGCTGCCGTACTCTATCCGTATCTTGCTGGAGAACGTTGCGCGTTGCTCCCCGCAAGCGCTGCCGTCGGTGCTGGCGCGTGCGATTGGCCAGGGCCCGGACTGCGAAGTGCCATTCCAGCCCAACCGTTTGATGTTCCATGACACCACCTGCCTTCCGGCGCTGGCTGATTTCGCGGGTATGCGTGATGTAGTAGCAGAGCTTGGCGGTGATCCGCAGGCGATGAACCCGCTGATTCCCGCGGTGCTGACCATCGATCACTCGGTTATCGTTGAGCGCTATGCCGAGGCTGACGCCGTCGAGCAGAACCTGGACATCGACTTCCGTCGCAACAGCGAGCGCTACCGCTTCATCAAGTGGGCGCAAAAGAGCCTGGACAATTTCGGCGTCATCCCGCCGGGTACTGGCATCATTCACCAGATGAACATGGAGGCGCTGGCCCAGGTCGTCTGGGAAAGTCGTGGTGAAAATGGCGAGCGCCTGCTGCATCCGGACGACATGGTCGCTACCGATAGCCACACACCGATGATCAATGCCATCGGCGTACTGGGTTGGGGTGTTGGCGGCCTGGAAGGGCAGGCTGCGATGGTCGGCGAACCGGTGCCCATCAGCTTCCCTAAGGTCATCGGTATCCGCGTCACCAACTCCCTGCTCCCCGGCGTTACCGCAACCGACCTGTCGCTGCATGTCGCCGAGATTCTGCGTAAGCGTTCAGTCGTGGGCAAATTCGTCGAGTTTACCGGCCCCGGTTTGTCGACCTTGAGCTGGGCGGCCCGTGGCACTGTATCGAACATGGCCCCGGAATACGGCGCGACCGTGGTGTTTTTCCCGTTCGACAACGAAACCCTGGCGTATCTCGAGCTGAGTGGTCGTTCGGCCAAGCTGCGTGAGCAGGTCATTGCCTACATGAGTAAGCAACCGCTATGGCGTCGCGACGAGTTGCAAGAGCCGCAGTTCGACGAGCTGATCGAACTCGACCTGGCCAGCATTGAGCCGAGCGTCGCTGGCCCGCATCAGCCGCACCAGCGTCAGCCGCTGTCGAATGCTGCAGCGTCGTTTCGAGACGAGGTGCTGGGCGGTGGCAAGCTAATTAATGCACCGCAGGAACAAAGCTTCAACGAGCCATCGTTCGGCCAGGCGATAACCCATGGTGCGGTGGTCATGTCGGCGATCACCAGTTGCACCAACACCGCTAACCCTGCGCAGATGATCCAGGCCGGGTTGCTGGCACGCAAGGCACGGGCCTTGGGCCTGCAGCGCAAGCCGTGGGTCAAGACCTCGCTGTCGCCTGGCTCGCAAGTGGTCGCGGACTACTTGGCCGAAGCCAATCTGCTGGAAGATTTTTCGGCGCTTGGCTTCGATTTGGCAGGCTTCGGCTGCATGACCTGCATCGGTAACTCCGGCAAGCTCGAAGAGCATGTCGAAACCTTTGCCGACCAAGGCCTGAAAGGGGTCGTAGTGTTGTCGGGTAACCGCAACTTCGAAGGCCGGGTAAACCCCAAGGTGCCGGCCGGTTATCTGGCGTCGCCAGCGTTGTGCGTGGCTTACGCCATTGCCGGCACCATCGACATCGACCTGACCTCGCAGCCGCTGGGCGAAGACAGCAACGGCAATTTGGTGTATTTGCACGACCTGATGCCGTCCGAGGCCGAGATTGCCGCGCAGGTCGCACAGGTGGTCAAGCCTGAGTTCTTCCAGCATCGTCTGGCGACCGTCTGGGACGGTACTCATCACTGGCAGGCACTGTCGGCAGAGGGCAGCGTTCAGTTCCCGTGGAGCCCGGAGTCGACCTATTTGCGTCGTCCGCAGTATCTTGCCGATATCCAGGCTGACCCCAAGGCGTCCCTGGCTATCAGCGGCGCGCGAGCACTGATGGTACTCGGCGACAACGTCACGACCGATCACATTTCGCCCGCAGGTGCCATCCCTGCCAGCAGCCTGGCAGGCAAGTGGCTGCTGGAACGAGGCGAGGACCCGCAGGACCTCAACCAGTACTCCACCCGTCGTAGCAACCATGAAGTGATGCTGCGCGGGGCGTTTACCAACAAGTCTGTGAAAAACCGTTTGCTCGGCGAGCAGCAGCCAGGCCTCGGCGCTTGGGCCTGGAATGCCGACCACAGTGAATGCCTGCCGCTGTACGAGGCGGCCAAGAGCTACGCCGCCCAGCAAACGCCGATGGTGGTGTTCGCCGGTATCAACTACGGCGCGGGCTCCAGCCGCGACTGGGCAGCCAAGGCGCAAGCCCTGCTCGGGGTCAAGGCAGTGGTCGCACAGAGCATCGAGCGTATCCACCGCAGCAACCTGATCGGCATGGGCGTACTGCCTCTGGTGTTAAAGGCTGGACAAAGCGTGGACGACCTGCAGTTGGATGGGTCAGAGCAGTTCGACTTCCTGGGCTTGGATGACCTGACCGTAGGCGAAAACGTGATTGCCCTGAACATTCATCGCGCAGACGGTCGCTGCGATCAGTTCGAGGTTATCGCTCGCGTCGATTCGCAGCAGGAAGTGCGCTACTTGACCAATGGCGGCGTGCTGCCATTCGTGATCCGCAAAGTGGTCGCTCGCAGCCGTCGCTGAGGTTGCGCCGGCCCCGTTCAGCGGGGTCGGCCCTGGTCAATAACAAAAAAGGACACGTTACATGAATGGCGAACAACCGATCGTTGTTGCGCTCGATGCCGCGAGCCCTGAACAAGCCGGCGTCGCCCGGCGTACCTTCTTAAAACAGCTAGGTTCGGTCACGAGCCTAGGCCTGCTCGGCTCGCTGCTGCCCAACGGCATTGCCTGTGCAGCGAGCGCTCTGTCTTCAACACATTCTGCTAGCGGGAGAACCAACCCTATGTTCGCGTATGTCGGATCGCGTACCACCCGGGAGCGTAATGCCCGGGGTGATGGCATCACGGTCTATCGCCTGGATCAGGAAGCGGGCACGCTGGAGCAGGTCCAGGTTGTTAGTGATCTGGTCAACCCTTCTTTCCTCGTGCTCAATCGCGCCGGTGATCGGCTGTACAGCGTCCATGGTGACCGGAGTGAGGTCAGTGCCTTCAGTGTCGACAAGGCCACGGGCATGCTTACCTTTCTCAATCGTCAGAGCTGTGAAGGCAAAAATCCGGTCCATCTGGCACTGGACCCTAGTGAGCGCTTCATGGTCGTCTCCAACCACATTACCGGCACCCTGGCGGTGCTTAATGTCGCGGAAGACGGCTCTCTAGGCAGTGTCAATCAACTGCTCAAACTGGAAGGCCCACTGGGTCCGCACCGCGTCGAGCAGCCCTTTGCCAAGCCGCACTTCAACCCGTTCGACGCTTCGGGCAACTTTGTCCTAGTACCGGATAAAGGGCTGGACCGTGTGTTCAGCTTCCGGTTCGACAACGGCAAGCTGCACCCGGCTGAGCAGCCATTCGTTGTCGCTCGCGAGGGTTCCGGTCCCCGGCACATCGCCATGCACCCCAAGGCAGCATTCGCCTACGTGGTCAATGAGCTCGACTCCAGCGTCACCAGCTACCGTTTCGACCCCCAAAACGGTGCGCTGCAAGCCTTCCAAGTATTGCCATCCTTGCCAGCGAGCTACACCGGCAACAGCCGTGCCTCGGAAATCGAAGTCGATCGCAATGGGCGTTTCCTGTACGCCTCCAATCGTGGCTACGACAGCATCGCGGTTTACGCCATCGACCAGGGCACTGGCCTGCTCAGCCCGATCGAGTTTGTGCCAAGCGAAGGCAAGACGCCTCGTTTCTTCACCCTGACGCCTAATCAGCGTTTCTTGTTTGCGCTCAATGAAGACAGCGACAACATCGTTTCGTTTGCGGTCGACCCGCAGCGTGGCGGGCTGAGCAAAACGGACTTCTCGGTCAAGGCCGGCAGTCCGGTGTGCATGATCTTTTCTGCCTGATATCCGTTTCACCGATAACAATTAAGGGGTGGGCCACGGTTCACCCCAGATGAGGTCCCTATGAACAACAACAACACTGTCGACGAGCAGGCGATTGTCCGCAAAGTTACGTTGCGGATCATTCCGTTCATGTTCCTGCTGTACATCGTTTCCTACCTGGATCGAGCCAACATTGGCTATGCCGCGCTGGAGATGAACAAGGAGCTGGCGCTGACCAGCGAAGCCTTCGGTTTCATTTCAGGGATATTCTTCATCGGCTACTTCCTGTTCGAAGTGCCGAGCAACGTGATGCTCAACAAATTTGGCGCACGGGTCTGGATCGCCCGTATCCTGGTGACCTGGGGCGCGATTGCTGCCGCCACTGCCTTCGCCCAGACGGCCAATCAGTTGTACGTGCTGCGCTTTTTCCTCGGTGTGGCCGAGGCGGGCTTCTTCCCGGGCGTGATCGTCTACCTGACATTCTGGTTCCGCTCCAAAGAACTAGCCACGACCGTCGCGCTCTTCACCGCGGCAATCCCGGTCAGCTATATCATCGGCGCACCGATGTCGACCTGGATCATGGACAACATCAAGTGGTTCGACTGGAGCGGCTGGCGCTGGATGCTGTTCCTCGAAGGCATCCCTGCGGTGTTCCTCGGTATTGCTTGCTTCTTCTTCCTCACCGACAAGCCGGAACAAGCCAAATGGCTCACTCCGAAGGAGAAGGACTGGCTGCTGGCCGAGCTCGAGCGTGATCGCCAGAGTCGCAAAAATGTCCAGCGCCTGAGCGTGTTCAAGACCATGGTCAACAAGAAGGTGCTCTACCTGGCGTTCATCTACTTCGTCTACCAGTGCGGCAGCCTCGGTGTCGGCTACTGGATGCCCCAGATCATCAAGGGTTTTGCCGACGACTTGACCCATACCCAGATTGGCCTAATCGCCACGCTGCCGTACATCGTCGCCACCCTCACGATGATCATCTGGTCGCGCAGTTCGGATCGACGCAATGAGCGCAAGATGCACTCGGCGATTCCCCTGGCGATTGCTGCGTTGGGCCTGGTTGGCGCCGGCATGCTTGCCAGCCCGGTGGCATCGATGGCGATGATCTGTGTGGCGTTGTCTGGCCTGTACAGCTTCAAGTCGCCATTCTGGGCGCTGCCGACGCTGTTCCTTGATCGCGCTACTGCTGCCGTCTCGATCGCGGTGATCAACTCGATCGGCAACCTGGGCGGCTTTGTTGGTCCGTCGCTGATCGGTGTGGTCAAGGGCAATAGCCAGAGCGCCTCGACCGGCTTGCTGTTCCTCAGTGCGCTGTTGGTCATTGCCTTCTTGATGACGGCGCTGATGCGTGTCACCAACAAAGAGCCAGGTCAGCCAATGGCCGCTTCCGCCCATTGACCCGACGGGGGCCGCGCTGCGGCCCTTCGACCTGAGCCCTATCGGGTGGAGCCGCTTGGCTCCCTGCATAAGCGTTCAAAGCAAGCCCCACCACTGCTTGATTCAATCCCGGGCCCAATACCGGGATGGGTAGATTCACGCCAACAAAATGGAACCGTCAGATGCACAACAACAAAAATATCCTGCGTACTCTGCTGACACTTTCTCCCTGCATGGTTGCAGGTGCTGCCGGCGCAGAAGGCTTCGTCGAAGACAGCAAGCTAAATCTGCAAATGTCCAACTATTACTTCAACCGTGATTTCCGTGACGGTGCTGGCCAGTCCAAGCGTGAAGAGTGGGCCCAGGGTTTCCTGTTGGATTACCGTTCAGGTTATACCCCAGGGACTGTAGGCTTCGGTCTGGATGCACTGGGCATGCTCGGTATCAAGCTCGATTCGAGCCCAGACCGTTCGGGTTCCGGGCTGTTGCCGGCGAATGATGAAGGGCGCGCTGCGGACCAATTCAGTCGCCTGGGCCTGGCTGCCAAGGTCAAATTATCCGAGAGCGAACTGAAGTACGGCACATTGATTCCGAAGCTGCCCACGGTTCAGGCCAACACCGGCCGCATCCTGCCGCAGACCTTCGAAGGTGGTCTGCTGACCAGCAACGAAATCGATGGCTTGACCCTGACCGGGGCGCGTTTCAATCGCGTGACCGACCGCGATTCGACCAACGCCGAGAAAATCACCCTGAACAACAAGAACCGGCGTTTTGCCGGCACCGTTGAGGGCGATGACTACTGGGTGGGCGGAGCTGACTACGCGTTGAGCAAGGCGCTCACCGTGAGCTATCAGTACGCCAAGTTGCAGGATGTCTACCAGCAGAATTTCTTCGGCATCAACCACACCTGGAACGTCGGCCCCGGCAAGCTCAAGAGCGACCTGCGCTACATGCTCAGCGATGACGCTGGCGCGGCGAGGGGCGGGGCGATCGACAGTGGTGCGTTGAGCGGGCTGTTCACCTACAGCCTGGGCGGCCACGCGTTCGGCTTGGGTTTGCAAAAAATGAACGGCAATACCTCGATGCCGTACCTTAACGGCGCTGACCCCTATCTGAACAACTATGTTCAGATCAGTGACTTCGCCGAGCCGGGTGAGCGCTCCTGGCAGCTGCGTTATGACTACAACTTCGCGGCTATCGGCATTCCCGGGCTGACATTCATGACCCGCTACGTCAAGGGTGATCATGCTGATGCCGCTACCCGAGCCGATGAGGGGCGCGAGTGGGAGCGCAACACCGACGTCGTCTACACCTTCCAGTCCGGTGCGTTGAAGAACGTGGGTGTGCGGTGGCGGAACGCCGCCTATCGCTCGAACTTTGCGCGTGGGGCAGACGAAAACCGCTTGATCGTTTCCTACACATTGCCTATCTGGTGAGTCCACCTTCTCTAGGAGAGCCACATGACCGTCATCACCCCTGCAGTACTCGACGACCTCGCTCCAGGTGGCGTCCTGCACGCCGCAATCAACTTTGGCAACCCGGTGCTCGCCCAGCGTGGCCCGGGCGGCGAGCCCCAGGGTGTGTCTGTGGCATTGGCGACTGCCTTGGCCAATGAGCTCGGCGTCACGCTTGAGATGCGCACCTTCGATGCGGCAGGCAAGGTGTTCGCCGCATTGGAGGAGGGCGCCTGGAGCCTTGCCTTCCTCGCCATCGAGCCGGTGCGCGAAGCACAGATCAACTTCAGCGAGCCCTACGTCATCATCGAGGGTACCTACCTCGTCGCGCAGGAGTCGCCCTACCATTCGGTTGCCGATCTTGATCAAGCCGGCTTGAAACTGGCCGTGGGCAAAGGTGCCGCCTATGACCTGTTCCTGACCCGCACATTGCAGCATGCCCAGCTTGAGCGGGCTGAGACGTCCGCTGGCGCGGTGGATTTGTTCTTTGAACAAGGACTCGATGCCGCCGCAGGCGTTCGCCAGCCGTTGCAGAAGATCGCTGATGCAGACCCCCGTTATCGCGTGCTGGAAGACACTTTCACCTCAATTCGCCAGGCGATGGCTGTTCCGCGGGGCCGGGAGGCCGGAGCTGCGTATGTAAGGGCGTTTGTCGAACGCAAGAAAGCCGAAGGGTTTGTGCAGGCCGCTCTGCAGCAGAGCGGCCAGGCCGATGTAACCGTTGCACCGTAATTTGCAGCGATAAATCAAGAGGCCGATGACGGCCTCTCGTGTTGAAAGTGAAGGGCAGAGATGCCTACCGTGCTTGGGGTAATGAAATGGCCAAGGCCGCCGATGTCGTTGTGCAATGCCTGGAAAACGAAGGTGTCGAGTATGTGTTCGGCATCCCTGGTGAGGAAAACCTCGACCTGCTGGAATCCCTGCGCAAGTCGAAGATCAAGCTGGTCCTGACCCGCCACGAACAATCTGCAGGCTTCATGGCCGCCACCTATGGCCGCCTGACCGGCAAGACCGGCGTCAGCCTGTCGACCCTGGGCCCTGGCGCGACCAACCTGGTGACAGCCAGTGCCTACGCCTATCTCGGCGGCATGCCGATGATGATGATTACCGGCCAGAAGCCGATCAAGAAGTCCAAGCAGGGCCGCTTCCAGATCATCGACGTGTGCGGCATGATGGCCCCCATCACCAAGTACACCCACCAGTTCGCTTCGGCCGACAACATCCCGTCGCGCATGCGCGAAGCGTTCCGCCTGGCTGAAGAAGAAAAACCGGGTGCCGTGCACCTGGAGCTGCCGGAAGACATCGCGGCCGAGCAGACCGATGCCATGCCGATCCCACGCAGCCTGCACCGTCGCCCGCTGGCCGAGCATGTGGCCATCGAAGCCGCGATCGAGAAACTGCGCACCGCGCGCAGCCCGATCCTGGTGATCGGCGCCGGCGCCAACCGCAAGATGACCGCCAAGGTCCTCAAGCAGCTGATCGACAAGACCGGCATTCCGTTCGTCACCACCCAGTTGGGCAAGGGTGTGGTCGACGAGCGGAGCCCGCGCTTCCTGGGCAACGCCGCACTGTCGTCGGGCGACTTCGTGCACCGCGCGATCGAAGCGGCCGACCTGATCATCAACATCGGCCACGACGTGATCGAGAAGCCGCCGTTCTTCATGGTCCGTGGCGGCACCGAAGTCATTCACATCAGCTTCCGCTCCGCCGAAGTCGATGCCGTGTACTTCCCGCAGGTCGAAGTGATCGGCGACATCGCCAACGCCGTGTGGCAGATCGCCGAAGGCCTGGGCGACACCTCGCACTGGGACTTCACCCGCCTCATGACCATCCGTGAGGCCAACGAGGCCCAGATCGCCGAAGGCGCCGACGACAACCGCTTCCCGGTCTACCCGCAGCGCCTGGTCGCCGACATCCGTCGCGTGCTGCCGTCCGAAGGCATCGTGGCGCTGGACAACGGCATCTACAAGATCTGGTTCGCCCGTAACTACAAGGCGCACAAGCCCAACACCGTGCTGCTCGACAACGCCCTGGCGACCATGGGCGCCGGCCTGCCGTCGGCCATGGCCGCGCACCTGGTCTACCCGGACCGCCCGGTGATCTCGGTGTGTGGTGACGGCGGCTTCATGATGAACAGCCAGGAGCTGGAAACCGCAGTTCGCCTCGGCATGCACGTCACCGTGGTGATCCTGCGTGACGACGGCTACGGCATGATCCGCTGGAAGCAGGCCAACATGGGCTTCACCGATTTCGGCCTGGACTACGGCAACCCGGACTTCGTCAAATACGCCGAAGCCTACGGAGCCAATGGCTACCGCGTGGAAAGCGCAGATGCCTTGCTGCCGCTGCTGGACCACTGTGTTTCCAACCCCGGCGTGCACGTGATCGACTGCCCGGTGGATTACAGTGAGAACGATCGCATTCTCAACAGCGAGCTGCGTGAGCGCAGTTTGGCAATCTAGAAAGATATATGCCGTAACAAACTGTCTCTCGACTTTTTTTCAGGATGTGCAGCGTTCTCGGTATGAGAACGCTGACTTGCCCAATCACCAATTTTCATTTCCCTATGCTCTTTCTACGATGGTCCCAGGCAGGAAATTGCCTAAACCATCAGATGCAAACGTCACTACAAAAATTACAAGGTGTACGTCATGTCCAAGAAAGTCGCATTTGTTACCGGCGGTATGGGCGGTATCGGTACAGCTATCTGTCAGCGCCTGGCAAAGGACGGGTTTGTCGTGGTTGCCGGTTGTGGCCCAGACTCGCCTATCCGCGCCGAATGGCTGAAAAAACAGAAGAAGGCTGGTTTCAACTTTATTGCGTCCGAAGGTAATGTTGCGGATTGGGATTCCACCGTAAAAGCCTTCGATAAAGTCAAGCGGGACGTCGGCCCAATCGATGTGCTGATCAATAATGCGGGCACCGCGTGCAATGTTGTGTTCCGCGACATGGTGCCCGGTGACTGGCAGACCGTGATCGATACAAACCTTAACTCGTTGTTCAATGTGACCAAACAAGTTATCGATGATATGACTGCCCGTGGATGGGGGCGTGTCATTAATATCTCTTCGGTAAACGCTCAGTTAGGTCATGTAGGGCAGGTGAACTACGCAACGGCTAAATCGTCCATACGCGGATTTACCCGTGCGCTGGCGCGTGAAGTCGCCGCTCGTGGTGTGACCGTGAATACAGTATCGCCAGGCTATATTGCCACCCCTCGGCTTAAGGCCATTACTGAGAACGAGCGAATGGACAAGGTCGTCCAAGAGATCCCTGTCAAACGCCTGGGTACGCCTGAAGAAGTTGCCTCGATGTGTGCCTGGTTGGCGTCGGAGGAGTCCTCCTTTGCCACAGGCGCCGACTTCGCTATCAACGGCGGCCTGCACATGAGTTGAGGGGGCCGCGCCTTCATCAGCGGGTTATAACAATTACAATACTGTTCCGGAGTTAACAATGCTGTCCATTCTCGGTTACGGCATGATCATCACATTTATGTCGTTGATCATGACGAAGCGGCTGGCGCCGCTGGTGGCGATGACCACCATTCCTATTCTATTTGCCATGCTCGGCGGTTTTACCGGCGATATGGGCCTGATGATGATCGACGGGCTGCGTAAAGTTGCACCTACCGCAGTTATGGTCATGTTCGCTATCCTGTACTTCGGCATGATGTTCGATACCGGTCTGTTTGACCCGGTGATCAAGACCTTCCTCAAGATCATCAAGGGTGACCCCGCCAAAGCAGTTCTGTTTGCCACCTTGCTTGCGGGCATGGTGTCGCTGGACGGCGACGGTTCGACCACTTACATGATTACCCTCACGGCGATGTTGCCGCTGTTCAAACGTTTAAAGATTAATCCATTAATACTGCCGTGCGTGGTGATTCTGGCGGCGAGTGTGACCAACTTACTGCCGTGGGGTGGCCCGCTGGCTCGTGCCGCAGCATCGTTGCAGGTTGAAACCACCGATCTGTTCCTGCCACTGATCCCTGCCATGATCATCGGCTTTGCGAGTGTCCTTGCACTGGCCTTTTACCTGGGCCTGCAAGAGCGTAAACGCCTAGGTACCCTGACCCTACCGGGCGATCCGCGACGCCATTCGAGCATGTCTGACGAAGACATCAGCGACCTGCTGACCCTCAGCGATGAAAACGCAGAACTGCGTCGCCCGAAGATGTTCTGGCTCAACGCCACCCTGACCATCGTGCTTATGGGATGCTTGGTAGTTGAACTGCTGCCGTTGCCGATTTTGTTCATGCTGGCATTCTCGGTGGCGCTGGTGATCAACTACCCAGGTATCGACGACCAGCGTCGACGGATTGCTGCGCATGCCCCTACCGCGCTCAATCAGATTGCGATCTTCCTCGCGGCAGGTATTTTCGCTGGCATCCTCTCGGGTACTGGCATGGTCAAGGCGATGTCGGAAACCCTGCTCTGGGCCCTTCCAGAAAGCTGGGGTGCCTACCTGGCGCCGATTACCGCGATCATCAGTATTCCCGGCACATTCTTCATGTCCAACGATGCCTTCTACTACGGCGTCTTGCCGGTGCTGGCGCACGCTGCCGAAGCGTATGGCATCACGGCCGCAGAAATCGGCCGAGCATCGATGGTTGGCCAGCCTGTGCACTTGCTGAGCCCGTTGGTTGCCTCGACTTACCTGTTGGCTGGGTTGGCGGGCGTAGAGTTCAGTGACCACCAGAAATACACCTTCAAATGGTCACTTTTACTGTGCCTGGTGATCATGGCTGCGTCGATGGCGTTTGGTTTGTACCCGTGGTACTCCACCGCCGCTTGATAATCAATGAGCGGAACCGGGGCGCGTCAGGTGGCCGGTAGCTTAGCCTTGCAGGCGCCCTCTAAGTGGGAGCGAAGAAACGCTGCTGCCTGCTCTCGTTCACCGTTTTCAATGAGCTCCAGCAGGTGAATATGCTCCCGGCACTGAGCGAGAAGGCGCTCTTGATTGAGATTGGGTTGATAGCTGGAAAAACGACGCAACTGATTTTGCTGGCGAATCGCCTCGACAAAGTAGGGGTTGCCGGAGCACTGGACGATAAGTTCATGCAATTGGGCACCGATATCAAACAACTCTGCAGGAGAGCGTATGTAAATCTCGCCATCGAGCAGGGCCTGCTGGCGACGTTTGGCTTCTGCAAAGGCGACCTTGTCGACCGTGTAGCCTGGTTCTAGCAATGCAGTGGGCTCGATGGCCATACGGAAACGGTAGCTGTGAAAGTGCGCTTGGGTTGTCTCGACGAAACGATTCAGGCTCCAGCCTTGCCCCGGACGGCGCTCGATCATTCCCTCATGCATGAGGCGGTTGAGCACTTTCAGCAGTTGCCCACGAGGCACCTGGTAGCGGCGCAGGAGCTCAGCCTCGAAAAAGTCCGTGGCAATGCGCCCGCTCATGAAGTCTGCGACCACCTTGAGGTAGAAATCTTCGAGCGGGTCTGCGGCTTGTGGCAGCACGCTGGCGTTTATTTCCGAGGCATGCTGCAGTAAAAAGTAGCCACGATTGGGAGCATGATAAGCCAGCCCCAGCGACGCAAACAGGCCAAAGACTTTCCTGATCGGTGAGCGGGACACGCCAAGGGCATCGGCCATGGCCACTTCTCGCAGTGCGTCGCCAGCGCGCATTGAGCAGTGTTGGGCGAACGCCAAGACTTGGGGTGCAAGCTGAAGTGTCAAATCCTTCTTCATGGGTGAATTAACTTTAAATGGTCTCTATCGGGCAGATGATAACAGCGCTCGCAGGTAGGAAATGAACTTCTCTGCATTGGCGGCAACCGTTGATGTGGCATCTCTACGGTCAACCGCGTGCGCACCGTCTGGACGGAGAGGTTGCGATTGATCGCTGGCCTCTTTGGCAGCGGTGCACGCTTGTTGCTGCTGAGCGTGGTCATGCGCCGAAAACCAATCGGAGCTCCTGACGTGTCCTGTGTTGCTACAGGTCTTGATGGAGGCGAAGACCGACACCGCGGTGGGTCTGGATGGAAACCGTGCTATTCACGTCATGGAGGATACGGCGCAGGTAGTGGAGCTGCACCTCGATCCGTTTGGTGCCTGTATCGAAGTCGATGCCCCAGACAGCGTTGAAAATCTCTTTTCGAGTAATAATTTGCTGTGCACGCTTTGACAGCAGCATCAGCATTTGAAAGGGAATGTATTTTAGCCTCACCCGCCTGCCTGCGCAGACAATCTCCCTGTGTTCAAGGCGCAGGCAGAAGTCGCCAAAGTGAATTTCATGTTGGCGCGGCGTGAACATTTCATCTTGCTTGTCGAGCGATGTACGTCCTGAAGCGTTTACTTGGGAGCCGACAAACGTAGAAATCATGACCCTGATCTCACCTTCGAAAGAACCATTGCCCCGATGTGACTCGGGGCAATCCTTTACTCCGCCGATTACTCTGGGAGCGCCCAGGCGATAATGCTGTCGCCCAGTTTGGTCGGAATGCGGTCGTGGCCGCCTACGACTGCCACAATGTACTGGCGCCCGTTAATCGAGTACGACAGTGGAGATGCCTGGTTACCTGCAGGCAGTCGGTCTTCCCATAGCAGTTCGCCAGTTTCGCTATCGTAAGCGCGCATGAAGCGGTCCAGGGCAGCGCCAATGAAGGTCACGCCACCGCCAGTCGCCACGCCGGTTGCATCGCTTGGAGTACCGATCTCCAGCTTGACATGAGACGCAATGCCCAGTGGGCCGCTGTCATAACCGGTGCCTAGCGGGCGGCTCCAGGCTACATCCTGAGTGCGCAGGTCGATACCGCTAATGAAGCCCCATGGCGGCGCGATGCAAGGCTGCTGCAGCGAAGACATCCATGGGTCCTTGACCGCGCCGTACGGTTGGCCGGCCTGTACTCGGAACCCTTTGGCTTCACCTGGCGCCTCTTGGAACGACTTGGCCTGCATCGAATCAAGGTGGTCACGCGGTACGGCTTCCTGCATATAAGGCAAACGCTGAGTGTTGATCATCATCAGGCCACGCTTGAGGTCGACCATCACGCCGCCCCAATTCAGACCACCGTGGTGGCCTGGGAAGATCAGGCTGCGTTGACCGACTACTGGCGGCGTAAAGATCCCTTCGTAGCGCGCTTGGACAAATTCCTTACGGCACTGCATTTGGTCAAATGGGGTCAAACCCCAAGCATCGGATTCCTTCAGTACTTCCGGGGTGCGTGAAGGGCGGCCCATCGTCATGGGCAGGCCTGTCGAAACCGGCTGGGTGAGCGCGGTGCGGTCGCCCGGCGCGGTACCTTGTGGCACTCGCTGTTCTACGACGTCGACAAGAGGTTCGCCGGTGGCGCGGTCGAGGATGAAAATCTGTCCCGACTTTGTCGCTTGAATCACGGCGCGGCGCGGACCCGCCGGGGTCGGGAAGTCGATCAAGTTGGGTTGCGGACTCAGGTCGTAGTCCCACAGATCGTGGTGGACCGTCTGGAAGTGCCAGCGAACCTTGCCGGTGGCTGCATCGATGGCAACCAAGGAGGAGCTGTACTGCTCTTCTTCTGGGGTGCGAGTACCACCATAGAAATCGCCAGCGGCATTGCCGGTAGTGACATAGACCAGGCCCAGCTCATCATCCGCCGACATCGGCGCCCACGAGTTAGGGGTGCTTGGCGTGTAATTCTCGCCTTCGGCCAACGGCGTGGAGTCGTCTGGACGACCCAAATCCCAAGCCCACTTCTGCTGGCCAGTGACCGCATCATAAGCCCGCACTACGCCTGACGGCGCGGGACGTGCATCGGAGTCGATCACCCGCCCGCCGGTGACCAGTACACCGCGTACAACGATAGGCGCGGAGGTGATGCCGGTGGAGCCTTTGCGGAAATCGCCCAACCCGTTCTTCAGGTCAGCGAATCCATTGTTACCGAAGCCAGGGCAGGCTTGACCAGTCTGCGCATCGACCGCGCCCAGGCGAATGTCATTGGTGCCCCAAAGAATACGTTCCGCGCACATGCCGGTGGCATTGGGGATCTTGAAGTAGCTCACGCCACGGCAGTAGGCCCCGCCGTTGGCGAAATAAGCCGGATCCACCTTGGAGTCGTAACGCCAGTTCTCCTTCCCCGTCTTGGCATCGATCGAGATGATGATCTGTTTAGGGGTACAGGTGTATAGCGATTCGCCCACCTTGATTGGTGTGGCTTCGTTGAGGTACTTGGTCTTTTCGCCCGGTTGCTTCACATCGCCATGATGGTACTCCCAGACCTTCACCAGACCTTTGACGTTCTGCGGTGTGATCTGATCAGCCGGCGAATAGTGGTTACCCAAGTTGGAGCCGGCGTAGGCAGTCCAGTTGGTTTCGTCGTGATTAGCCGCCACGTTGCCATCGGGCGAAGCCACGTCGTTAGGGCTGAATACATCCTTCGGGCGAGCATTGACGGTTTCTGCATCTGCCAGGTGTGCTGTATTGGGCAGCAGGATCGGAATGATGATGGTCAGGCCCATCAACAGAGGAAATACACCCATGACGCCGAAGTAAAGCGCACGCTTGATGCCCGCCATCTGCAGGCGAACCACCGGCCAGAACGCGAGGAAGATCACGCCGACCACAGCCAGCCAAGCTAGGCGTGGGATATAGGCCCAGCCGTTGTAACCGGCTTCGCAGACTGCCCAGATGTAAGTTGCAATTGCTGCTGCTGCGAAAAAGTACACGCCGCTTTTACGCTTGCAACCGATCAACAGGCTGGAAGCGAACAAAGACACGCCCATGGCTGCGTAGTAGTACGAGCCGCCCGCAGTAATCAGATCAATACCTTTGTAGGCCAATGCCAGGCCCAGCAAGCCGATAAGGATCGAGTAGAAAGTGAATAGCAATGAGGGCAAACGCCCCCCTTGCGGCTTTGGTAAATCAGACATAGAGAGGTTCCGAGAAAATAAAAGCGGCGCATGATTGTCTTTTGTCGCCATGAAATACAATATGCGATGAGAAAAAATTCCAGGCCGGTGTGCAGTGTTCTCTGATTGAGAACGCTGCCTTTCCTAAAGACCAATTTAAGTTTGGTGAAGCGCTTTCTAGGATTGGTCTGGAGCCGCCTGCGGACGACCAACGGCCGCAAGTAGAACCGTAAAACTGCGCAAGGATGTGATCGCCAACGTGTTACCACGCAGTAAATTTCCCCCCGTTTCTCCGTACATTGCCAATCAACGAGTTGCGCGTTCGGGGGAGGTATGTGCAATTGTTTAGGAAAAGGAAGCCATGAGCACTCGATCAATTGGAATTGCCCTGCGTGCCGCTTTGGGCTTTTCATGCATTGCCGCGCTTTGTTTTTTCCTGGGTTTTTTTGCGCTTCAGCAAATCAGTGAAGTCCGAACCCAGGCGCTAGAAATTCAAGACAATTGGCTTCAACGCGTCCGAGCTCTTGCTGCTGCCAATGCATCGCTGAGCCGCTATCGTATGGGCTCAATGCAGCACATCCTTAGTAATTCCTCCGAGGAAATGAATGGCTACGAGGAAAAGGCATCTCTGCGCTTATCGCAGATTCGCGAGCAAATGGCGGGATACAGCAACTTGCTGCGTGATGATGCTGAAAGGGAGCAGCTTCAAACCTTCAACTTGAGCCTGGATGCATACGCCAAGAAGCAGCAAGAACTGATGCAAATCTCTCGTTCGGGCGATAAGACCACAGCCAGAAAACACTTGGCATCTATCCGTGATGCCTACGATCAGATGACCAAGAGCTTTGAGCTGCTGATTACGCAAGCGGATCAGGGCGCAAAGACCGCTGCAGATCATTCGTCAGCGTCTTACGAAAAGGCAAAACTCGGTATCCTGGTGGTCATAGCCCTCGTTGTGCTGGGCACTATTGCCATTGCCTGGTTGCTCATTCGCAGCATCATCCAGCCCCTGAGCGAAGCACTCCTATGCGCTAAAACCGTGGCATCCGGGGATCTGACCAACGCTATCAGCCCTTCGGGTAATGATGAAGCTACCCGGCTGCTCGAAGCTCTGGACTCTATGCAAGGTGTCCTGCTTTCCACGCTCAGGCAAATCGGAGGTACTTCCACGCAGCTGGCCTCGGCCGCGGAAGAGTTGAATGCAGTGACCGAAGAAGGCGGGCGGGAGACGCACCGTCAGCACATGGAAATCGAACAGGCTGCCACCGCAGTGACCGAGATGTCGGTGGCCATCGAGCAGGTTGCGCGCAACGCTGCATTTACCCTTGAACTCACGCAAACCTCCCAAAAGAACGCAGTCAGTGGTCAGCGGTCAATGGGCGAAACGCTGGCATCACTGGGCAGCCTGGCAAACGAGGTGTTGTCTAGCGCCCACGAGGTCGAGGGTCTGGCTGATCAAGCACAAGGTATCGGCAAGGTTCTGGAGGTCATCAGGACCATCGCTGAGCAAACAAACCTTCTAGCATTGAACGCAGCGATCGAAGCGGCCCGAGCAGGTGATGCAGGACGGGGCTTTGCAGTGGTAGCTGATGAAGTGCGCGCTCTCGCTCACCGTACCTCTCAATCAACCAGAGAGATCGAAGAAATGATCGGGAGCATTCAGTTGGGGACGGAGAAGGCGGTTAAATCCATGCAGTTCAGCAACTCCCGCTCCAAAGAGGTGCTGGCCAAAGCAGAACAGGCAAGCGCCGCCCTCGAAAACATTGTCGAAAATAGCAATGAGATCAGTCGTCAAAACCTTCAAATCACTACTGCAACCGAGGAGCAGGCTCGGGTTGCGCGCGCCGTAGACCAGAACATTTTGACCATACGCAATGTGTCTGTTCAAACTGCGGAGGGCGCCAAACAGGTCACTGCAGCCTCGCAGTCGCTTGCAGTACTAGCAGCGGAGCTGCATGCCATGGTCAAGAAGTTCCGTACGGATTAGCCTCTAGACTGGCGTTGATCACCCCAGGCGGAGAAGGATTGCCTACCCAGCAAAATGAGTCCAGAATCAAGGCTATTCCTGTTTCAGGAATGATGTAAAACCCTTTGATTTCAACGGTCCGGAAGCCAGATGCGAGTCTCGTTTCCCGCTCCAAATTCGATCCTCAGTGCGTCGCTGGGATCACAAAGAAGAGGCCTTAGGGCCTCTTTTTTTGTGCCTGCGATTTGGCGGTGGATGCAGGCCGTATTCAGATTGTTCCAGCCGAGCCTGGGGCGCAAGCCCGAGTGCCTGCGCTCTTCAGGCTGCACTGAAACTGTGGGTACCGTCCATCCGCGATGGATACGTTCATCACAAAGTAAGGACTTTTCTTTCACTCAATTTTCACGCTGTTTGAGAGAACCTAAAGTCATCCCTACGTGTGATAGACCTTGCCCGCCTAGCAGCGGGCTTTCTTTTGCCCGCAAATGCTCATCCGCTTGCACAGGCCTCGCTGTGTAAATTACTCTTGCAAACAATTCTCACTTGCAGAAAAAGAATCGCCCGATGAGCGAAGTTCTGCCCGGCAAAAATACCCATTTATCCAGCGTCGAGGAACTGTACAGCGTCCACCACGGTTGGCTGTACGCGCGTTTGCGCAGGCGCCTGGGCAACGCGATGGATGCGGCGGACCTGGCCCAGGACACGTTTGCGCGGATCCTCGCCTCGAAGGTGACGGTGTTCAACGAACCGCGTGCCTACCTTACCTGTGTCGCCGGCGGCCTGCTGGCCAACTGGTGCAAGCGTAAAGCGCTGGAGCGCGCCTACTTGGCTGCGCTGGAACAACTGCCAGCGCCGCAGGCACCGTCGCCAGAAGTACGCTTTCTGATCCTTGAAACCCTGCACGAAATCGACGCCATGCTGGACACGCTGCCGCCCGTGGTCAGGCGCGCGTTCCTGCTGTCCCAGTTGGCTGGCATGAAATATGAAGCCATCGCCGAGCAACTGGGCGTTTCGCTGATCACGGTCAAGCGCTACATGAAACAGGCATTTCTCCGGTGCCTGGTGTGGGGCGACTAGTTGGCCGGCGAGCATTCGGCACTGGGCCCCGGCGGCGCGGCGCTCGAAGAGGCGGCCGAGTGGTTGATGCTGCTCAGCGCGGGCGATGCCACGGTCGAGCAGACGGCGGCCTGGCAGGCATGGCGCAGCAGCAGCGCCGAGCGCGAACGCGCCTGGCAGCGCGCCGAGTCGCTGATGGGCAAGCTGGGCGGGTTACCACCGGCGCTGTCGATGTCGGTGCTCGACCGCCCGCACGATCCGGGCCGCCGCCGCCTGATCCGCCAGCTGGCGGTGCTGCTGGCCATCGCCCCCGCCGGCTGGCTCGGGTGGCGGGTAAGCGAGCAGCAAGGGTGGACGGCAGATTATCGTTCGGCCGTCGGGCAGCGTCGCGAGCTCACGCTTGCCGAAGGCACGCAGGTCATTCTCAACACCGACTCTGCAATCGATGTGCGTTTCGATGCGAACGAGCGATTCATCCGTCTGCTACGGGGCGAGATTCTGGTACAGACCGCAGCAGACAACCGGGTACCGTCGCGCCCCTTGCGTGTGAGTACCGAAGAAGGGCTGATGCAAGCGCTGGGCACGCGTTTTACTGTGCGTGAGCGCGCGGGGCGCACCTACCTGGCGGTACTCGACGGCGCGGTTCGGGTGCATCCTGGTAAAGCGGCTGCGCGCGTAGTCAATGCCGGTGAACGGGCTGACTTCGACCAGCGCAGCCTCGGCCCGAGCACGGCGCTGGACAGCGCCAGCACCTATTGGACCCAAGGCATGCTGCTGGCAGACAACATGACGCTGGCCGATCTCATTGCCGAACTGGGGCGCTACCAACGCGGCGTGTTGCGATGTGACCCACGCATCGCCGATGTGCGGGTGTCCGGCGCCTTCCCGATCAGCGACAGGCGCCGCACCTTGGACATGCTCCAGTCGACCTACGCCCTGAACATCGAGGAACACATGGGCGGTTACTGGACGCTGATCTCTTCCCGTTGACGGGTGCTGCGAAAAATAAAAATGCCTTGGCCTGATACTTTTCTCCGCGTCGATTGGCAACAGGACTGAACGCCTCATTTCTGGTCTGAAGGATCCCACTGCCATGCCTGTTGCAAGCCGTACCCACGGGTTAACGTCTGTTGCCCGTTACGCCCTTTTGACGCTTGCCCTGGTGGCCGCCACCGCCCCTGCATCGGCCGCTCAATCCTCAAGCGCCCAGGCCACCCAGGCCTACGCGATCAGCCCGGGTCCCTTGGGCCGTGCATTGTCGAGTTTCGCCGTGGCCTCGGGCATTGCCTTGTCGTTCGAGCCGGCATTGACTGACGGCCTGCAAAGCCCCGGGCTCAAGGGCACGTATTCGGTACTGGAGGGCGCAAGCCAGCTGCTGTCGGGCAGCGGGCTTGCGCTGGTCGACAGGGGCAACGGCAACTACACCCTGGCCAAGCAGGCGGCGGGCGGCGATGGCCTGACCCTGGCAGCCACCAACATCGAAGCCAGCAGCTTGCGCCATGACAGCCTGCCCGAAGCCTTTGCCGGTGGCCAGGTTGCCCGGGGCGGGCGGCTGGGCATGCTCGGCAACAAGGATGTGATGGACACCCCCTTCAACGTCACCAGCTACACCGCCAAGACCTTGGCCGACCTGCAGACGGTGACCGTGGCCGATGCCCTGGAACGCGACCCTTCGGTGCGCTCCACCGGGCAGACGGGAGGCATTGTCGATTCCTTTTTCGTGCGCGGCTTCCCGGTGGGCGAAGGCAACCTGGGCGAACTCGCCTTCGATGGCGTGTATGGCGTGGCCCCCAACTACCGCGTGTTCACCGAGTACGCCGAGCGCGTCGAAGTGCTCAAGGGCCCCGGCGCGCTGATGTACGGCATCTCGCCCAATAGCGGCGTCGGCGGGGTGATCAATATCGTGCCCAAGCGCGCCTTGGCCGAAGACCTGACCCGCTTTACCGCCCGCTACGCCACGGACACCCAAGTCGGGGGGCACCTGGACATCAGCCGCCGTTTCGGTGAAGACAAACAGTGGGGTGTGCGTTTCAACGGCAGCATCGCCCAGGGCGACACGGCCATCGACAACCAGCAGCGTGCCTTGGACATCGGCGCCATCGCCCTGGACTACCAAGGCGAGCGCCTGCGCCTGAACTTAGACTTCATCAGCCAGAAGGAAAAGTGGGACGCAGCATCGCGGCCCTTTACCGTCGCCCCAGGCATCGACGTACCTTCAGCCCCCAACGGCCGCACCCACCTGCCGCAAGACTGGGGCTGGTCGAGCACCCGCGAGCAATCGGCCTTGCTGGGCGGTGAATACGACCTGACCGATTCGTTGACGGTGTTCGCCCATGTCGGCGGCGGCAGGGCGGACGTCAAACGCATGTCCGACCAGGTGCCGCGCATTCTCAACGACGCAGGCGACATCAGCAACATTCCCGGCTATTACAAATTCAATGTCGACCGCTCCACCGCGGACATCGGCCTGCGCAGCCTGTTCGAGACCGGCCCGGTCAACCACACCGTCACGGTCATGGCCACCCGTTACCAGGACGAACTATCCCGCGGCATCAACAATGGCACGGAAATCCTCTCGAACATCTACCACCCGGTCGACGTGCCCAAGCAGCACATCAATGCGCCGAAGGTACTGCGTATTTCCGAATCCGAGCTGGCCGGCGTCGCCCTGACCGATACCCTGTCGGTGCTCGACGACCGCGTGCAACTGACCCTGGGCGTGCGCCGCCAGGCCATCGAATCGCGCAACTACAGCGCCACCGGCGCCGTCACCAGCCGCTACGAAGACAATGCCACCACCCCGGTGGTAGGCGTGGTGGTGAAACCGTGGGACCACGTTGCGCTGTACTACAACTACGTCGAAGGGCTGAGCAAAGGCGATGTGGCACCGGCCACCGCCGCCAACGCCGGCGAAGCCTTCGCCCCCTACAAGAGCAAGCAGCACGAGGTGGGGGTGAAGTACGAACACGACACCTTCATGACCACCTTGTCGGTGTTCCAGATCGAGAAACCCAGCGGCGAATTGGGCGTGGGTAACCAGTTCGCCGTGCAGGCGGAGCAACGCAACCGCGGGGTCGAGTTGAGCATGTTCGGCGAGGTACGCCCCGGTGTCCGCTTGACGGGCGGCGTGACCGCGCTGGATGGCAAGCTGACCGATACGGCCACGGCCGCCAACAAAGGCAACGAGCCGGTCGGCGTTCCGGACGTGCAGGCCAACTTCTGGGGCGAGTGGGACACGCCGTGGATTGCAGGTTTTACGCTGACCGGTGGGGCGATCTATACCGCGAGCCAGTACATCAACCAGGCCAACACCCAGGAGCTCGATGCCTGGACGCGGTTTGATGCGGGTGCGCGTTATAGCACCCGGATCGACGGGCACCCGACCACGTTCCGGGCGACGGTGCAGAACGTGTTTGACCGTGAGTACTGGTCGGGGGTGGCGTCATACGGGGCGATATCGCCGGGGTATCCGCGAGCGTTGCAGTTGTCGGCTACGATTGATTTTTGAGGGGATGTGCTGGGGAAGAGGCACTACTCCCCAGCCTCATTTTCGCTTTTTTCTAGCTAGTTGAACGGGTGCTTCTTCGAAGGCTTCTGATGGAGGAGGCGCGGCCTGGACGTTGAACACTCGGCAGATGACATACCAGCAGAGGGCGACAGCGAGGTTGTAAGGAAAGAGCACAGCCCAGAAAGGTAGTTGCCAGTTCTTTTTGCCCTGCATTTCTCCGGGTTCGCCCGTTCGCCAAGGGGCGTAGTGACGCCAGGCTTCTGCCGGAGTGAGGCAAATGGCGTGAAGGGGTTTGTGCCACCAGTTGGATTCGCTGGGAGGGGGGAGCTTATCTAGGCCATGGTCCATGAAATGGCGTAGGTATTCCCAGACTTCGGCTACATGTTTGATTTCAGATTCGGTGGGTTCGTTACTGTCGATCCATAGGCAGTCTTTCTGGTGAAGCGTGCCGTCTTCTCTGCGCGGCGCGAACGCGAGTGCGTAGCTGGTGCTGAAGGAGGAACCGCCGAATTCGGTGCGTTTGAAAACGCCGCCTGCAATATTTTTCCAGTCGAATGTTATGACTGTTTTGAATCGTTTGTAATAAATTCTCTTCGTGCTGCGGTTCAGGAGGATAGGGGATAGCCTTTTAATGAATATGATTCTGTAGGCTAGAAAGGGTGAAAAAACAAGTGGCGAACTTAGTAAGGCAATGAGAAAAGTGTATTCGCCATCAATTTCGCTGTTGAAATCGCTTAGGATAATCGGATACAAAAGTATAGCGAGGCAAAGCATCATGGCGGTGTAGAGTTTACCCATGAAAACTGAGTCCGTAACCCAGGGGTTGCGTAAAGATAGAGTTTTTTCGGATATGCTCAGGAGTTGGCCGGAGATGTTCGGCTTTATGTTGGTGGAGAGTTTAGGTTCAAATGCCCAGATTACTGACATGAATTATTCCTCAAGGCTGAAACCAGCAGATGCTTGTTGCATGCGTGGGCGTTGCAGTTGTCCGCGATTGTTGATGTTTGACGTAATATGCTTACAGGAGAGGCTGGGTTAACAGCCTCAAGCCTGGGTGACGTTACGGGTATTCCAAGACCCTACCCTAGGCACTTCGCCTTTCGATGCATCATGCCCAACTCGGCATCATCCATTAGTGCCTTGGCCAACGCGCTCAGATAGTGTGAGGCCCAAATCAACTGAGGGTTGTCGTCCATCAAACCCGCAATGGTCAGGTCCCGCACATATCCCATCAATTCCGATGCTTGCTCGCGGGCATCCTGGCATGGGATTCCCGGCTCGATGCAGAACAGCGGTTGTGTCTTTTTCTCGCCTTGATAGAACTTGGTCTTGCCGACAGTGGTTTTGATACTGATCTCGTCTGTAGGCATTGTTCGATCTCCCTGAATCTTGGAATCTGGGTGGCCATCTCCGCGGGTAATCCCTCACATCTCGGCGCCGCTGTCACTGCGAGAGCCGACTTCCCCGCGATACCACCAGCCCAGGCAATACACGATTAATGGCTTACTGCAGGATGCGCGGTTCCGCTGGCATCTGCATCTGAATCAGGGCTGACTCAAGCAGCACACGCAATGACTCAAGCTCGTGCATCGAGGCCATCATCAGAACCGAAGCGGGCGACTTCGGCTGCAACGAAATAGCCTGTTGCGCCACAATCTGCGCACACAGGGCGTACTCCGCTGCCTGGATAATCGTGTCTTCGAGGGAGTGGTGGTCGTGGGGTGGATCAGGAACAATTTTCAGCATGACTACGTCCGTTTAAAGGTGCGGTCACCTGCCTGCTGTCAAACAGAAGGGTGGCAGCTGTACGTGGGTTGACAGACCGGCGGACATAGCAAGTTCCGGCGCACGCGAGCGTGCCCACACATACAGCTGCCATAGAGGAGAGCTGTATGCCATGTACCGTCGCGACCTGTCAAAATCGATCGCTGCACTCAGCGACCTGCCGAGACTAGAGCCCTACCAGAGCGACCGCAACGGAAAAAAGGCGGTAGGAGTATCTTTGGGAAATGGACTACAAGGAAGGGGGGAAATCTGATTTGTTGGCAGTGTCAGGCCGCGTCATATTCCCGTTGCGCGGGTGTCATGAGCGGCCGCTATCGACCCATTGCAGACATTCATCCGGCATCCGCATCATTGCGAATGATTCTCACAGCCAGTATGCTCACTCCACAAAAAATGGATGTCACCTCTCTCGGAGCGCGCAGTGGCCGACAAAATGGAGCAGTTGTTTCGCCTTTACCACCGCGAACTCCAGCAACTCGCCTACCGTCGTCTCGGTG
>Ga0213823_1000407_pt1 | contig 37785 bp, 39 predicted proteins | sample MC6MC0907MG_FD_179887 | JGI IMG/M metagenome (GOLD analysis project Ga0213823, IMG submission 179887) | Enriched soil aggregate microbial communities from Iowa State University, Ames, United States - MC6-MC0907-MG | ecosystem: Environmental > Terrestrial > Soil > Unclassified | place: USA: Iowa...
ATAGTAAGTTTACTTTTTAAACCAACTGCTTCCCAGTATTGAGTCAATGCTTTTGCACGAGATTCAAATGTTGGGTTTTGTGTTGCATAGTGGCTGAAGTTTACAACAAATTTCTTACCATCTGGATCTTCACGGAAGCCATCGCCATCAACATCTTTGTAACCGGCTTCGTCTAGTAACTTTTTCGCTTTTTCAGGGTCATATTTGAATTGCTCTAAATCTTTATTATCTGCTGCAATCCAGTGATTTGTAGGAACTGGACGGTTTACAGGTTTACCTACACCGAAGAAGAACGCTTTAACCCATTCTTCACGATTGATTGCATAATACATAGCTTGACGTAGTTTAACGTTTTGATATTTTGATTCATTCATAACGTTTTGGCTGCCATCCCAAGTGCCTAATCTGAAACCAACATAGTAGTAACTAATACCTGGATATGTTACTGCATTTACATTATCAAGTGCTTTTACTTGATCAATAATACTTGGGTGGAAAGAAGTCATATCTAGTGTTCCGTTTTTAAGCTCACCAACAGATAGAGATGGGTCGATTACTTTTAACACAACTTTATCGATATGCGGTTTACCGCCGAAGTAATCGTTGAATCGTTCCATTTCAACAGATTCCCCTGGAACAATTTTTGTCACTTTAAATGGTCCTAAACCTACAGGCTTTGTACGAACTTGTTCAGAAGACATCATGTCTTTAACAGCCATGTCTTTGAATGCAGTACGGTTCATCGGATACGTCCACACGTTTTCCAAGTTATTTACACGTGCTTTATCAAATGTAATTTGGATATGGTAATCGTCTATTACTTTTATACCGGAGATTTCTTGAGCTTTACCATCATGATAATCTTGTGCACCTTCAATATTTCTTACATTATCAAAACGAGGACCTTCATAATCCTTGTCAGCAACAACTTTTAAAGCAAATTCCCAGTCTTTAACTGATAACTCATCACCATTATGCCATTTAACACCTTTTTTGATTTCAAAGTCATAAACCTTGTTGTCTTCAGTTTTCCATGACGCGATATTTGGTTTTGGTTGTAATTTATCATCAAATTTAATTAGATTTTCGTCAAAGAAATCAATTACCTCTGAGTCAGCTGCAGTTCCGTAGAAGCTATAGTTAAATTTTCCTTCAGGTGCAGAATCTAATGCATAAACTAATGTTCCGCCATCCTGCGGCTTTTCTGCTGTTTCGCCAGTCTTAGTGCCTTCCTTGCCATTTTCCTTAGTGCCTGCTTTTTCTCCGCCGCTGCATGCCGCCAAAAACGCCGATAGGACAAGCATTAATGCAGCTAGCATAAGCATACTTCGTTTCTTCATTTGTTTTCCCCCCTATAAGATTTGTTTGGTAAAATTTGATTTCAGTCTAGCTCCAGCTCCATAGCACTTATGTACGGCTCCTCTCCTCCATGCGATAAGTCAACATTGAATCGACTTCCCTTTTTATCATGCGGAGCGGTCCTGTCCGTACGTCGCTAAACGGTCGCTTCCGCTTTTCTAATAAAGGTGGCAAGCTACTCGATGAGAAGGCTTCACCTCCTTTAATAAGGGCTTTGTCTTAGAACATTCCTCCATTGCCATTGGACAGCGCGGATGGAATGGGCAACCTGATGGCGGATTGATTGGACTCGGCACATCTCCTTTTAAAATTATTCTTTCTTTCTTTACCCTCGGATCTGGAGATGGAATCGCCGATATTAAAGCCTGTGTGTATGGATGTAGAGGTTCTGCGTAAATGAGATTCTTATCAGCAATCTCTACCATGTTTCCTAAATACATAACACCTATTCTGTCACTCATATGTTTAACGACACTTAAATCATGAGCAATAAATAGGAATGTTAAATCAAATTCTTCTTGTAAATCCTTTAATAGATTTAAAACCTGTGACTGAACGGATACGTCAAGTGCAGAGACCGGTTCATCAGCAATAATTAATTTTGGTCTTAGTGCAAGGGAGCGGGCAATTCCGATTCTTTGGCGCTGTCCGCCAGAAAATTCATGAGCATACTTATAATAGGCTTCTTCTGGTAAACCTACTTTATTCAATAAATCCATGACTTCCTGTTTCAATTCAGCTTTACTCTTCTTTGAAAAGTTATAAATGGGTTCAGCAATGATATCACCTACCATTTGCATCGGGTTCAAAGAAGCATATGGATCTTGAAACACCATTTGCATATCTTTACGAATCTCTCGAAGTGATTTACCGGAAATTCTGGTAATATCTTTACCATCAAAAAGAATACTACCTTCTGTTGGTCTTAATAATCGTAATATAGTCCGGCCAGCAGTAGATTTACCACAGCCGGATTCTCCTACAAGTCCTAGTGTTTCCCCTCTCTTAATCTCAAAAGAAATATTATCAACCGCTTTTACATTCCCTACAGTGCGTTTAAAAAATCCGCCTTTAACAGGGTAATAGGTTTTTAGATTCTGAATCTCTAAAAGGTTTTTAGATTGTGAGGAAGTTTTTTCTTGGTTCTTATGTACGGATACTGTACTCATTACCTCACCCCTTCTCTTGGTTTACTTGTTTCAAAGAGTAAACAGGCAACCTCATGGCCTTGTTCAACGTCTTCGAGTACAGGGGTAACTGTAAAGCACTCAGGCATTGCTTTTGGACACCGGTTTGCAAATCGGCAGCCAGCCTTTGGCATATTTGTTAATGATGGAACAATACCTTGGATTGAGCTTAAACGTTCTTCCGTTTCTTCCATCTTAGGAATTGCTCCCAACAGTAATGTTGTATATGGATGTTTAGGATTATGAAACAAAGTATCAACATCTGTTCTTTCAACAATCTTCCCTGCATACATTACGATGACTTCATCACACATTTCCGCTACTACTCCTAAATCATGTGTGATTAGGATAACGGACATATCGTTTACCTCTTGAATCTCTTTTAAAAGCTCCAAGATTTGTGCCTGTACAGTTACATCTAGGGCTGTTGTTGGCTCGTCTGCGATTAATAATTTTGGCTGGCAGGCAATGGCAATAGCAATCATTACCCTTTGTCTCATACCGCCTGATAATTGATGTGGATATTCATCAACAATTTTTTCGGGACGGGAAATTCCAACACTCTTTAATAAGGCGATTGCTTTCTGCCGTGCTTCTTGTTTCGAAATTTTTAAATGGTTAAAAAGAACCTCTTGCAGCTGATATCCGATTGTAAATACTGGATTCAGAGAGGTCATTGGCTCTTGGAAGATCATTGAAACATCCTTCCCGCGGATTTTATTGATTTGGGATTCAGACATCTTCGCAAGATTAATTCCATCAAAAATGATTTCGCCTGATTTGACTTTTCCTATTCCTTTCGGAAGCAGCTGCATAATCGATAGACTCATAACAGATTTACCGCAGCCAGATTCTCCAACAACTCCGACAATTTGCCGTGGTTTTACCAGAAACGAAACATTATCTACAGCATTGTAATCGATTCCATCAATATCAAAGGCTGTCTCTAAATTTTTCACTTCGAGCAGCGGTGCCTCTTTGAGTAGTGACTTTTTTGTGCTCATAGTACACCTTCTTACTTTTTGAATTATTCTGTTTATTCGTTATATTTAAATAGAATTTTATTACAGAATTGTTACAATTGCAATAGTTTTTTATAAAATTGGTAATTTTCACATTTATAGAAATAAAAAAAGCCTGATATATTAGGCTTTTTCTGGCAAATTTATTTTTCTATTCTACATATTTAGAAGCAGGAATAGTAAAAGATAGTTTTGTAGAATAACTATGGTTTTCATAAAATTTTCCAATAATATTATAGCCTGCTGCATAGCCGAGCAATTTAGGAATCCTTCCGCCTCCATATAAAAGTTCATCGTGTCCTCTTTCATTCTTTTTCTTGTGCAACTGATTTTTTAAATATCGATCCCAAAAATTTGTTAGTTCCTTTTCTGTATACATATGACACCACGTTGCTAAATATTCCCGTCCACAATTTTTTAATACGGCATATTCTGCCAATCCCTCGATGATGATAGAGTCAAGCAAGGTGTAATCTTCCATTTTTTTACCTAACATTCGCAATCGGCAGACATGGTGATATTCATGAACCAGAAGTGCTTCGATTTCTTTAGGGTCCTCAGAATTTGAGAGAAAAAGAAACATTTTATCAGGGAAAGAGACCCCGGCTTTACTCTTTTCCTCTCTAATAAAAAAAAAGCCAGACTGAGCTAATGGAAAGAGAAAGATTGGCACGTCCGGTCCATTCCAATTATTTTTACATTTAGAAAAAAGCCGTTCTACTTTATCCCATGCTTTTTGATCCAACATCATTTTTAGATTGTTTCTTGAGGATCTTGAAGGTCGATACATCCCAAATTTCATTAGTTGATTGTAAATTTCATGTGCGGTTTGCCCCTTAAAATAAGGTTTGAGCTTTTCACAGATTTTAGCTGGGCGATCAAATTCCTCTTGTAACCATTGATCTGTTCGAATGATTCCCATTTACTTCACCCCATTTAACTCAAGTTCTCCCTCTAGACATTTTATGATTTTTTTTAGAAGAAGTTCTTTGAATAATTGGGTTTCTTCCATTTAAGTAAAGAAACCTCGCCGATTGGCGAGCCTTTAAGGGCGGTTTATGAGGCGTAGCTCATCGAAAATCAAGGGTTTTAAACTGTGAAAGTTATGCTTACGAAGCTTTCCTTAGTGCACTAATGCCTCATAAGAAAGTTTTACTTTCCTATTGGCCAAAAAAACGGCCAGACATATGCCTGGCCGTTTTTGATTTCTTATTCGTATTTTTTGAACACAATTGTAGCATTATGACCGCCGAATCCGAGCGAGTTACTCATGGCTGCCTTAATTTCTTTCGAACGTGCTGTTTTTACCACATAATCCAAATCACAATCTGGATCAGGTGTTTCATAATTAATAGTTGGCGGCAGCATACTGTCTCTTATGGCCAGCACGGTAAAAATAGCTTCGACACCGCCGGCTGCACCTAGAAGATGACCAGTCATTGATTTAGTCGAACTTATGGCAAGCGCATATGCATGCTCACCAAATACTTCTTTTACAGCGAGTGTTTCAAACTTATCGTTATATTCAGTACTTGTTCCATGGGCATTCACATAATCAATTTCTTCAGCCTTTAATCCAGCATCGTTAATTGCCATTTTCATTGCCCGCGCGCCGCCTTCACCGCCTGGCGCAGGTGCTGTGATATGATATGCATCACCAGTTGCCCCGTAGCCAACGATTTCTGCATATATTTTCGCCCCGCGTGCCAATGCATGCTCCAATTCTTCCAATATTACGATTCCTGCCCCTTCACCAATAACAAAGCCATCACGGTTTTTATCAAAAGGTCTACTTGCTGTCTCCGGATCAGGATTTGTAGAAAGAGCAGTATTGGCACAGAATCCGGCAACAGACATTTTCGTAATCGGTGCTTCAGCACCGCCGGTTACCATAACATCGGCATCGCCGCGCTGAATCACTTTAAAGGCATCGCCAATGGAATTCGTTCCGGTTGCACAAGCAGTTACGGTACAGGAATTAAATCCTCTTGCTCCAAGTGTGATGGAAACTTGGCCCGTTGCCATATCTGGAATTAACATCGGCACGAAGAATGGACTTACACGCTTATAGCCTCTTTTTTGGAATATCTCAAATTGTTGTTCAAATGTTTCCATACCTCCTATGCCAGACCCAATCCATACTCCTACACGATGGGAATTATCTTCGTTAATCGTTAGATTGGCGTCCTTAACAGCCATTAATGAGCTAGCTACTGCAAATTGCGTAAAACGATCCATTTTTCGGGCATCTTTTTTTTCAATAAAAACTTCTGGATTAAAGTCTTTTACTTCTGCCGCTACTTTTGCTGGATACTCATCTGCATTCACTCGCGTCATTGGTCCAACGCCTGATTTTCCTTCTAATATGCCTTTCCAAGTAGTATCTGCGTCGTTTCCTAGAGGGGTCACCGCTCCGATGCCTGTTACTACAACCCTACGCTTTTCCATTACTACATCTCCTTTTCTACACTAACTTTTCTCTTTTTATATAAGCTCTGTAAAACTTGTCTGTTGATTTCCGCTCCAGGCGCTCGCTTTCCGCTCCAATCAACAGAGTGGCAATATCAACAATGAGCTTTTAACGTAGCCTTATTATAAAAAACATCTCTATTTCCCCCAGCGAATGGCAATCGCGCCCCACGTTAAACCGCCGCCGAAGCCCACCATCACGATCAGGTCATCATCTTTAATTTTTCCTGCTTCCAATTCTTCCACAATAGAAATAGGTATCGACGCTGATGAAGTATTACCATACTTTTTAACGGTTTTGGACATTTTTTCATCAGGAAGCTCTAATCTTTGTCTAGATGCCTCCATAATACGGATATTGGCTTGATGTGGAATTAGAAAATCCACATCCTCTTTCGTTAAACCAGCCTTTTCCAGAACATGTTCACAGCTCTCGCCCATTTGACGTACAGCAAACTTGAAAACCTCTCGTCCATTCATAATGATATATTCGTCCTGATAAAGGTGTTTCGCACCTGTGCCGTCTGCACCTAGTTCAAAGGAAAGGATACCGCGGTTTTCTGAAACTGGGCCAATGATTGCTGCTCCAGCGCCGTCCCCAAATAATACAGCAGTATTACGATCATTCCAGTCTGTTATTTTTGAAAGCTTTTCAACCCCTACTACAAGCACGTATTTATAGACTTCAGACTCAATAAATTGTTTTGCTGTGACTATTCCATACATAAAGCCAGCACATGCTGCACTAACATCCATTGCAGCTGCTTTTTTTGCTCCTAATCTTTCTTGAATCCTGCAGGCAACGGATGGAAACGGTAAATCTGGTGTAACTGTCGCAACCAAAATTAAATCAATCTCATCTGCAGTAATTCCTGCATCATGAATCGCCTTTTGAGCGGCGGCAAATGCCATATCTGATGTATAAACATCGTCAGCAGCGATTCTCCGTTCTTCGATTCCTGTTCTGGTACGAATCCATTCATCAGAGGTATCCAATATTTTTTCTAAATCATGGTTAGTGACAATTTTTTCCGGTAAATACCTGCCAATCCCGACAATACCAGCTCTCACAAATCCCATCTCCTTTTTATTGACATACTTCCTTCTTATATCCTTAGGATTAATATCAATTATTATGACTTGGTACTAATTTTATCAAATAAAACCTGTTTAAAGCAACTGTTTCTTCTTATTAATACTCCGCTAATGTACTCTCATTTTATTCGTTTAGTCATATTCTAATTCAAGAAGCATTAACAGAAAGGAGGCAGCTAGGAATGGAAAATCAGGAGCAGGTAGAGCAAGATTGGAATGACTTAGAAGATCAAGAAGAGTCCCAGGAGCATTTTGAGCAAGATCGGTTCACTAGATTAATGTTTGGTCCAAGGAGGGAACCACATCACAACCACCCTCATCATCACCAAGAATCTACTCATAACCAATCCACCATCGATTATGGAGAACTAATGATGAATATCGATACCCTAATGGAATCTGTACGGGGATTAAAGCCCTTGTTTCAAAAGGTTTATCCGTTTATCGAACAATTTTGGAAAAAGAAATAAGCTGCTATAAAGGGCAGCTTATTTTTAGATTACTTTTCACTAAGGGCATCTTCCCTGCCAAGTTCATAGGCTTCCTGCATCACTTTTGTAAACAAATTCATAAATGGCTGAATTAACTCCATCGATAATTCGACCCCAGCTTGATCTAATTGCTCTTTTGCTTCTGGTAAGTATTTCATCGCAATCTGCATAAATTGTAATGTCTTATCTTGATTAATCATATGTACTCCTTAAAAATTTATTTAGGCAGTTTTCCTGTTTCCTTATATTGCTCAATATGCTTGTTCATTTTTCCAATAAAATCTTTAGACACTAATGGACTAAATTTCCCAAGGGAAATAACATCGTCCTGAAAATCAAAAGAAAGGTTACCTGATTTTAGCTTTCCATCGTTGTATTGTTCTGCTACCTTTTCATATAAGGTGTCAACCTGTTGAATGGTGCTAGTTAATACAGTTGATTCACCTAAGTCAGACTGGTCTGAGACATAGCCGATCACATATGCGCCTTGTCCCTTTACCTGCTCAATAACGGGAACATTAAAACCATCCCCAGCTGGATATATCACATCGACACCGTTTTCCAACAATTGATTGGCTAATTGAATGGCCTTTTTTTCATCATCCCAATTTCCTACGTATTCTATACTTACATGAGTTTGTTTATTTTCAGACAATGCACCTTGGTAAAAGCCTTCAATTTCCGGCTGCCATTCATATGCAGCTAAAACACCTACTTTATTGGTTTTAGACATATGGGCAGCAACCATTCCACCAAAAAAGCCCATGGCGTGTGCTTTAAAGCTAAGGCTGGTTGTGTTGGGGTTCTTTGCATCACCGTTAAAACTGACAAATTGTATCTTAGGATAGTCTTTTGAAATATTGTTAAAGTATTCCGCATACTCCGAACCATGGCCAAAGATTAGATTGACCCCTTTTTGCTCAAATTCCGCCACTGCCCGTTCTACAACAGCTTGTGAAATCATTCCTTCTTTATAAAATACATCCACATTAAATTTGGATTGTATTTTTAGCATTCCCTTATAGCCTTTTGTTCCCCATACTTGGTCATTAATTGTTTCGGGAACTAACAAGCCAACCTTTTGTAATTTGCCTGTCGTCTTTGTTCCCCCGCAAGCCCCAAGTAAAAGAAGACATAAAAGAATGATTCCGAAACGGTTTAACATTCTATGCAACTCCTTTGTACGGCAGCCACTTCCATCACATGTTTCGTCCTATCACTAAAATTATATTTATTGAAAATTGAACCCAAGTAAAGAAAACGCCTATTTTCCTTTTATTCTAACCTTTGAACTATTAAATGAAAAGACAAATTTCCTCCATTTCCACTTTTCACCAACACAATTCGACATTATTATTATTTCATTTACTACCCATTTGGATACAAACGCTGTACATGTTCCATTTGTTTTAAGATAGAATCCGCAATTGGTGTTATATTTTTCACAGAAACTATGTCAATTTGATTGCCAACCTGCAATAGTTCATTACGGTTGACAAGTACGATTTTCTCATCTATTTGAAGATAGGCGGCACACTCGGCCCAATAATCCTTCTTACCGCTTTCCAGCATAAAACCCCCAGGGTTGCCGGTTTCTACCGTTTTAATAAGGGTTTCTATGGCATCATCAACATAAAGAATATCACCTGTCCATTCTCTCTCGTCTTTTAAGATTTCTGACTTTTGAAATGTAGCAAGAATCGCTTGTTGAAACAAAAAGACTGGAGGCTGCCACGGGCCATAGATGGCAGGTAAATAAAACATCTGAGTGTTTTTCCCACAACCCTTTACCTGCTCTAAAAAAGCACCGATTGTCTTTTCTTGTTCAGCCTTAAGCATTTGAATTGGAAGAATGAATGCTACATTCGTATTGTTTTTATTCTCCCTCATAAATTGAATAATGGCTCCTGCTATCTTTTCTTTTTGTAAAATGGTTTCTTTATTCAGCATATATAAATCGTAAATTGATAATATTAAAGTTGTTTGCGCGGTTTCTTCTTCTCGTCTGTTTTCCCACTCAGATAAAGAACGTTCACTAAAATTAGCATTCCTTCCCACCTCAAGTCGTTTTTCCTCGAAAAATGAACTTTTATCTGATTCATCTATTTGAATACCTATTACCTCTACACCTTTATTCAGCAGGGTTTTACATGCATGAAAACTAATAAAATTGTATATTCCAAAAATAATGGCCTTGTCCATTAATATTTCCTCCCCAAACTAGCCTTATTGAATCCTATGCAATTCGCCTAGGAAATATTTCTTTTTGGGGAGGAACCCTGCTTACAGTACTGTTTCATTACTGTTCAAGAACTTGATGAATATTTTCCCGAGCTGTGTTTTTTTTTCCGGAAGAATATAGGTAGGATTGATTTCAGGAGTCTTGATGATTTTTTGATATAATTTTGATTGCGTATATGATTTTCCGCCAGATAGGACATGAATAATCTTTACTGGACAGTCAAACTCAAGATTAACGAAATCTTCCATGTTAAAAATAATACTTTCAATCCGTGTCTGATCCATGTTATGTGCTGCTGTTAATTCCCTCATTAATTTTTTATAAAAAAATTTGTGTTCCCTTTCTTGTTCAAGATGGTGCTTTAGTGAAAGAATCGGGTTGAGCAGGATTACCGACCTGATACACCCCTTCATTTTCTCTATTAATCTGACTGCGACCAGCGCCCCCATCCCTTCGGCCAATATATGGATTTTATTATTAAGGATTTCGCTGCGTATCACATGCTGATATAACCTTTGAGCAAGCTCAATAGCGCTTTCGCTCCCCCAGTTTCGCCCATGTAGATTTGAGGAAAAAATGGTGTACCCTGCTTCTTTTAGTTCGTTGATTATGGCCAGCTTTCCTTCATTTTGTGTCCAAAAACATTTACTCTCGTCCACAAAATGCCTTTCATCTCCGATGATTAAGATCCCAAATCCTGTAGGCTTTTCGGGGTAATGAATGACATTCCATTGGGTATCCATCTGAAAATTGCGATTTTCCATCGATAAATCTCCTTTGACATATTTCCTCAAAATATTGTATGCCATTTCACAAAAGATGAAAGGGAGTTTGCCCATTTGTCTGATTTAACTTGAAAAGTAAAAACTAGACATTGAAATTATCTATATTTTTTTGAAATCGTATGGTACTATTAGAATTAATGTATAATAAGTAAGAGGTGAAAAATAGTGCGATTCTTTTGGACTTTTTTCTGGTCATTTCTTTTAGTGCAAATGCTTACATATGTTGTTAGTTCCATGACTCCAGGTGCAGAATTTGAATTTATCCCTGGTGCTATTGTTTCTGTAGGGGTAACCATATTAATTTTTATTGCTTCTGCTGTAATTCCAAATGAGCCCGTTGAACAACACTAAAAATAGGAAAAAAGGTCTTCCAATATTTTGGATGACCTTTTTTTCTGCTTATTGAACTTTTAATGTCACTTCCCCATCTTCTTTCTCGATTTCAACTGTTGACTGTTCATGTATCCGTCCAGCTATTATTTCACGTGCGAGCTTTGTTTCAATATTTCTTTGTATATACCTTTTAAGTGGTCTAGCTCCATAGATTGGGTCAAATCCATTTAATGCAATAAATTCTTTCGCATCCTCACTAATCAAAATATCAATCTGCTGTTGTTTTAGCCTGTTTTGCAGTTCCTTCATCATTTTGACAACAATATTTTTTATTTCTCCTAATGATAACGGCTTAAATAAAATGGTCTCATCAATGCGATTTAAAAATTCCGGACGAAAATGAGCTCTTAATTGACTCATTACTTTTTCTCTTGTCCCATCTGAAATTTCAATTTCATTTTCACTACGTTCAAGTAAGAAGTGTGAGCCGATATTGGAAGTCATAATAATAACTGTGTTTTTAAAATCTACTACCCGGCCTTGTGAATCGGTGATTCGCCCATCATCAAGTGCTTGTAAAAGAATATTAAACACCTCTGGATGAGCCTTTTCGATTTCATCCATTAAAATAACTGAATAAGGTCTTCTTCGTACAGCTTCCGTCAGCTGCCCGCCTTCTTCATAACCGACATAACCTGGAGGTGCACCGATTAGGCGCGAAACCGCGTGCTTTTCCATATATTCCGACATATCTATACGAATAATGTGTTCTTCACTGTCAAATAAAGACTCCGCTAACGCCTTTGCCAGCTCTGTTTTTCCAACACCTGTAGGCCCTAAAAATAAAAATGAGCCAATTGGCCGGTTTGGGTCTTTTATTCCTGCACGCGCCCGAAGGACAGCATCAGCTACGAGGTTAACGGCTTCATCTTGCCCAATTACTCTTTCATGTAAAATGGATTCTAATTTTAATAGCTTCTCTCTTTCACCTTCAACAAGTTTGGAGAGAGGAATTCCTGTCCATCTCGAGACGATATTCGAAATTTCTTCCCCTGTCACTTCTTCCCGAAGCAATCGCTCATCCTTTGCCGCTCCATCCTCTAATTCTTTCAGTTCCTTTTCTGCCAACGGAATTTGCCCATGTCGAAGTTCAGCAGCCCGGTTTAAATCATATTTATCTTCTGCCTGCTGAAGCTCTCGGCGAAGCTTTTCAAGCTGCTCCCTTTTCTCCTGCACTTTCTGGATGTTTTGTTTCTCTTGGAGCCATTTTGCTTTCATGGTATTTGCCTGTTCTTTTAAATCAGCAAGTTCCTTTAATAATGCTTCAAGTCTTAATTTGCTCCCTTCATCACTCTCTTTTCTCAATGCTGCCTCTTCAATTTCCAGCTGCATAACCCTGCGCGTCACTTCATCAAGTTCAGTTGGCATGGAATCAATTTCAGTGCGAATCATGGCACACGCTTCATCGACTAGGTCAATCGCTTTGTCTGGTAAAAATCGGTCAGTAATATAGCGGTCTGATAAAGTGGCTGCTGCCACAAGTGCATGATCATGAATTTTTACACCATGGTGCACTTCAAAACGTTCTTTTAAGCCTCTTAATATTGAAATTGTATCTTCAACATTCGGTTCTTGGACAAGCACCTGTTGAAATCTCCGTTCAAGAGCAGGATCTTTTTCAATATATTTCCTGTGTTCATCAAGTGTGGTTGCTCCAATGCAATGAAGTTCCCCACGTGCAAGCATCGGCTTTAACATATTACCGGCATCCATCGCACCTTCGGTTTTTCCTGCACCAACAATTGTATGAATTTCATCAATGAACAACAAAATTTGCCCTTCGCTTTTTTTAATTTCATTTAAAACTGCCTTCAGCCTCTCTTCAAACTCACCTCTAAATTTTGCCCCGGCGATTAAAGCACTCATATCAAGTGAAAAAATCGTTTTATCCTTCAAGCCTTCTGGAACGTCTTTTCTGACAATTCTTTGTGCAAGTCCTTCAACAATCGCTGTTTTCCCAACCCCTGGTTCGCCAATTAATACTGGATTGTTCTTTGTCTTTCTCGATAAAATCCGAATCACATTGCGAATTTCAGTATCCCTGCCGATGACTGGATCCATTTTACCTGATTTCACTTCGGCAACGAGGTCTCTTCCGTATTTTTTAAGAGCATCATATCCTGCTTCGGGATTTTGTGATGTCACTCTTTGGTTCCCCCTTATTTCTTTTATAGCTTTTAAAATAGTTTCTGGTGTTTTTCCAAGTGCTTGGATCATTTTTTTCATTTCTGAATTATTGGCATAGGATGCAGCTAATAGAAAATGCTCAACTGAAATATATTCATCGTCGAATTTCGAGGCAAACTCCTCTGCACTTACCAGTATTTTTTGCAGCTTTGCCGTAATATAGAGTTTCCCCTGTTCAACCCCGCTCCCGGTAACTTGAGGTTTTTTAGCCAAGGATTCCATAAGGATTTTCTTTACTTTCTCAGACGGCAAACCTGCTTTCTCTAAAATAGAAGTAATGAGACTGTCCTCTTGATCCATGAGCGATAAAAATAAATGAGGTTCATCAATTTCTTGATGATTTTCTTTCACCGCTAAGGCCTGTGCATCCATAATCCCTTTTTGTAAACGCTCAGTCATTCGGTTTAAGTCCACTTTTCTCACTCCTCATTTGACCATTTTTGACCTATATATTTTTATTATAAAACAATCTATAAATAGAAGTAAAATTTTGAACAGGGAAAAAGTCACCCGTGATGGATGACTTTCCAAAAAAAGAGCAAGTAATATTAAGGTTTCCGTTGATATGTCCAAACGCGGTTATGATTAGATGTCTCGGGAAATGGATCTCCTGCTTTAAGCTTTATTTTTTTAGGATTCAGCACATTATCTCCGGTTTCACCAATTTCTATATACACACCATTATTCGGAGCCTTTTTACCTGATTTAAACTGATGATTTTGTCCCACATTTTTCCCTCCTTATCATCTACATCTTTATTATTGCCATTTTGAATTTGTCCATTATAGGAATTTCTTTCAAATCCCATCACATATCGACATTATTTCCTAAGAAATATGTCACGAATGATTCATTTTTTGACGATTGTATGAATTTATTCCACATTTATTGCTAAATATTCTTTGTTAACAATATAATAATAGTAATATCCTGCAAATCCAATCTTAACTGGCATTTATTTTTTAAAATTCATTTGTACCTTTAAAGGTGGTTATTTGTATGCAGTCAGTTAAAGAAATGCCCGTAACATTGTCCCATCTCTTTGATACGGTTCATCATATTAAGAAGATTGAAAAAGGGACTTTTCTTTTTCAAGAAGGATCGTGCGCCGATGAATTGTTTATCGTGCAAAGCGGTATTCTTCAAATTAGTAAAATTATTCCTGATGGCAGAGAACTCACACTAAGAATGTGCTCAAAAGGAGACTTTGTTGGTGAATTAAATTTATTCTCCCCTTCTTCTAAATATTTATTAAGTGCTCGTGTCGTTGAGAGTGGTGAAGTCGCTGTTATCATGAAGGATGTGTTAGAGGAAAAACTTTCACAAAATCTCTCTCTTTCCTTTGAATTCATAAAATGGATGAGTCTGCAATACCGGAAAACACAAACCAAGTTTCGTGATTTGGTCCTTCACGGAAAAAAAGGAGCATTATATTCAACCTTAATTCGAATAAGTAACAGTTATGGGATTAAAACGAATAAAGGAATCATGATTGAATTACCTTTAACAAATCAAGAGTTGGCAAATTTCTGCGGTACCTCACGTGAAGTCGTAAATCGTCTACTTAGTGATTTAAGAAAAGCTGGGATTATTTCAATCGATAAAGGAACAATTACCATTCATAACATAGATTATTTAAAACGAGAAATCGATTGTGAGGATTGCCCAATTGAAATTTGTAAAGTTGATTAGTTCGATCTTAATACGGAAAAAAATCGGTCAATTTTATGACCGATTTTTTATTTAAGTAAAACTATTTGTATGGCAATGATAATGAAAAAAATGGCTGAATTCATGATTTCGTATATTCCAACTTGTTTTGCAGATAAATTCTTTCCATAAAAAAGGATTGCTCGAAGCAAACTCGGAATATAGGCAAGTGCCGCAATCCAAAAGCCACTTGCGGCCCAAGTAATGACGAGCAGCAGATGGTAAGCCCAAGAAAACAATTTAAAGTTTGTATTATTCTTTTCCCTTATCATTGATTTTACATAAAAGGTACAGCCAATAAAAAAGACCACGGATGCTAAAAAAGGAAAAAGAATTGTCTCAGGCGTAACCACACCCCGCACTAAATAACTGCTTGCCAAACCGGCAATACAAAAAGCAAATATAGCACTCAAATCATTCATAAAAGCACGATCTTGATTTTTCGAGGTATAGTAAGCATTGATTATAAAAAACGGGAGCATCAAAAGACCAAAAAAGATGATGGCAGGCCTTTCCAGGAATGGGATCAGTAGTAGTAATAAAGCCGGTATCATATAAATAAGCGTCCACTTTGTATAAAAAGGAATCTTTTTCTTTTTAAATAAAAGGAGCATCGGATAGGTTGCTAAGTACAATAGGAGCCAGCCAATAAATAACAGGAGATGCTGCCACAAAAATCCCCCATCGACAACACCCAACCAAAAAGGGATGATCAGCATTGCCCAAGCACCATGTTGTTTCGGTATAAATAACTTCATTTCTTTCCCTCCTTTTTCCTTCATATCATTACTATAAAATAGCGTATCGGAAAAATAAGTGAAGAGAATCACATATAGGACAAACTTCCTTCTGATTACATCTCCAATTCACAAAATGATTGAAATTACATTATGTTAAATACATTATTCATTAGGAATAATTAACTAAGTTATTATAATTAGGTATTCCTTAAAAGCGGGTTATGATTAGCCATTCAGGAAACCTATTCAGAAGAAATAATTTTAATATTTGATGCCAACGAAAAATAAATTCAATAATATTTTTCATTAAAATAGACTGAACGGTAAAAACCGATCAGTCTATTGGTAAATAATTTGTATGGCAATTTTATTAATTTTGTTCATCTATTTTTCAAGTCTTTGGATGGATTCTGCTATCCAGATAATAGCTGCTTCATCATCAATTAGAAAGGAAGGTATACTCCATTTTGCTGTAATCATATCCCTCATCTCTTCCATCCAGTATACCACCGCCATAACATTTTTCACCGTTTCTAATAAAATCAGGTCCTGTTTATCTCTTACTAACAATAGCTTTGGATAATTTTCCTGCTTATAACCCTCAATTAATATTACATCTGGATAGAACAATTTTAGCAACTCAATCTGTTTTTCAAGACTGTGTTGAAAGTTTTCAGCCTGAAGAAGCAGTCTGCCATCTCCTTCAACAATTGATGCAATCGCACCTGCTGAAAGGTGTTTGCTTGAATCCTTTTGATCCGCTGCATCCGGTTTCCCCCCATGGCCATGATGTTTAATGGTCACCGTTTTTAAACTACGATCCTTTAGTGCTTTAATAAGCTTTGTTGTAAAAGTTGTCTTCCCACTATTTTGATATCCTACTACTTGAAATACTACTGGCTTTACCAAGGCCACTCACTGCCGACCTGGTCCTCAAGTAAAAGAACATCTACCTCGCTTCCAGCAGTAAATCCACGCGTTCCACCAGGAAGAATCGTTAAGGAATTTGCACCTGAAAGACTCATAATAATATTTGACTTATCTAGTCCGCTCGGAGTAACTCTTAACCTTCCATCCTCGATAAATACCGAGCTGCGCACCAATCTCGTAAATGGATTTGCTTTTAAAAAGTCAACCTCTAAGACTGCTTTCTCTCTCCGTAAGTGCGGTTTTTCTGAAAAAAGTAGTCCGCGAATAATCGGCCGTGCATACAATTCAAAGCCGACATAACAGGCAGAAGGGTTCCCTGAAAGCCCAAACAGAATTTTATTATTAAATTGAGCTACCGTCGTAACACTTCCTGGTCGCATTGCCACTTTATTAAAGAATACCTCTGCACCCAGTTTTTTATAGATTGCCGGAAGGTAGTCAAAATCTCCAACCGATACACCTCCGGTCGTAATTAACAAATCTACCTTATTCAAAGTGTTTTTTACTGCTTCAAAACATGTATCAAAATCATCAGGCAACTTACCAAAATAATGAACAGTCCCCCCTGCCCTTTCTATTTGGGCAGCAATCATATGGGAATTGCTATTGCGAATTTTTCCTGGCACTAATTCTTCTTCCACTTCTAAAAGCTCTGTTCCAGTCGCAAACAGACCGACAAGTGGTTTTTTTGCCACGGGTACATTCTTATAGCCGAAAGTTGCAAGCATGGCTTGAATGCCGGGATTAATCAATGTTCCTTTTTTTACTAAGACTTCACCTTTTTTCGCGTCTTCACCTTTTAAGGAAACATTATCCCCCTTGTTAAATCTTCGTTTTATCGACATAAAAGGTTTTCCGTTTTTTTCGTAGTCTTTTGCAACTTCAAACATGACGACTGCATCGGTTCCTTCCGGCATCATTGCCCCTGTCATGATTCGAACTGCTTGATTTTGACCGACAATCTTTGTTGAAACCAATCCGGCACCAAGATGGTCAATTACCTCAAATTCGACTGGATTGGACTGTGTTGCCTCAAGAGTATCGATGGATCTGACGGCAAAGCCATCGTAAGGTGCCCGATCAAAGTGAGGCACGTCGCTGGTCGCAATTAAATCCTCTGATAAAAAACGGCCAAAACTCTCATTTATCGAAACATGTTCCGTTACACCATGTATTTGATGTTCCATTATTTTTTGGACTGCTTCACCAATTGGAATCGGTATTCTTCTTTCTAACAAACTGCATCAGCTCCCGCCTAATACTGGTAATTTTTTTTATGTATAAAATTTTAAATATCTAATATTTATTATAAGCCTATAGAAAACCTGCTAACATATCAAATGTCACAAAATAAGGAATAAATTAAATCATAGCGAAAGTGTGATGCAGGTCACCTAATTAATATTTGTTTTCAATTATGCTTAAGTCAGAAATAAACTACCTTTAAAAAATTTTAAGGAGGATTTTTCATGACTTTCACAATTACTGAGAATTCATTAGTTAAAGATATTGTTAACGAATTACCAAAAACAAGTGATGTATTCAAAAAGAACCGCATCGATTTCTGCTGCGGCGGGAACATTCCATTATCACAAGCTGTTGCTCAAAACGAGCTTAATATGGAAAATTTATTAGAAGAATTAAAAATTGTTTTTGAGACATACGAGAATGCAGAAAAAGATGTAGCGGTTTGGACCGAATCTGATTCAAATACAATCATAGATCATGTTATTTCAAATTACCACCGTGTATCTGAAGAAGAGTTATCAATGCTTAGCCCATATGTAACGAAGGTATCACGTGTACACGGCGCCAACCATCCTGAGTTATTAAAAGTGAATGAACTCTTTTATGAATTTAAAAAAGAATTACTTGAGCATATGGAAAAAGAAGAAGCTATCGTATTCCCGTTAATTAAGCAGATGACCGACGGAACTGTTGAAAATCGTAAAGAAGCGATTGCGATGATTGCAGAGCTTGAAAAGGAACACGACCATGCAGGTGAGATTTTAAGACAAATCCGTGAAGTAACATCTGACTATGAACTTCCGCTAGATGCCTGTGGTACGTACCGTTTAGTTTATGCACGCTTGGAAGCATTAGAAGGATTAACCTTCATGCATGTCCATCTTGAAAACAATATTTTATTCCCTCGATATATTGCATAAAGACCAACAGCCCGCTTTCTATAAGCGGGCTGTTGATCTTTATAAAATGAGTATCTATATTACTGAACTTTGATAACTATCTAGCTCCATAAGAATTAGCTTCGGAAGCGATACCTCGCACGAAGGAAAGTCGTTAGCTTTTTCGAGGAGCGCGCAGCAGCTAGTACTTTGCTAAATGGGCGCTTCCTCTTTTCAAGTTAACCGCCAATATAAGACATTTCGATCTTTTTACGATTTTTATTTGTTTCCGCTGTTCTTTCATCCGAATATCTATCATCTCGGCCATTCCAAATAGCTGTAATCCGCTCAGCTATTTGCTCATCCGTAGCCCCATTTCTCATGAAATTCCGAATATCATGGCCATTTCCATTAAATAAACAGGTAAAAATCTGACCATTTGCTGAAAGTCGGGATCGAGTGCAGCTTGAACAGAACGACTCTGAAACGGAGGTAATAAAACCTACATTCACGTCAGTATCTTTATAACGATAAAGCTTTGCCACTTCCCCAAAATAAGCAGGGTCAATAGGCTCCAGCTCAAAATGGTCTTTCAATAGATGATAAATCTGTTTTTTGGTAATAACATCATCCATTTTCCAGCCGTTTGTCGAGCCAACATCCATGAACTCGATATACCGAAGCTCTAAGCCGTGGTTTTTGCAGTATTCTGCCATTGGAATAATTTCAGTATCATTTAGACCTTTTTTTACTACCATGTTAATTTTAACCCCAAGGCCCGCCTGTTTTGCCGCTTCAATCCCATCTAATACAGGACCCGTGCCAACCTGGCGTCCATTAATTTGTCCAAACAATTCATCGTTTAGGGTATCAAGGCTGACATTTACTCTTTTAAGACCTGCAGCTTTTAATTCACCAGCCAATTTCGGCAAAAGAACGCCATTTGTTGTTAAACCTATGTCTCTTATACCGTCAATAGCAGAGAGTTTTTTGACAAGAATCGGCATATCCTTGCGAAGCAGTGGTTCACCGCCTGTTAAGCGGATTTTTTCCACTCCTAAACCAACAAATATTTTTCCTAGGCGTTCAATTTCTTCATACGTCAGCAAGGCGCTTCGAGGAAGAAATTCAAAGTCCGGACCGAATTGGTCTGCTGGCATACAGTATTGGCAGCGAAAATTACAGCGATCTATGACAGAAATTCTTAAGTCACGTAAAGGTCTATTTAATTTGTCTTTAATAATGGTTTTTTCCATTCGTATCAACTCCATTATTTTCAAAGAAGCTTTTTATTCTTAGTGTATCAGGGTTTTACTAAAAAAACTGTTACTTTATTCACTATTAAAATACTTTTTATGAATATTCTTATCTTAACAGATGTTTGTACATGAATAAAAGATTGATTTTGGAAATCAATATCCACTTTATATTCATTTACATCCATTTTATAATACAATTTTTACATATGTTTTTTCATTATCCGCTGAAGTTTTCACTGCATTGTCATTGTTTACTCCATTTTATTGAGATAAAATATACATAACGAAACCTAACTTATTGGAAAATTGACTGGGTTAGGAAATGTTCTAGAGGTGAATTAAATGATGGCCACAATGAAGCCAACCCATTCCATTGAGATAAAAGAATTACTTAAATTTGCTGACCGAAAATTTAAAAGTGAAAGAGGCAGCTACCTATTTCAAGAAGGCATGGCAGCAGAGGATCTTTACATTATTATTTCTGGCAAAATTCAAATCAGTAAAATTACATCAGACGGCCGTGAACTATCGTTAAGAATTTGTAGCGCTAATGATATTTGTGGTGAATTAACGCTATTTACAGACAATCCACGATATTTATTAAGTGCTAAGGTGCTTGAAGAAGGAGAAATTGCTGCGATAAAAAAAGATGTGATTGAAAGTGAAATTTTCCAAAATAGTAAGCTTGCCTTTGAGTTCATGAAATGGATGAGTGATCATTTTCGTAAAACGCAAACTAAATTTCGCGACCTTGTCTTAAATGGGAAACGCGGCGCCTTATTTTCTACGCTTATTCGGATGTCCAACAGCTATGGAATCCCAAAAGGCAATGAGATCTTAATTGACCTGCCATTAACCAATCAAGAACTGGCGAACTTCTGTGGTACCTCTCGTGAAAGTACAAATCGGATCCTCAGTGAGCTAAAACGGGATAAGATTATTAATATTAAAAAAGGGAAAATTTCGATTTTGGATCTGCAATATTTAAAGGATGAAATCGGCTGTGAAAATTGCTCAGCAATTTACTGTAATATAGAATAAGACGGATTCCTCCGTCCTTTTTTCAAGGCTGTCTAACAATCAGAAGACAGCCTTGAATTTTTATGCTAGATTTTTTCTTACTGTCCCTGCTTCTCTCTTAAGGCCTTTGGAATGTAGACACAGAATGGTTCACTTTCAAGGTAATCACCTGTCATGGCATATGCCCTTGATCTTGAACCTCCACAAACATAACGGAATTCACACACACCACATTTACCCTTAAATTCGTCAGGATTTCTTAATGCCTTAAAGATTGGTGATTCACGGTAAATTTCTGCTAACGGTGTTTCACGAACATTTCCAGCCTTAACTGGTAAAAGACCGCTGGGATAAACATCACCAATATGGGAAATAAACACAAAGCCATTTCCATCATTCACACCTTTAGGTGCACGTCCAAGACCATCAATGGACCCGGTTAACCCTTTTTCAGTTAAGGCACTTAAATAGTCGATTTCATTTGTCTGTGCTTTTGCTTCACGCATTTTTTGTTGAATAACTACACGGCGGTAATGCATAGCTTCTGTCGTTTTAATATCAAATGATACCCGTTTACTAAGATCATAAAGCCATCTAAGTACCTTTTCATGTTCAACAGGAGAAATCATATCCGACACTTGTCCTCTTCCAGTTGGGACAAGGAAAAAGACGCTCCAAAGTACACAATTCAATTCTTCTACCATTTTTGCCATCTCATCGAGGTATTCAACATTATATCTAGAAATAACGGTATTAATCTGAATCGGAATTTCAAGCTCATGTAAATATTTTATTCGTTCCATTGTGAGATCATAAGAACCAGCCGTTCCACGGAAATGGTCATGGATTTCTGCCGTAGGTCCGTCAATACTAAACGCCCAGCGAGAAAGACCAACTTCTTTAGCTTTTTGAATTGCTTCTTTCGTTACATTTGGAGTAGCACTGGGTGTCATTGATACCCTTACGCCCTTTTCCACAGCATATTTAGCAATATCAAAGATATCTTCCCTCATCAAAGGGTCCCCGCCGGTAAAAACGAGGATTGGGTTATTCATATCATATATTTGATCAATTAGATTCTTCCCTTCTTTAAAGGATAGTTCGCGCGGATCCCTTGTGTATTGTGCATCTGCACGGCAATGCAGACATTTTAATTGGCATGCACGTGTCAGCTCCCATATCACGATGAATGGATCTTTATTAAAATCTCGATTAAAAGACAAATTGAACGCCTCCTAAAACTGTTATTTCAAACTCAATCAGCCTTAATACTCTGTATTATAAAGGTGATTATGTTTGAAAAAAGTGAACTATCTCACAACCTACAGTTATATATGTTATATTTTGTGAAGTAAAAAAAAAAAACAGCAGGAGCTCCGCTGTTTTTAAGAAATGGTTATTACCTCATATTTTGCTGCCAGATCAATAAAGTCACCCATTCCGCTAATTTTACCAACCGTCAATATTTCTGTTACTTCATAATGATCAGCACATGTTTTACATGCTAATATATCGACACCTTTCGCTTCCAATTCCTTTAAATGAACGGAAACAAATGAATCTTCGGTCATCGTTAATACCCCGCTGTTCATACAAAAAACAGCTGCAGGAAGCTCTTCTTTTTGCTTTAAAATCGTAAAAAATGTTTCAAGGATATTCTCACCAAGTAGTTGATCGCCCCTGCCCAGCTGGTTCGAGCTAACTAAAATCACTTTGTTTTTCATATGTTTTTTGCCTCCTTAGCGAATACCTAAAGCGATTTTCGCATAGCGTGACATCATGTCCTTATTCCAAGGAGGGTTCCAAACGATATTTACTTCTGTATCATTTATCTCGGGGATGTCTACCAGAGCTCTTTTCACTTGGTCCACTATTGTCCCAGCAAGTGGACAGCCCATTGCAGTTAACGTCATTGTAATCGTGGCCATACCTTCATCATTCATTTCAACATTATAAACTAAACCCAAGTTAACAATGTCTACGCCTAGCTCAGGGTCAATAACTAACTCTAATGCGCCCATAATATTTTCTTTTAATTCTTCATTCATATGGATTCACTCCTTATTATTTTGGTATTTACTTCATGGAATGTTTTTATTACAATTTCCAAAAAGCAAGTAAATAAATCCACTTCCGATAGACACATAAAAAGTATATAGTTTTTTAATGGCTTTTGGTGTGAATTTTTTTACAGTTTAGATATAAAATTGTTAACATAGTAAATATAGAATAAAGATTTCCATCCATTATGAAAACTTATCATAAATGTAGTGTATCATGCAGACAAATTTTTTCCTAAAGCATTGCATTTATTATTTACTAATGAAAATTCAAAATAAGAAGGAGTTCATATGACAGAGAAACATTTAATCGCATTAGATTTAGATGGAACATTATTAAAAGACGATAAAACAATTTCCATAAAAAATAAGGAAATAATTCAAAAAGCAAGAGCGGAAGGCCATATTGTCATGATTGCCACAGGAAGACCTTATCGTTCCAGTGAAATGTATTATCGGGAATTGGAACTGGACACACCGATTGTTAATTTTAACGGAGCCTTTATGCACCACCCACGACAGTCTAGCTGGGGATTTTATCATGAGCCGCTTGATGTTAAAGTGGCAAAAGACATTGTAGAGGCTTGCAGAAGCTTTCATTTTTTCAATATTATTGCCGAAGTGATGGACGATGTTTATTTCCATTACCACGATGAAAAGCTTTTAGATATTTTTAGATATGGCAATCCAAAAATCACCACCGGTGATCTTCAAAATTTTCTAAACGATTCACCTACAAGTATGCTGATCCATACAGAGGAAAATCAGCTTAAACAGATTCGTGACCATTTATCTCAGGTGCATGCTGAAGTGATTGAGCAACGAAGCTGGGCGGCCCCATGGCATGTTATCGAAATCATTAAGGTTGGTTTAAACAAGGCTGTAGGCTTGAAAAAGGCTGCAGATTACTATGGAATACCAGCTGAAAGGATTATTGCATTTGGTGATGAGGATAATGATTTGGAAATGCTTGAATATGCCGGGCATGGGATTGCAATGGGAAATGCGATTGAACAAGTTAAGAATATCGCCAATGAAGTGACCTTGAGTAATGAAGAAGATGGCGTTGGGAAATATTTGGCAGACTTGTTAAATATTAAGTGAAGCCTTGTCTTACTGCCCGTTATAACGGGATAAAATAATCACATGTTTTCGCCATTGTTTACCTAATTGAACACCCCCTATTTGGAGCATACTATTTTTTGAGGCAGCGCTGCTGTTTCAATATGAGCTTTTTAGCATATTGGAGGGATTCTAATGGGTAGATCCAACAAATCGAAACGCTTTGTCCAGCAAGGAAAGGATTCCATTAACAAGCATGCCGAACGGATTCCTTATCACATGACCTACGCTGAAGCGGAAGCTCAGAAAATGGCCAATGTGCACGACTCCTCGCTTGGAGGAATTTAACATGGGAAACCAATTATTCCAGGAAGCACGGAGATTTGTGGAGATGGCGAAGTCTGCTTCCCCAAATGATCTTGATCCTGCAGTCGCAAAAGCAAAAAATGCACTTAGTTCTGCATTTGCAAACTCGACTGTAGCAGAGCAAACCCAGCTCCAACAGATGCAACAAGAGCTTGATCAGATTCAATAGCTGCAAATAGAAAAGCGAAAGCGCCTTTTTACCGCGCTTCCGCTTTTCTTTCATGTCTAGCTGCAGCGCCTAGCCCCTCTCTGGTCTAAGCCAATCCGGCAAGAAGGTTAAAAAACAACCTTCTCACCGGCTCGTCTTATGCTATTCGGGGCTGACCAAGGCGCTTCCGCTTTTCTTTTTAATCTCTTCGAAAAAATCCATAGACCGATGTAGTCTGGACAATATTCGTAAAGGCAAGGGGATCCACTTCTTTAATGATTCGTTCCAAATAATAAAGTTCATAGCGGGTAATGACAATCATTAGCATATCTTTTGTTTCATTAGAAAATGCCCCTTTTGCGGGAATCATGGTGATGCCTCTAACAAGTGAAGCATGAATTGCTTTTTTGAGTTCCTCGGCTTTTTTGGTGATAATCATCGCTGTCAGCTTTGCATGCCTTGTATGGATTGCATCAATCACTCTTGTCGAGGTGTATAAAGTAACGAGTGTATAAAGTGCTTTTTCCCAACCATAAAGAAAACCAGCAGTCATAACGATGATTCCATTTAATACAAACATATACGGTCCTACCGGTTTATCCTTCATCCTTGATAAAACCATAGCGATAATATCGACACCGCCAGTGGAAGCTCCCCATTTTAAGGTAATTCCAACCCCAATTGCTTGAATGACACCACCAAATACAGCATTAAGTAAAATATCATGTGAAAATTTGTAGACTGGAATTATTGTGAGAAATAAAGACGAAAGTACAACACTTATAAAACTATAAAATGTAAAAGATTTACCTACCTTTTTCCACCCAAGTATTGCTACAGGAATATTGAGCACAAGTAATAAAAAACCCATCGAAACATGAATTGGTGTATAATCACTAATAACCTTCGAAAGTAGTTGCGCAATTCCTGTAAAACCGCTGGAATAAACATTAGCGGGGATGAGAAAAAAATTCATGGCAAGCGCATTTAATAATGCACCGACTATAACAATAAATATTTTTTTCGTTTGGAGCCAAATCATTGGTATTCCTCCTTTTAAATCTCCAATTAGGTAATTGTATTTTTAAGTCTAAACCGATAAACTGAAATAAAAGATATAAGTTGTGAAAGCAGGTGAGCTTCATGCCGGTAAAGATACTCGCTGACAGCGCATGCGATTTACCCAAAAATTTTTATGAAGAAAAGCGTGTTCACTTATTTCCCTTGAAGGTTGAAATTAATGAACAAGAATATGAAGATGTAAAAACGATTGATCCGAAAACTGTCTATGATGCCATCCGCAGCGGTGTTGTTCCAAAAACATCTCAAGTGTCTCCCCTTTTGTTTGAGGAAGTTTTTACAGAAATGGCGGAAAAGAATGAAGATGGAATCTACATTGCCTTTTCTTCTGAGTTATCCGGTACATATTCAACCGCTGTTATGATTCTTGACCAAGTGAAGGAAAAATATCCAAACTTTCAATTAACGATTGTGGATACGAAATGTGCTTCGCTTGGATTTGGCCTTGTCGTTCAAGAAGCTGCTAGGCTCGCTTCAAATAATGCAGCAAAAGAAGAAATCTTAGAAGATGTTCTGTTTAGAAGCCAGCATATGGAGCATATTTTTACCGTTGATGATTTAGATTATTTAGCAAAAGGCGGGAGGGTTTCGAAAGCTTCCGCATTTTTAGGTGGATTATTAAATATTAAGCCCATCTTAAATATGGAAGACGGGAAACTCGTTCCGATTGAGAAAATCAGAGGAAAAAAGAAAGTGTTACGGCGATTAATCGAAATCATGAACGAACGTGGGTCGAAATTACAGGAGCAAGTAATTGGGATCAGCCATGCTGATAATGAAGAAACAGCACTAGAAGTAAAAGCGATGATAGAAGAAGAGTTTCATCCTAAAGAGGTTTATATCTCTTCGATCGGCTCAGCCATTGGGGCTCATACAGGTGCGGGTACTATTTCTATATTCTTTTTAAACCAACTGCCATCATAAATGATTATAAAAAAGAGTGAGGTGTCAGTAATCTGGCACCTCACTCTTATTATTTTTGATCTGTTTTCTTTGAGTATTGATTTTTCCCAGCCTGACGATTTTTTTCACGTATCATATTCTTTTCGTGGTGAAGAGCATTATTGTCTTTTGCTTTTTTATCATTATCAGTAGTGTGCGGCATATTTGTACTCCTTTCAATATTCCTTGCAATCTTTATTGTAATCATAAAGAAAAAGAGTATGTAAAAAATTCGTTAATCTTTTTTCACATAAGTCCAGCTGCCTTCTTGATATACTTTACCCTCTTTCATCAGCTTTCCGAGAGCACGTTTAAATGCCCCTTTGCTTAAGCCAAACCGTTCTTGAATATCTTCGGGCATACTTTTATCGTTATACGGCATCGCGCCATTTCTACTCATTAAATACTCGTAAATTCTAGCTGCATCCAGATCTTGTGATTCCTCTTTTCTTGCAAGCAAGGAAACGTTTATCGTTCCATCTTCCTTGACGTCAATAACCCGACCTTCTATTTTTTCGCCTAAACGGGGCTCTTTCCCGCGCTGTGATTCATGAATAAATCCTTTATAGCCTTCAATCGTGTAAACCCAGCTTCCCACCTTCGCAGTCCGGTAAATATGTCCTTGTACATTTTTGTTAAAATCTTTTCTAGTTGCTTTGACTGAAATGGATTGAATAACTTGATCACTCGCCAGCTTTGCATAAATAAGATTATTGCGATTTACTCTTAAAGTAATATAGACTAAATCCCCTGGATTCGGCCAAACTGATTGATGGGCAGGAAGGTCATCTGCACCCAACAAAATATCTTTCGGCAGACCAATATTTAAAAAGACGCCGATTTTCGGGTTCGCATCAGTAACCTTGACCCATCCATAACTTCCAACAGAAATTTCCGGTATAATCGTCGAAGCAGAGATTCTCCCTTGTGAATCCACATATAAGAAGACTTCGATTTGATCACCTTCTGCTAATTCTTGTTGTGCTTGATTAATATGGAGCAAAACATCCTCATTACCATCTGTTAAAAAATAGCCGAAATCAGCTTTTCGTGCAACAGTAAGAGTGATTGTTTGACCTATAAGTTCCTTAAGTAACATATATTACTCCCCTTTTCTTTTTTCGGAGATTTTTCCAAAAATATTTGAATACTTTCTTTTAATTTGATTAATGTCTAGCTCCATCGCCTAGGGGATCGAGTCAAAAGCCCCTGAACACTAAGGAAAGCTTCTTTGAGTAATCTCCTTCGGAACAAGCTGTGCTTGTTCCGAAGGCGCTTCCGCTTTTCACTTCTTGTTTGAACTGCTATATTTTACTATAATATAGCCATAAAGGGAAACTTTAGCAGGGGGACGAACCCTACTTTTAAGAAAAAATGGAGGTAATGGTATGTCGAAAGATAGCTCATTTGATATTGTATCCAAAGTTGACTTTTCTGAAGTCACTAATGCGATTGCGCAAACTATGAAAGAAATTGGCACCCGCTACGATTTTAAAGGCAGTAAAAGTGAAGTTTCGCTTGATAAAGAGGAACTTGTCCTCATTTCCGATGACGAATATAAATTGGATCAATTAAAGGATGTATTGTTTGGAAAATTATTCAAAAGAGGCATTCCTGTTAAAAATCTTGATTATGGAAAAATTGAAAAGGCATCAGGAGGCACAGTTCGTCAAAGAGCTAAACTTGCCCAAGGAATCGATAAAGATAATGCCAAAAAAATTAATACGATTATTAAAAATAGCGGTGTAAAAGTGAAAAGTCAGGTGCAGGACGATCAAGTCCGTGTCAGCGGTAAAAACCGAGATGATTTACAAAAAATTATCTCTTTGATACGTGAAGCGGACCTTAGCATCGATGTCCAATTCATCAATTATCGATGATATACAAGGCATAAGGAAGATGATCCTTATTGCCTTTTTTATTCATAATTTGACTCATTTATCTAAAACTAACAAATGAATAAAGTCACGGAGGTTTTAGTAAATGAGCAACAATCAAAATCAACAAAAGCAGACATTCCCACCACAGCATCAAAACCATCAGCCTGGAGTGGAAAGTGAAATGAATCCTCTTCCAATTTCTGTAGACCCCAATTATAGGGCTGGGGGAAAATTAACTGGAAAAACGGCCATTATTACTGGGGGCGATAGCGGAATTGGAAAATCAGTTGCTATTTATTTTGCCAAAGAAGGTGCGGATGTTGCGGTTGTATATTTAGAGGAACATCAAGATGCCGAGGAAACAAAGCAGCTCATCGAAGCCGAAGGTCGCAGCTGTCTCCTATTTGCGGGTGATATCGGAAATGAAGACTTTTGTAAGGAGATTGTTCATAAAACCATTGATCAATTTAGTAAGCTTGATATCCTTGTAAACAATGCAGCGGAGCAGCATCCACAGAAAAGTCTACTGAATATCACATCCGCACAGCTGGAAAAAACATTTCGAACCAATATTTTCTCCTATTTTTATATGACAAAAATGGCCCTGCCTTATTTAAAGAAAGGGGCTGCCATTATTAATACCGCTTCAATTACAGCTTACGAGGGTAATGAACAATTACTTGATTACTCGGCATCAAAAGGAGCAATTGTTTCCTTTACACGTTCGTTGGCAAAATCCCTCGCAACACAGAAAATACGTGTTAATGGTGTAGCGCCGGGACCTATCTGGACTCCGCTAATCCCATCGACATTTACCGCTGATAAGGTAGCTACTTTCGGATCAACTACCCCGATGGGAAGAGCCGGACAGCCGTTTGAACTTGCACCTGCCTATGTTTTCTTAGCATCGGATGACTCTACATATGTTAGCGGTCAAATGATCCACGTAAATGGCGGGACAATTGTTAATGGATAAGAAAAGCGTAAGCTTCCTTTGCGCGGCGTATAGACTGGAGCGCTTCGACTGAGATAAAGGAAACACGGAGAGCGAAAGCGATCCGATGTTGACTTATCGTAGGGAGAAGAGCGAAGTCTACTAGCCGCTGGGCGCTCCTCGAAAAAGCTAACGCTTTTCCTTCGTGCGAGGTATCGCTTTCGAAGCTTATTCTTATGAAGCTAGACAATTCTCATAGTCGATTTTGCTTATCTTGTAAACAACGCATCGGCAGAATCTCCGCCGATGCGCTGTATTATTCTATCACTTTATTTTTACTTCTTTTAATGATTAAGAAAAGGAAGATAAACACCAAGATTAAAACAATGATTACTGAAGCGATGTGTGAAATATTTATTCCACTTTTTTCTGTCAATACATATATCTCAGAATTATCACGGTCAGTGATAAGAATATATTGATGGTCTCGACTACGTACAAGATCTCCTCCAAGTAAACCACGAAGCTCCTTGCCGTCAGATAATTGCTCGTCTGTTAAAACAACTTTTTGTGATTTAGTCGAATTGTTTATCGCTACAACCGATGTTTCCCCTTTATAGACACGTTTATAAACCACCATCCCGCCTTTATCATAAAGCACTTCCATCGTTCCTCTTGTTAAGGAAGGAAGCTGGTTTCGCTGCTCGGCAAGCTTGGTAACATAGTCAATTAGCTCTTTTTCCGTACGAAAATTCATTTGCCGACGGTTATCGGGAATTTCTCCTCCATTCAATGCAATTTCAGTCCCATAATAAAAAATAGGAATTCCCGGAGTCGTATAAAGATAGGTTAACGCTGTTTTCCACCGCGAACCAGGGAACTGTCTCTTATCAACAATATCTTTCGTAAATCTTACCGTATACTCATTATCCAAAAAATTCGCCATTAACCCGGATGGTTTTTGAGAACTATCAAAAGCAGGGTTAAGAGGACTAAAAGGTTGATTTGTCGTTTCAAAGGCCTTCCTTAATTTCTCACTTTGGGTGTAATCAAATAAGCTATCTATTCCCGCACTATGATATTTATTCAAGTCAATAGCCGTTTTTTCTGACATAACACCTAAGAGAAAAAAGTCCTTTTTCTCTTTCTTTATCTCCGTTGAAAAATCATTCCAAAAGCTTAGTGGGACATGATTAACCTCTGGCAGGCTATATCCATCCACATCTGTTTCCTTAATCCACCATTTTGCAACATCAATCAAATATTCTTTGACTTCAGGGTTGTCCTGATTTAAGTCAGGCAATCCATCGACCCAGCCATTTTCAACCTGGACCTGATTATTCCAATCGTTGATATCCTGTTTTTTATGAAACCAGTCCTGTTTGCTGGAATCATTTACCCACGGGTGGTCGGCCGCTGTGTTATTAGTGACAAAATCAATTAACACCTTCATTTTCCGCTTATGAGCTTCTTTTACAAGCTTTTGGAACGTTTTAATGGATCCAAAATGCTCGTCCACTTTATAAAAGTCATTCACCCAATAGCCATGGTACCCATTTTTAGCATTATCAAAGATTGGCGTTAAACGAATGGCTGTAAACCCCATATCCTGTATGTAATCTAATTTGTCAATAATTCCTTGAAAATCACCGCCGTTATAGACATGGGGATCTTTTGCATTCGTATCGATATCATTTTTTGTATCCCCATTGTTGAAGCGGTCAATCATGATGGAATACACAGATTCATCCTGCCACGCCCTATCTTTCTTTTCTACAGCAGCTTGTACAGGAAGAGCTGATAATAGTAAAAACGTAATTAAAAATACTGTAATTTTTTTCATAACCTTTCCTCCTCTAAAAAAGGAAGAGGTAAGTCCCTCTTCCCAATACTTATTTTAATCTAATAAGGTTTTTATTCCAAATATTATCTGGATATTAATAATAAAATCGTACCATCCTAATGTTGTTTTGATTCTAATTCACTATGTTAATATTGTAATCCTTAAACCATGTGTGAAGCTGCACAAGATAGGCCAATAATTGAGGTCCTGACATCAGCTGGCCAAACCATGGCTCTTGAAAGGAATTTCCTCCGGACTCTACGATCCTTTCTAACCGTTCCTTTTGAAAAAATTCATGTAATATTGAGGATTTATCTTGTATTATCGTCTCCATCCATTTTTGGATTGCCAATGTATACTCCGGATTATGTGTTTTTGGATAAGGGCTTTTCTTCCGGTAAAGAACCTTCTCAGGGATGATCCCCTCAAAAGCTTTACGAAGAATTCCTTTTTCCCTTCCTCGATACATTTTTATCTCCCAAGGAATATTCCATACGTATTCCACAAGACGGTGGTCAGCAAATGGGACTCTGACTTCGAGGCTTGCCCCCATACTCATTCGATCTTTTCGATCGAGCAATGTCGTCATGAACCAGGTCATATTTATATAAAATAATTCTCTTCGCTTCGCCTCTGCTATACTTTCCCCTTCCAATTTAGGCGTTTCAGCAATTGCTAGGGCATATTGTTCCATGCAATATTCTTTTAACTGTAATTTTTTCTGCCAATGCGATTTTAATAAACTTTGCCGTTCATCGACAGATCGCATCCACGGAAAACCCGGCCGGTCAAGATCTTGTTTACGATGAAACCATGGGTACCCTCCAAAAATTTCATCAGCGCATTCACCTGAAAGGCTGACAACAAAGTCATTTTTGATTTCTTTACAAAACCATAGTAAGGAGGAATCCACATCTGCCATTCCTGGAAAATCTCTGACATGTGTTGCTTCTAACAAATCATTTACAAGCTGTTGCTGGGATATGGTTTTGTTAGTATGTTTGGTCTTAAATTCATCCATTATCATTTGAATGAATCTCTCGTCAGCATCCGGCTGAAATTCATTCGAAGCAAAATATTGGTCATTTCCTTCATAATCAATTGAATAAGTATGAAGCTGTCCTTTTCCCTGTTCATCGAAACCCTTCGCGGCAATAGCCGTGATGATACTGGAATCAAGTCCTCCTGATAAGAAGGTACATAATGGTACATCAGAAACAAGCTGTCTCGTTATAGCATCGGTTACTAAAAAACGTACCTTATCTGCTGTTTCTTCCGCACTCTCCTTATGTTCTTCACTTTTGACATTCCAATATCGCCAAATCTTCAAACCATTTTTTGAAAAGGTGAGGGCATGGGCGGGTCTAAGCTCTTTCATTCCTCTAAATACACCTGAACCCGGAGCCCTTGATGGTCCTGCCCCAAAAATTTCGGCAAGTCCCTCTTGGTCAATTTCTGTCTTGATTTCCGGATGGGCAAGAATTGCCTTCAACTCCGAAGCAAAGATAAGTCCTTTCTTGTACTCTGTAAAAAATAGTGGTTTCACCCCAAGACGATCTCGTCCAATAAAGAGTTGTTCTCTTTTACAATCCCAAATGGCAAATGCGTAGATACCGTTTAAATAATTGACGCACTCCTCTGCCCATTCTATATAGGCAGTTAACAGGACTTCTGTATCAGAATGACCACTAAAGGAATATCCTTTAGTATGGAGTATTTTGCGGATATCTTCAGTGTTATATAATTCCCCGTTGTAGCAAATGGTGTAATTATAACCTTCTTTTTGCTTGGTCATGGGCTGCCTTCCCCCTTCAGGGTCGACAACAATTAGCCGTTTATGACCAAAACCAACATGTGTATCTAACCAGATGTTGGTTTCATCAGGGCCCCTTTTCGCCAAAGTATTCACCATTTTATTTAGTGTTTCTGTTTCGTTTCTTATAGGATGTTCAAAATCAACCCACCCCGAGATTCCGCACATTGACATCTCACTCCCTTTCAATCAAATTAATGTACATTTGATGCATGCTCTATTGTATTCAGCCCAGTTTAAATGGTTAATTGTCCCATATAAGAAACACATTGGCACAAATGTAAGGCTATGTTATAAAGCTAAGAAATCTTATACTTATATTTTTAAAAATTTCAAGGTTATAAAATATCAGGAAGATGTCTAAAAAGAATGATGAAAGCAACTGTGTACGGAGGTAGACGATGAATCGACAACAACGACTAAAACTATATGATTTTCAACAACGAGCATATAATGAAGGTACAGTGGAACAAATAAACAATCAATGGATATTCTTCGATGAGGAGACCGAAGAAGCTACGATGTTAGATGATTTTGTTCATCAAGAAATTGAAATCTTCCGTTTGAACCGATGGAAAAAAGGAATATTAAATGAACCAGGAAAGATTTTTTGTGGGAAGGAAGCGATTATGCTTCGAGATCACGATACAATTAGAATAAGGAAACATTTAATTTTCTCGCTAGAAAGACTATTAGATGGAGTTAACGATGATGCCTTTTTCCAATTTATTACGACATTAAATTCATTAAACTTTTCAATTTACGATTGCATCTATTGTTATAACCATTTATCCTTCTTATCGGATGAACATCGAAAAGACGGTGTAAATTTTATGGTATTTGACAATCAAGAACAGATTTGTAATGTACAGCATCATTTTTGTTATTACGAAAAGGTTAATGATCGGTTTGAATTCACCTTAAATACCGGCAAACGACTAATCATAGAAAAAATGATCTCATAAGAAAGGCGCAAGCGACGAACTGGACAATTTTCAAAGTCGAAATCTATGCTTTCTTATTTTTTAAGAAAAAGGTGTGGGGTCCCCACACCTTTTTCTATTGGTGCATGATTTAGTTCCCGATGTATTTGGAATAGAGCATTTTTGCTCTTACAACATCATTTGTACCATGGATGAGTACGCGGGAATCTTTAAATACAACAATGGATATGTCCTCTTCTGGTGAAAAGCGAAGTAAAAATTCATTTTCCAAGACCCTTCCGCTCTTTCTAAGGATCTCAACTGCTTTTTTTAAATCCAGCTCGCTCTTTTTCCTTGGATTGATTTGAACTGTATCCCGGCCGCATAGGGTCGTATACACTATCTGTTTTCCGGAGGACCGATCTAGAAATTCAAATTGACTCTTCGCGCACGCAGGGCAATTGGGATTTCTCCCCTGTGAAATATCCATTTGCATCGAGGTAACATCCCAAACATCGATTTGTTCCAGATTAGGGGTGGTTTCTGCCCCCACCAATAGCTTTATCGTTTCCATTGCTTGAAAAGAGCCGATAATATCCGTTAAGGGGGACAAAACACCAACCGTATCGCATGTTTCACCGGTACCAGTTGGGACCTGTGGAAAAAGACAACGGTAGCAAGGGGTTACCCCTGGTTTAATGACCGCAAACATCCCTCGCGAGCTTACAGCTGCTCCGTGAACCCACGGGGTTTCAAACTTTACAGCAACATCATTAATTAAGAAACGCGTCATAAAGTTGTCTGTACCATCCACAATTACATCAAACCCTGATAATAATTCTTCAGCATTTTCAAGATTCAAATCCGCGATTACAGCCTCAACTGTCACGCTCGAATTAATTTTATTTAGTCTATTTTGTGCAGCAACGGCCTTAGGAAGATGTAATATGGCATCTTCTTCATCAAAAAGCGTTTGCCGCTGCAGATTTGACAGTTCTACCAGGTCCCTATCAATCAGCCTTATGGTGCCGACACCGGAGCGGACAAGATGGTTAGCTATCACGGTACCAAGTGCTCCTGCTCCGACAACAACAACGCGGCTCTTCAGCAATTTCCGTTGTCCATCTTCCCCAATCGCTTGAAAAAGGATTTGTCTTGAATACCGTTCTAAGTTATTCATAAATTTCCTCTTTTCTATCTTAACTTTTAATAATAGTTCGTAATGGATACACTATTATCTTACCAAATTATCATCCTTTTCTTGTGACAAGAAATTTAATTTTAAAAATATTACAAAAAGTGTATAATAAATATTGGGTAAATAACTAAGTTGTGGAATTTCTCTGTTTTATATCAAATAGAATAAGAGATTAGTATTAATTAATAATAATAGGAAAGAGGGGAAATCCTATGAATCTTGGCGGTTTTAAAAATAATGAAGTACTAATTGATTTAACAACCGGAACAATTAATTACAGAACCATTAATGAAAACGATGCGAAAAAGTACATTGGCGGACGCGGCCTTGGGGTTAAGTATGTGTTAGATAATGGTCCTGAAGTTGAGCCATTATCTCCAGAAAACATTTTATGTTTTATGACCGGTCCTGTCACAGGCTCACGGTCTTCTATGAGTGGACGTCTTTGTGTAGTCACAAAATCTCCACTTACAGGAACTGTTACCGACTCCCACATTGGTGGATGGACTGCTGCTCGTCTAAAATGGGCAGGAATCGATAATCTTATTTTCTCAGGAAAAAGCGACAAGCCGGTTTATCTTTATATTGCGGACGGTAAAGCAGAACTTCTCGATGCTTCAAATTTGTGGGGAACGAGCACTAGAGCATTTATTAAGGAAATGAAAGAGCAATACGGTGAAGAAGATTTAAGCGTCATGACGATTGGTCAAGCTGGCGAAAACACTGTTCGTTTCGCTTCGTTTATTAATGAACATGACCGTGCAGCAGGCCGCGGTGGTACAGCCGCAGTTGCAGGATATAAAAAATTAAAGGCAATTGTCATCAAAGCAGCCCAAAAGGGGAATATGCCTGTAGCTAAATTAGATGGTGAATATAAAGAAGCCAACAAAAAGGCAGTTAAAGCGATTCTCGAAGGCGGCTTAACCGCACCAAATAAAGGCGGATTATCCGTTTATGGAACAAACGTGTTAACAAACCTAATTAACGAGGTTGGAGCATTGCCAACTAAAAACTCACAACTCACTCATTGGGATGAAGCGGAAAAGCATAGCGGTGAATATGTTAATTCGCATTTACGAGTTGCTAACAACACCTGCCATGCGTGCCCCGTTGGCTGTAAAATAGAAGTTGAAGTTAAGGATGGCAAATACAAGACACGGGTGGAAAGCATTGAGTTTGAATCCGCATGGTCCCTTGGCTCAAATTGTCTATTAAGTGATGCTGAAGCGATTTCTTTTATGATAGACCGATGCAATGAGTATGGTCTTGATACAATTGAACTAGGGCACGCCTTCTCTGTAACGATGGAGGCTTATGAAAAAGGCATCATTTCTGAAGAACTGATCTGGGGCGACGCCGATTCCATGATAGAATTGACGAGAAAAATCGCTTACCGTGAAGGCCTCGGCGGGGTACTTGCTGAAGGACCTGCACGTGCAGCTGCCTCTTGGGGTGCACCTGAACTTTCAATGTCTGTTAAAGGTCAGTCGATTCCAGCTTATGACCCACGTGGAATTCAAGGTATCGGACTTGGCTATGCAACAAGTAACCGTGGGGCCTGCCACCTGCGCGGCTATACAGTTGCAAGTGAAATTGCCGGTATTCCAGAACCAACAGATCGCCTGAAACCAGAAGGTAAAGGTGAACTATTAAAAATATTCCAAGATATGCTGGCATTCTCTGATTCTATGAATATTTGTAAGTTCTCTTCCTTCTCCGAAAATGCCGAGCATTATGCTGAGCAATATAGTGCGATGACGGGCGTCCCAATGACTGCTGATGACGTGATGAGGGCTGGAGAAAGAATTTATAACTTAGAGCGTTATTATAATAACCTAGCTGGATTTAATAGACGCGAAGATGATTTCCTTCCAGAGCGCTTTACAAAAGAACCTGCATCTGGAAACAGTACCGGACATGTAAGCCGTATGGATATTATGCTCGAAGAATATTATCAAGTACGCGGCTGGAAAGATGGTCTTGTACCAAATGATAAGCTGCGTGAATTAGGTATTATCGACGCTGAAAATCAATTAGTATAAAAAATGAAGAAGGCTTCTGCAAATAGAGTTGCAGAAGCCTTCTTCATTATCCACCAATTCTAGTTGTTTTGTAGCGGTATTTTTTGATTAAATCTTCAAGTAATTTCTCCTTATCTGCACGAAAACGAACCTGTACAGCACTTACCTTAAATGTTACGGTAAAGGATATTTCCGCTTCCGATAATATCTGTCCACTCCATCCCTCTCCCTCGTATACGAAGGGAAACGAATCCGTTACCTGTTTCGCACCGAGCTCCATGAAATACATGCCAAGATGCTCTTTACTAATTCCACGAAACTCTAACTCTCTTTCTACCATATTAGCCGCCTGCAACTGGGGGAAATAGAGCAAATTGATCTTCCTCACAGACTTTCGTTTGAAGATCCTCGAGATGGATGATATTCCTTCCGTTCACATATACATGAACAAACGGAAGCAGCTCTTTTTCCGCGGTAAAAATTTCATCTCTTAAATCCGG
>Ga0213823_1000409_pt1 | contig 37550 bp, 4 predicted proteins | sample MC6MC0907MG_FD_179887 | JGI IMG/M metagenome (GOLD analysis project Ga0213823, IMG submission 179887) | Enriched soil aggregate microbial communities from Iowa State University, Ames, United States - MC6-MC0907-MG | ecosystem: Environmental > Terrestrial > Soil > Unclassified | place: USA: Iowa...
TCGTCGAGCCACCAAGGCTGACAACTATGGCCTATCAGGCCATGGCACGTTGCAACAAATGTGGGAGCGGGCTTGCCCCGCGAAGCGCCGCGCGGGCGGCGCTCGATCTCAAAGGCGCTGAAGATCCCGAGGCAAGCACCCGCGATGCGCCGCGCGGGCGGCGCTCGATCTCAAGGGCCCTAAAGATCCCAAGCCAAGCGCTACGCGATGCGCCAAAAACCTCCTGACTAGCGCTTGCGCCCCCCCCCCAAGACACGCCCCTGTCCCCGCTTCCCATGTCAGACCGTCCGGTCACGATCCTTTAGCGTGTCCCCGATTCCCATTTCCAGGCAAAGCAGGATGCTTACCGATGCTCTTCAGCGAACTGATGGCTGCTCTTTCCACCCGTGCGATCCGACTCCAGCGCGAAGACCAGGACCTGATCGTCCTGGGCGATGACGACACCCTGGACGATACCCTGTGGGAGGCGCTGTCTCGGCACAAGCCGGCCTTGCTGGAGATGCTCGCCGAACGCGATGACGACTGGCTGAGCCCGGCGTTTCGCATCACCCCCGACATGCTGCCGCTGGTGCAACTCGACCAGCAGGCCATCGACCGCATCGTCGCCAGCGTGCCGGGCGGCGCGGCCAATGTGCAGGATATCTACCCGCTGGCGCCGCTGCAGCAAGGCATGTTGTACCAGCACCTGGCAGCCAGCGATGGCGATCCGTACCTTGCCCAGGTGCAACTGCGCTTCACCAGCAAGGCGCACCTCGAAGCCTTTGCCCAGGCCCTGCAATGGGTGATCCAGCGCCATGACATTCTGCGCACGGCGCTGCATTGGGAATACCTCGACGAACCGGTGCAGGTGGTATGGCAGGAGGCGACGCTGGTGCGCGAGGCCATCGCGGTCGATGGCAGCGATGCGTTGGCCAGGCTGTGCGCGCGTTTTGACCCACGGCACTACCGCCTCGACCTGCGCCAGGCACCGCTGATGCAATTGATGCATGCGCAAAGTGAAGGCGATGAGTGGGTCGCCTTGCTGATGTTCCATCACGTGGTGATGGACCATACCGCGCTGGACATCGTACGCCGCGAAATCCAGGCGCATCTGGCCGGTGAATCGGCGCAGCTGGCCGCCCCCATGCCGTTTCGCAACGTACTCGCCGCCGCCCGCCTGGCGCTGGACGAGCAGGCCCACGAGCACTTCTTCCGCGACATGCTGGCCGACATCGATGAGCCGACCTTGGCTTTCGGCCTGCAGGACAAAGGCGACCAGGCCCTGGAACAGGCGCGCCTGACCTTGCCTGCGCCGCTCAGCCAACGCCTGCGCAGCCAGGCGCGCTTGCTTGGGGTAAGCCCGGCAAGCGTGCTGCACCTGGGCTTCGCCCGCCTGGTAGGGCAATTGTCGGCGCGCCAGGCCGTGGTGTTCGGCAGCGTCCTGCTGGGGCGCATGACCACCGGCGACGGCAGCGAGCAAGCCTTGGGCATGTTCATCAACACCCTGCCGCTGCGTATCGACCTTGGTCAGCAGGGGGTGCGCGATGCACTGCTGGCGACGCATCGACGCCTCACTGCCTTGCTCGGCCATGAGCAGGCTTCCCTGGCCCTGGCCCAGCGTTGCAGCGGTGTTGCCGCGCCGGCGCCGCTTTTCAACAGCATGCTCAACTACCGCCACAGTGCCGCCGGTGATGCGGCTGAAATCATTCCGGTGGCACCCGGTATCGATATCGTCGGCGCCGAAGAGCGCACCGACTACCCGCTGACTGTCAGTGTCGATGACCTGGGCGACGACCTGCGCCTGACCGTCCAGAGCCTGCCGCAGTGGGGCGCGGCCCGTTTGAGTGAGCAGTTCGCACAAGTGCTGGCAAGCCTGGTGCAAGCACTGGAGCACCAGCCTTCGACGCCCCTGCAGGTGTTGCCGGTGCTACCGCCGCGCGAGCGCGAGCAAGTGCTGCAGCAGTTCAACCGCACCACCCAGGCCTATCCGCAAGGGCAGACCGTGCATGCCCTGGTCGAGGCCCAGGCCGCGCGTGCGCCGCATGCGGCAGCGCTGGTACAGGCTGAGCAGGTGCTCAGCTACGCCGAGCTGAACCGGCGCGCCAACCAGCTTGCCCACCAGTTGATCGCGCAGGGGGTCAAGGTGGGTGACCGGGTCGCCCTGTGCCTGCCACGCAGCGCCGAGCGCCTGGTCGGCCTGCTGGCGGTGTTGAAGGCGGGCGCCGCCTACGTGCCCGTGGACCCGGCGTACCCGGCCGAGCGCATCGCCTATCTGCTGGCCGACAGTGCGCCAACCCTGGTACTGGCGACGACGGCCATCGAGAACCTGGCAAACGTGCCACGCCTGAACCTGGACCAGCCCGGCGCCTTCGCGGCGGATGAGGGCAACCCGGCACTGCCCGGGCTGGATGCGCAGCAGCTGGCCTACCTGGTCTACACCTCCGGCTCCACCGGCCAGCCCAAAGGCGTGATGGTCGAGCACCACACCCTGGCAAACCTTGTCCATTGGCATTGCCAGGCGTTCGAGCTGCACGCCGAATCGCACAGCTCCAGCGTCGCAGGCTTTGGTTTTGACGCCATGGCCTGGGAAGTCTGGCCAACCTTGTGTGCCGGTGCCACCTTGCACCTGCCGCCTGTGCACATCGGCAACGAACACGTCGACGAGTTGCTCGACTGGTGGCTGCAGCAGCCGCTGCAGGTCAGCTTCCTGCCGACCCCGGTGGCCGAACAGGCCTTGCGCCGTGACCGGCAGCACCCAACCCTGCGCACCTTGCTGATTGGCGGTGACCGCCTGCGCCAGTTCGAGCGCGACCCAGGCTTTGCCGTGGTCAACAACTACGGCCCAACCGAAACCACGGTGGTTGCCACCTCCGGGCAGCTCACCCCCGGCGCGGCGCTGCATATCGGCCAGCCAATCGCCAATACCCGCGTGTATGTACTCGATGAGGGCCTGCAGCCTGTACCGGTAGGTGTTACCGGTGAGTTGTATATCGGCGGTGCGCAGGTCGCGCGCGGCTACTTCAATCGCCCTGAACTGACCGAACAGCGTTTTCTGGCCGACCCGTTCAGCGAGGCCGCCAACGCCCGCATGTACCGCAGTGGCGACCTGGTGCGCTGGAACACCGACGGCACGCTGGATTACCTGGGCCGCAACGATGACCAGGTGAAGGTCCGCGGCGTGCGGGTGGAGCTGGGCGAAATCGAAGCCGCCCTGGCTGCCCAACCGGGTATTGCCGATGCCGTGGTACTGGTGCGCGACGCGCGCCTGCTGGCCTGGTTCACCGAGGCCGCGCCGGTAGACCTTGAACAACTGCGTCAGGCCCTGCAGGCCAGCCTGCCGGCGCAACTGATACCGGCCGCGTTCATTCGCCTGGATGAACTGCCGTTGACCAGCCACGGCAAGCTCGACCGCCGCGCGCTGCCCGATCCCGACAGTGCGTTGCTGGCCGGCCAGGCCTACGAAGCACCGCAGAATGCCACCGAAACGACCATGGCCGCGATCTGGGCCGAGGTGCTGGGTGTCGAGCGGGTAGGGCGCCACGACAACTTCTTCGAACTGGGTGGCCATTCGTTGCTCGCCGTGACCCTGGTCGAGCGCCTGCGCAAGGCGGGCCTGGTGATCGACGTGCGGGTGCTGTTCGCCCAGCCGACCCTGGCGGCGCTCGCCAGTGCAGCCGGGATCGGCCATGAAGCCCAGGTGCCGGCCAACCGTGTGCCGGACAACGCCCAACGCATCACCCCGGACATGCTCAGCCTGATCGACCTGGACCAGGCCGCGATCGACGCCGTGGTCGCCAGCGTGCCCGGTGGCGCCGCCAACGTGCAGGAAATCTACCCGCTCGCGCCGTTGCAGGAAGGCATTCTCTATCACCACCTGAGTGCCGAGCAGGGCGACCCCTACCTGCTGCAGACCCGCCTGGCCTTCGACAGCGTCGAACGCCTGCTGGCCTGGGCCGGCGCCCTGCAGCAGGTCATCGACCGCCACGATATCCTGCGCACCTCGGTGCTCTGGCAAGGCCTGGCGCAGCCGCTGCAGGTGGTGTGGCGCAAGGCGGAGCTTGCCGTCAACGAAATCGACGACCTGGCCGATGAGCCCGGTGCCGCCCGCATCGAACAGCTGCACGCCCGCTTCGATGCCCGCCACCACCGCCTCGACCTGGGCCAGGCGCCGCTGACCCGCCTTTACTACAGCCTCGACCCTGCCAACCAGCAGGTGGTGGCGATCCTGCTGTTCCACCACCTGACCCTCGACCACACCGCCATGGACGTGGTCGCCCGGGAAATGCGCGCGCTGCTGTTCGGCCAGGCCGATATCCTGCCGGCGGCGGTGCCGTACCGCAACTACGTGGCCCAGGCCCGCCTGGCCGACCAGGCCGGGCATGAAGCGTTCTTCCGCACGATGCTGGCAGACGTCGACGAGCCGACCTTGCCGCTGGGCTTTGCCGATGTACAAGGCGACGGCCGCGGAATCGAAACCGCCTTCCAGGCACTGGATGGCGGCATCAGCCAGCGCCTGCGCAGCCAGGCCCGCCAGCTGGGCGTCAGCGCCGCAAGCCTGATGCACTTGGCCTGGGCGCGTGTGCTGGGGGTACTCGGCAACCGCCACGACGTGGTGTTCGGCACGGTGCTGATGGGCCGCCTGCAGGGCGGCGAGGGCGCCGATCGCGCCTTGGGCATGTTCATCAACACCTTGCCGCTGCGGGTCGATACCCGCGCCTCGGCGCAAGCGGCCGTGCGCGCCACCCACCGCAGCCTGTCGGGTTTGCTTGGCCATGAGCACGCCCCCCTGGCGCTGGCCCAGCGTTGCAGCGGCGTGGCGGCGTCGGCGCCATTGTTCAGCGCGTTGCTCAACTACCGCCACAGCGCAGCCGATGCGCCGCGCGAAGGCGAAGGGATCTGGGAAGGCGTTCGGCTGCTGGGCGGCGAAGAGCGCAGCAACTACCCATTGACCTTGAGCGTCAACGACCTGGGTGAAGGCTTAAGTTTCAGCGTGCTGGCCGTCGAAGGCATCGGCGCCACCCGGGTTGTCGCCTGGATGGCTGAAGCCGTAGGCCAGCTGCTGCAAGCGCTCGAACAAGGTCACGGCACTTCGGTCGATAGCCTGCCGATCCTCAGCGATGAGGCGCGCCATCAACTGCTCGGCAGCTTCAACGACACCGCCCGCGAGTACCCACAAGGCCAGACCGTGCACGCCCTGGTCGAAGCCCAGGCGGCCCGTACGCCCGATGCCTCGGCGCTGAGCCAGGCAGACCGCGCCGTGAGTTACGCCGAGCTGAACCAACGCGCCAACCGCCTGGCCCACCGCCTGATCGAGCGCGGTGTGCAGCCGGGCGACCGGGTTGCCCTGTGCCTGCCGCGCAGCATCGAGCGGGTCATTGCCCTGCTGGCCGTGCTCAAGGCCGGCGCCGCTTACGTGCCGGTGGACCCGAGCTACCCGGCAGAACGTATCGCCTACCTGCTCAGTGACAGCGCCCCCGCCTTGCTGCTGGCCGAGTCGAGCCTCAATGGCCTGCCAGACGCCCCACGCCTGGACATCGATCAGCCGGCCGCCTGGCACTCATTCGACAGCAACCCGCAGGTGGCCGGGCTGGATGCCCATCACCTGGCCTATGTGGTGTACACCTCTGGCTCTACCGGCCAGCCCAAGGGCGTGATGATCGAACACCAGACGCTGGCCAACCTGGTGCACTGGCACTGCCAGGCCTTCGCGCTGGGCGCCGGCGAGCGCACCTCCAGCGTCGCCGGTTTCGGTTTCGATGCCATGGCCTGGGAGGTCTGGCCGGCATTGTGCGCCGGTGCCACCTTGCACTTGCCGCCTGCGCACATCGCCAACGAGCACGTCGACGAGTTGCTCGACTGGTGGCTGGAGCAGCCCCTGAAAGTCAGCTTCCTGCCCACCCCGGTGGCCGAGCAGGCGCTGCGCCGCGAGCGCCAGCACCCCACCTTGCGCAGCTTGCTGATCGGGGGCGACCGCCTGCGCCAGTTCGACCGCGACCCCGGGTTCGATCTGGTCAACAATTACGGCCCGACCGAAACCACTGTGGTCGCCACCTCTGGCAAGGTGCTGCCGGGTGCTGCGCTGCACATCGGGCAACCCATCGCCAACACCCGCGTCTATGTGCTCGACGAACAGCGCCAGCCAGTGCCGATCGGGGTTGCCGGTGAGCTTTACATTGGCGGTGCGCAGGTCGCCCGCGGCTATTTCAATCGGCCCGAACTGACCGCCGAGCGCTTTCTCGACGACCCGTTCAGCCGCAAGCCAGGCGCGCGCATGTACCGCAGTGGCGACCTGGTGCGCTGGAACGCCGATGGCACCCTGGATTACCTGGGCCGCAACGACGACCAGGTGAAAATCCGCGGCGTGCGGGTTGAACTGGGCGAAATCGAAGCGGCCCTGGCGGCCCAGCCCGGCATTGACGATGCCGTGGTGCTGGTGCGTGGCGAGCGGCTGCTGGCCTGGTTCACCGAAACCGCGCCGGTGCAGCTCGACCACCTGCGCCAGGCCCTTCAGGCTAGCCTGCCGGCACACCTGTTGCCGCAAGCATTGATCCGCCTGGCCCAGCTGCCGCTGACCAGCCACGGCAAGCTCGACCGCCGTGCATTGCCCGAGCCCGCGGCCGCCGACCTGGGCAGCCAAGGCTACGTGCCGCCTCAAGGCGAGACCGAAGCCGCCATGGCCGCAACCTGGGCTGACGTGCTGGGTGTGGAACGGGTAGGGCGCCACGACAACTTCTTCGAGCTGGGCGGCCATTCGCTGCTGGCCGTCACCCTGATCGAGCGCCTGCGCCAACAGGGCCTGCAAACCGACGTGCGCGTGCTGTTCGGCCAGCCGACAGTGGCTGCACTGGCGGCAGCGCTGGGCAAAGGGCGCCAGGTGACGGTGCCCGAAAACCGCATCCCGCCCGCCTGCACCCACATCACCCCGGACATGCTGGCGCTGATCGACCTGAGTGAAGCCAGCATCGCCCGCATCGCGGCCACGGTGCCGGGCGGCGCCGCCAACATTCAGGACATCTACCCGCTGGCGCCGCTGCAGGAAGGCATCCTCTACCACCACCTCAGTGCTGCCGGCGAAGACCCGTACCTGCTGCAATGGCGCATTGCATTCGACAGCCCTGCACGGCTGCACGCCTTCGCCAGCGCCCTGGACAAGGTCATCGCCCGCCACGACGTGCTGCGCACTGCGGTGCTCTGGGACGGCCTGCCGCAGCCCGTGCAAGTGGTCTGGCGCACGGTCCCCCCGGTCACTGTCGATGCAGATCTTGTGGGAGCGGGCTTGCCCCGCGAAAGCAGCGCCGCCGACCTCAATTTGAGCAGCGCCCCTCTGATCCGCCTGCTGCATGCCCAACCGGCAGACGGCCAACGCATCGAAGCCACCCTGCAATTCCACCACATCGTCCTCGACCACACCGCCATGAAGGTGGTGCTCGAAGAGATCCGCGACCACCTGCGCGGCCACGCTCCAAGCCACGCGCCCGTGCCGTACCGCAACTACGTGGCGCAGGCGCGCCTGGCCATCAGCGAAGCCGAGCACGAAGCGTTCTTCCGCACCCAACTGGCCGATATCGCTGAGCCGACGTTGCCCTACGGCCTGACCGATCTCCAGGCCCAGGCCAGCCGCTTCGAGCTGGCCAGCGTGCAACTGCAAGCTGCCGACTACCAACGCCTGCGCTATCAGGCCCAGCAACTGGGCGTGAGTGCCGCCAGCCTGGTGCACCTGGCCTGGGCCCGCCTGGTGTCGGCCACCAGCGGCAACAGCAGCGTGGTGTTCGGCACCGTGCTGCTCGGCCGCCTGCAAGGTGGCGCCGGCGCCGACCGTGGCCTGGGCATGTTCATCAACACCCTGCCGCTGCGCCTGGACCTCGATGGCCTGGGCGTACGGGACGGTGTGCGCCTGGCCCACGAGCGGCTGAGCGCGCTGCTTGTGCACGAACACGCGTCGCTGGCCCTGGCCCAACGTTGCAGCGGTGTAGCCGCGCCACTGCCGTTGTTCAGCGCGATGCTCAATTATCGCCACGGGGCGAGTAATGCCGAGCAACAGATGCACCGCGAAGCCCTTGAAGGCATCGAAGCATTGCCCAGCGGCGGGCATGGCAACTACCCGCTGAGCGTCAACGTCGACGACCTGGGCGATGGCCTGCGCATGACCGCCCAAGTGACTGCGCAGGTGGGTGCGCAGCGGGTCTGCGAGCAACTGCTGCAGGTGCTCGTTGGCCTGCTCGATGCCCTGGAACAGCAGCCACAGTTGCCCCTGCAGCAACTGCCGGTGCTGGCGGCCAAGGAACGCCAGCAATTGCTGGTCGAAAGTAACGCCACTGCGTTGCCGCATGACCTGCAACAGCCCCTGCACAGCCTGTTCGAGGCGCAGGTGCGGCGTGCGCCTGATGCGTTGGCCCTGGTGGCCGAAGAAGGCACGCTGAGCTACCGCCAACTGGACGAGCAGGCCAACCGCCTGGCCCACTACCTGATCGGCCTTGGGGTAAAACCCGACGACCGCGTGGCGATCTGCGTCGAGCGTGGCCTGTCGCTGGTGGTCGGCTTGCTGGCCATTCTGAAGGCGGGCGGAGCATACGTGCCGGTCGACCCCGGGTACCCGGCCGAGCGGATCCGCCACATGCTGGCCGACAGCGCCCCGTTGGCCGTGCTGGTGCACGGTGCCACCCGTGCGGCCGTGCAAGCGTCGCCAGCGCTGCTGGTCGATCTGGACCAGCCGGCCTGGGGCGCCCAGCCGCTCAGCAACCCGCGTGTACCGGGCCTGGCGGCGCAGCACCTGGCGTACGTGATCTACACCTCCGGCTCCACCGGCCTGCCCAAGGGCGTGATGGTCGAGCACCGCAACGTGGTCAACCTGGTGCACTGGAGCCGCCACCTGTGCGCCGTGCCGGCCGAAGGCAGCGTGCTGCACAAGACCCCGGTCAGCTTCGACGCCTCGGTGTGGGAGCTGTTCTGGCCGCTGTGCAGCGGCCTGCGCCTGGTGCTGGCACGGCCGGACGGCCAGCGTGACCCGCAGTACCTTGCGCAGCTCATCCAGAAGCAGCAGGTGAGCGTGGTGCAGTTCGTACCGGCGCTGCTGCAGCAGTTCCTCGATGAAGCGCAAAGCGCCCAGTGCAGCAGCCTCAGCGATATCGTCTGTGGCGGCGGCGAGTTGACCGCAGCCCTGGCGGCACGTGTACGCCAGCGCCTGCCGGGCGTGCGCCTGCACAACGTCTACGGCCCCACCGAAACGACGGTCGACTGCAGCGTGTGGACCCTGGAACCCGACGCCGCGCTGCCACCCGGCGTACTGCCGATCGGCCGGCCGATCGACAACACCCACCTGTACGTGCTCGACGGCCTCGACCAGCCGGTGCCGTGGGGCGTGGCCGGCCACCTGCATATCGGCGGCGCCGGCGTCACCCGGGGCTACCTGGGCCTGGCGCAGCAGCAGGCCGAGCGCTTCATTGCCAGCCCGTTCGTGGCGGGCGAGCGGCTATACCGCAGCGGCGACCTGGTGCGCCAGCGGGCCGACGGCAACCTCGAGTTCCTGGGCCGTAACGACCACCAGGTGAAAATCCGCGGCCTGCGGATCGAACCGGGCGAGATCGAGGCCTGCCTGAGCGGCGTGGACGGTGTGCGCGAAGCCGTGGTGCTGGCCTTTGGCGAGCGCCTGGTCGGGTACTACACCGGCGCCGAACAGCCAGCTGACAGCCTGCGCCAAGCGTTGCTGACACAGCTGCCCGAGTACATGGTGCCGGGGCTGTTCATCCACCTCGACAGCCTGCCGTTGACACCCAACGGCAAGCTTGACCGCAAAGCGCTGCCCGCGCCGGACGCTGCCTTGCAGCAACGCCCCTTCGAGGCACCGCAAGGCAGCACCGAAACCCTGCTGGCACGCCTATGGGCCGAACTGCTGGGTGTCGAGCAGGTAGGGCGGCACGACAACTTCTTCGAACTGGGTGGCCACTCGCTGTTGGCCGTGAACCTGACCGCACGCCTGCGCCTGGAGGGGCTGCAGGTCGATGTCCGCACCCTGTTCGGCCAGCCGACCATTGCCGCGCTGGCAGCGACCCTCGGCCAGAACCAGCAGGTCGATGTGCCCGAGAACCGTATTCCGGCAGATTGCGCTTCGATCACCCCGGACCTGCTCAGCCTGGTCGAGCTCGACCAGGCGGCCATCGACCGGGTCGTCGCCAGCGTGCCCGGTGGCGCCGCCAACGTGCAGGACATCTACCCGCTGGCGCCGTTGCAGGAAGGTATCCTCTACCACCACCTGAGCGGGCCTGAGCACGACCCATACGTGCTGTATTCGCGGCTGCGCTTTGACAGCCTTGCACGCCTGCAAGCCTTCGCCCACGCCCTGGACCAGGTCATCGCCCGCCACGATGTACTGCGCACCGCTGTGCTTTGGGACGGCCTGCCGCAACCGGTGCAAGTGGTCTGGCGCACGGTCCCCCCGGTCACTGTTGACGCAGATCTTGTGGGAGCGGGCTTGCTCCGCGAAAGCAGCGCCGCCGACCTCAACTTGAGCAGCGCCCCGCTGATCCGCCTGCTGTATGCCCAACCGGCTGACGGCCAACGCATCGAAGCCACCCTGCAATTCCACCACATCGTCCTCGACCACACGGCCCTGGAAGTCATTGGTGAAGAGTTGGTCGCCTTGCTCCAGGGCGAACCTGCCCCCTCGCAGCCGCCGGCACCCTATCGCAACTACGTCGCCCAGGCCCGCCTGGGCATCAGCCAGGCCGAGCACGAGGCGTTCTTCCGTTCGCAGCTGGGCGATATCGACGAGCCGACCCTGCCGTTCGGCCTGAGCGACGTGCAAGGCGATGGCCGTGGCATGCAGGAGGTCAAGCTGCCCTTGTCTGCGCACCTGGCCGCTGGCCTGCGCCACCAGGCGCGGGTGCTGGGCATCAGCGTCGCCAGCCTGTTCCACCTGGCCTGGGCGCGCCTGCTGGCAGCGGCCAGTGGCAAGGACAGCGTGGTGTTCGGCACCGTCTTGCTGGGTCGCCTGCAAGGCGGCGAGGGCGCCGAGCGGGCACTGGGTATGTTCATCAACACCTTGCCGCTGCGGGTCGACCTGGGCGGCGTCAGCCTGCGCGCGGCGGCCCATGCCACCCATCAGCGGCTCAGCGCACTGCTGGCCCACGAGCATGCTTCCCTGGCGTTGGCCCAGCGTTGCAGCGGCGTGGCGGCACCGTTGCCGCTGTTCAGCGCAATGCTCAACTACCGCCACGGTGCTCAAAGCAGTGCCGAGCAGCGTCAGGCGTGGCAGGGCATCGAGGTACTGGAGGGGCAGGAACGCACCAACTACCCGTTGAGCCTGAACGTGGATGACCTGGGTGACGGCTTCCGCCTGGTCGCCATGACGCCTGCGGACATAGGTGCGGCGCGGATCTGCGGGCAGATGAACCAGGTGCTCGAGGCCATGGTCGCGGCGCTGGAGCACGAGCCTGAGCTGCCGTTGCAGCGCTTGCCGGTGCTGGAGGCCGAGGAACGGCAGCGTGTGCTGGTGGGCTTCAACGACACGGCGCAGGACTACAACCTTGAGCAGACCTTGCATGGCCTTATCGAGGCGCAGGTCGAGCGCACGCCGGATGCCGTGGCCGTTCGGGCCGAAGAGGGCGTGTTGAGCTATCGCCAGCTCAATGAGCAGGCTAACCGCTTGGCGCATCATCTGATTGATCTTGGTGTAAGACCGGACGATCGCGTAGCTATCTGCGTCGAACGTGGGTTGTCGATGGTGGTGGGGCTGCTGGCCATCCTCAAGGCCGGTGGTGCTTATGTACCCGTCGATCCTGATTACCCAGCCGAACGCGTGCGCCACATGCTGAGCGACAGCGCGCCGGTAGCGGTGCTGGTGCATGCCGCCACTCGCCATGTGCCGGAAGCGGGGCTGGTGATCAACCTGGATCAGCCGACCTGGCATGCACAGCCGGCTTCTAATCCCTTGCTGGCGGCATTGACCCCGCGTCATTTGGCCTACGTGATTTACACCTCGGGCTCGACCGGCCTGCCCAAAGGCGTGATGAACGAGCACGCCGGGGTGGTCAACCGCCTGCTGTGGATGCAGGAGGCTTACGGCCTTGGCGCCGACGACGTGGTGCTGCAGAAAACGCCGTTCAGCTTCGACGTGTCGGTGTGGGAATTCCTCTGGCCGCTGCAAACCGGTGCGCGTCTGGTCATGGCCCGCCCGGGCGGCCATCGCGACCCGGAGTATCTGCGCCAAGTCATTCGCAGCGAGGGCGTCACCACCTTGCACTTCGTGCCGTCGATGCTGGACGTGTTCCTCGCGCATGGCGACGCTTCGGCAGATCGCCTCAAGCGCGTGCTGTGCAGCGGCGAAGCGTTGCCGGGCAGTCTGGTACGGCGATTCCATACTCAGCTTCCAACCGTGGAACTGCACAACCTTTACGGTCCGACCGAAGCCGCCGTGGATGTGAGTGCCTGGCACTGCGTCACCGCGCCGGATAACACCCCGATCGGCAAGCCAATTGCCAACACCACGCTGTACGTGCTGGACAGCCAAGGCCAGCCGGTGCCGCAGGGCGTGGCGGGCGAGCTGTTCATTGGTGGCGTGCAGGTTGCCCGTGGCTACCTCAACCGTGCAGAACTGACCGCCGAACGCTTCATCGATGACCCGTTCAGCACCCGGCCCGGTGCGCGTCTGTACCGCACTGGCGATCTGGCGCGACACCTTGCGGACGGCAATATCGAATACCTGGGCCGTAACGACGACCAAGTGAAGGTCCGCGGCCTGCGCATCGAACTGGGGGAAATCCAGGCCGGCCTGACCGCCATGGCGGGTATCAAGGAAGCCGTGGTGGTGGCCCGCGATCAACGCCTGATTGCCTACTACACCGGCGAGCCGCAAGCGGTAGAAATGCTGCGCGCCGCACTGCTCAAGCACCTGCCGGAGTTCATGGTGCCCGCGCAGTTCATGCACCTCGAAACCCTGCCACTGAGCCCCAACGGCAAGCTCGACCGCAAAGCCCTGCCGCAGCCCGATGCCATTCAGGACCGCCCGTTCGAGGCCCCGGAAGGCGAAACCGAAACCCTGCTGGCCGCGATCTGGGCCGAACTGCTGGGCGTGGAGCGAGTAGGGCGCCACGACAACTTCTTCGAACTGGGCGGCCATTCGCTGCTGGCGGTGTCGCTCACCTCGCGCCTGCGCCAACACGGCCTGCATGCCGACATCCGTGTGCTGTTCGGCCAACCAACCCTGGCGGCGCTGGCGGCTGCAGTCAGCGGCGAAACCGGCCTGAAGGTGCCCGCCAACCGCATACCGGCTGATTGCAAGCACATCACGCCAGGCATGCTGCCGCTGGCTAATCTGTCGCAAGCCTCGATCGACACGCTGACGGCGCAGGTCCCCGGCGGCGCCAGTAATATCCAGGACATCTACGGCCTGGCACCCCTGCAGCAGGGCATTCTCTACCACCACCTGGCCAGCGAAGGCGCCGACCCCTATGTGCTGCAGGCGCGCTTCGCCTTCCCCGACCAGGCCACGCTGGACGCCTTCGCTGCTGCGCTGGATCAAGTCATCGCGCGGCACGACATCCTGCGCACCAGCATCCACTGGCAGCACCTCGAAGAACCCGTGCAGGTCGTCTGGCGCGAAGTGCCCTCCGTGGGCGCTTTCTCGCCCAACGAAGGAAACGCCAACGCCCTGAACCTTGGCACCGCGCCGTTGATCCGCCTGCTCCCGGCGCAAGTCAACGGCCGCCTCGAAGCGACCCTGCTGATTCACCACATCATCCTCGACCACGCCGCAGTCGAGCACCTGGTGGCGGAAGTTACCGCCGTGCTGCAGCACCAGCCGCTGCCACACGCCAGCGTGCCTTACCGCAACTACGTGGCCCAGGCGCGCCTCGGCGGCGACAGCCAGGCCGAAGAGGCGCTGTTCCGCGAGTTGTTGGGGGATATCGACGAACCGACCGAAGTCTTCGGCTTGCGCTCTGCGCACAGCGACGGCAGCCGCGTGCTCGACAGCCGACAGGCGCTCGATGCCAGCCTTGCCAAGCGCCTGCGTGAGCAGGCCAGGCAGCTGGGTATCAGCGTCGCCAGCCTGGTCCACCAGGCCTGGGGCCAGGTGCTGGCGCAGCTGTCCGGGCGCCAGGAAGTGGTGTTCGGTACCGTGCTGCTCGGCCGTATGCAAGGCGGCGAGGGCGCCGAGCGGGCGCTGGGCATGTTCATCAATACCTTGCCGTTGCGCGTCAGCGTCGGCGCAGCCGGCGTCGCCGACGGCGTGCGCCTGACCCATCAACGCCTGGCGCGGCTGCTTGCCCACGAGCAAGCCTCGCTGGCCGTCGCCCAACGCTGCAGCGGCGTCCCGGCCACCCAGCCGCTGTTCACCAGCCTGCTCAACTTCCGCCACAGTGCACCGGCCAAGGCCGAATTGCGCGACGCCTGGCAAGGCATCGAGCAACTGGCGGCCCATGAACGAAGCAATTACCCGTTGGTGGTCAACGTCGACGACCTGGGCGATGGCTTCGTTGTCACGGTGCAAGCGCTGGCGCAAGTGGACGGGGCGCAGGTGTGCCGCCTGCTGGGCACCGCCCTCGAGCAATTGGCGCATACCCTGGAGCAGGCACCGGCCACCGCCCTGCAGCGGCTCAGCTGCCTGGCGCCTGGCGAACGCGAGTTGGTACTGCATGGCTTCAACGCCACGCGCCGTGACTACCCCCACGAGCATGCCGTGCACACCCTGTTCGGTGCCCATGCGGCGCTCAGCCCGGACGCCGTGGCGGTGGTGCACGGCGAGCAGCAGGTCAGCTACCAGCAGCTTGATCAACGCGCCAACCGCCTGGCGCATCACCTGCTGGCCCTTGGCGTGCGCCCGGGTGATCGCATCGCACTGCTGCTGCCACGCAGCGTCGACCTGTTGGCGGCGCAACTGGCCGCCAGCAAATGCGCGGCGGTCTATGTACCGCTGGACAGCAATGCGCCGGTCGAGCGCCAGGCGTTCATGGTTGCCGACAGCCAGGCGCAGGTGCTGTTGACCCTCAGTGACGAGCCGCAACTGGGCCAGGCCCAGCGGGTCGAGCTGGACCAGCTCGACCTTGCAGGCTACCCCGCCCAGTCGCCAGGGCTGGCGGTGAACGCCAACAGCGCGGCGTACATCATGTACACCTCAGGCTCCACCGGTACGCCAAAAGGCGTGCAAGTGCCGCACCGGGCCATCGTGCGCCTGGTGATCAACAACGGTTTTGCCGCGTTCAACAACCAGGACCGGGTTGCCTTTGCCTCCAACCCCGCGTTCGATGCCAGTACGCTGGAAGTCTGGGCGCCGTTGCTCAACGGGGGGCGCGTGGTGGTCATCGACCAGCATCAGGTGCTGTCACGCGAAGCCTTGCGTGATGCGTTGCTGGAGCAGGGCGTGAGCGTGCTGTGGCTGACTGCCGGGCTGTTCCACCAGTTTGCCGGCGACCTGCTGCCGGCGCTGGCCAAGCTGCGTTACCTGATGGTGGGCGGTGATGTGCTGGACCCGGCTGTGATCGCCAGGGTGCTGCGTGAAGGTGCACCGGCTCACCTGCTGAACGGCTACGGCCCGACCGAAGCCACCACGTTCAGTACCACCCACGAGATCACCGAAGTCGGCGAGGGCAGCATCCCCATTGGCCAGCCGATTGGCAACGGCCGCTGCTATGTGCTCGACGCCCGCCAGCAGCCGCTGCCGGTTGGTGCCGTGGGCGAACTCTACATCGGCGGCGACGGCGTCGCCCTCGGTTACCTGGGCCAACCGGCGTTGACTGCCGAGCGCTTCCTGGACGACCCGTTCAGCCCCGAGGCAGGCGCACGCATGTACCGCAGCGGCGACCTGGTGAGCTGGCAGGCCGACGGTACCCTGCGCTACCTGGGCCGCGCCGACCAGCAGATCAAGCTGCGGGGCTTTCGCATCGAGCTGGGCGAGATCGAGGCCTGCCTGGCCAACTGCACCGGCGTTCGCCACACGGCCGTGGTGCTGCGCGAGGACACGCCGGGCGACAAGCGCCTGGTCGCCTACTTCACGGCAAACGGCGCAGCCCCGGCCATCGCCGAGCTGCACGGCCAGCTGCAAGGCCAGTTGCCCGACTACATGCTGCCAGCAGCCTATGTGCACGTGGCTGAACTGCCGCTGACCGCCAACGGCAAACTCGACCGCCGCGCGCTGCCGCTGCCCGGCAACGAGGCGCTGCTCAGCCGTGCCTTCGAGGCGCCGCAGGGCCAGGTGGAGCGCAGCCTCGCGGCGATCTGGGCAGAGCTGCTCAAGGTCGAGCAAGTAGGCCGCCACGATCACTTCTTCGAACTGGGTGGCCACTCGCTGCTGGCCGTGACCCTGATCGAGCGCATGCGCAAGGCCGGCCTCAGCGCCGATGTGCGTGTGCTGTTCGCCCAGCCCACCCTGGCCGCCCTGGCCGCAGCGGTGGGCAGTGGCCGCGAAGTGCAAGTGCCCGCCAACCGCGTGCCCGAGGGCGCCGAGCGGATCACACCGGCCATGCTCAGCCTGGTCGAGCTCGACCAGGCCAGCATCGACCGGATCGTCGCCAGCGTCCCGGGCGGCGCTGCCAACGTGCAGGAGATCTACCCACTGGCGCCGCTGCAGGAGGGCATTCTCTATCACCACCTGAGCGCCGAGCAGGGCGACCCGTACCTGCTGCAATCGCGCCTGGCCTTCGACAGCCTGGCCCGCCTGCAGGCCTGGGCCGGGGCGCTGCAGCAGGTCATCGACCGCCATGACATCCTGCGCACGTCGGTGCTGACCGAGGGGCTGGAGCAACCGGTGCAGGTGGTCTGGAGAGCAGCACGCATGGAGGTGACGGCAATCACCGACCTGGCCGGCGCTTCGCCGATCGATGCCTTGCAGGCCCGTTTCGACGCCCGCCACCAGCGCATTGACCTGGCGCGGGCACCGCTGATGCGCCTGGTGCATGCCGACGACCCGGCCAACCAGCGCGTGGTGGCCATCCTGCAGTTCCACCACCTGGCCCTCGACCACACCGCCATGGAAGTGATCGCCGGCGAAATGCAGGCATTGCTGGCGGGTAACGCCGGGCACCTGGCCGCACCGGTGCCTTACCGCACCTACGTCGCCCAGGCCCGCCTGGGGGCGGATGATGCCGGGCACGAAGCGTTCTTCCGCGACATGCTCGGCGACCTTGACGAACCGACCCTGCCGTTCGGCCTGGCCGATGTGCAAGGCGATGGCCGCGCCATCGAAGAGGCACAATTACCCGTCGATGCAGAGGTGGCCCGGCAGCTGCGCGAGCAGGCCCGGCGCCTGGGCGTAAGCGCCGCAAGCCTGGCGCACCTGGCCTGGGCGCGGGTGCTCGGGGTGCTGGCCAACCGCAGCGACGTGGTGTTCGGCACCGTGCTGATGGGCCGCCTGCAGGGCGGTGAAGGCGCCGACCGTGCGCTGGGTGTGTTCATCAATACCCTGCCGCTGCGTATCGACCTTGCCGCGCCTGCGCTGCAGGCCGTACGGGTTACCCACCAGCGCCTGTCGGCACTGCTCGGCCATGAACACGCCTCGCTGGCATTGGCCCAGCGCTGCAGCGGCGTGGCACCTGGCTTAGCGTTGTTCAGTGCCTTGTTCAACTACCGCCACAGCAGTGCCGCTGCACCTGCCGAAGGCGATGCCAGCGTGCAGGGCGTGCGCTTGCTGGGCGGCGAAGAGCGCAGCAACTACCCGCTGACCCTCAGCGTCGACGACCTGGGCGACGGCTTCACCTTGAGCGTGCTCGCCCAGCAGGGCATCGGTGCCGGGCGCGTCGCCCAGTGGATGAACCAGGCGTTGGCGCAGTTGAGCGATGCGCTGGCACACGCCGACAGCACCCCCGTGGACGCACTCCCGATCCTCGACGCACCGGCCCGCCATCAGGTACTGCACAGCTTCAACGCCACCGCCCGCGCCTACCCGCAGGGGCAGACCGTGCATGCCCTGGTGGAAGCCTGGGCCGCCCGTGCGCCGCAAGCGGCGGCCCTGGTGCAGGATGGCCAGGTGCTGAGTTACGGAGAGTTGAACCGCAGCGCCAACCGCCTGGCCCACCACCTGATCCGCCGCGGCGTGCAACTGGGCGACCGGGTTGCCCTGTGCCTGCCGCGCAGCCTCGAACGCCTGGTCGGCCTGCTGGCGGTGCTCAAGGCGGGTGCTGCCTATGTGCCGGTGGACCCTGGTTACCCGGCCGAGCGCATTGCCTACCTGCTGCAGGACAGCGCCCCGGCGCTGGTGCTGGCCGACGCCAGCACGCTGGGCGTGCTCGGCGATAGCCCACGGGTCGAGCTGGACCGCGATGACTGGCAGGGCGAAACGGACATCAACCCGCAAGTCGCGGGCCTGGACGACCAGCAGCTGGCCTATGTGATCTATACCTCCGGCTCCACCGGCCAGCCCAAAGGGGTGATGGTCGAGCACGGCACGCTGGCCAATCTGCTGCACTGGCACTGTGAAGCCTTTGACCTCGGCGCGGGCAGCCACACCAGCACCGTGGCCGGTTTCGGCTTCGACGCCGTGGCCTGGGAGGTCTGGCCGGCGCTGTGCAGCGGGGCGGTGCTGCACCTGCCGCCTGCGCGCATTGCCGGGGAACACGTCGACGAACTGCTCGACTGGTGGCTGGAGCAACCGTTGCAGGTCAGCTTCCTGCCCACGCCGGTGGCCGAGCAGGCGCTGCGCCGCCAACGCCAGCACCCGACCCTGCGTACCCTGCTGGTCGGCGGCGATCGCCTGCGCCAGTTCGACCGTGACCCAGGCTTTGCCCTGGTCAACAACTATGGCCCGACCGAGGCGACCGTGGTCGCCACTTCCGGCCAACTGCAGCCGGGTGGCGCCCTGCATATCGGCCTGCCGATCGCCAACACCTGCGTCTATGTGCTGGACGCGCATCGTCAGCCGGTACCGGTGGGTGCGGTCGGCGAGCTGTACATCGGCGGTGCGGGTGTCGCCCGGGGTTACCTGAACCGGCCCGAACTCACCGCCGAGCGTTTCCTCACCGACCCGTTCAGTGCCCAGGCCCAGGCGCGGATGTACCGCAGTGGTGACCTGGTGCGCTGGAACGCCGATGGCACCCTCGACTACCTGGGGCGCAATGACGACCAGGTGAAGATCCGCGGCGTGCGCGTGGAGCTTGGCGAAATTGAAGCCGTACTGGCAGCGCAGCCGGGCATCCAGGATGCGGTGGTGCTGGTGCGTGACGAGCGCTTGCTGGCCTGGTTCACCGGCGCGGCGCCGCTGGAGGCACTGCGGGAGGCGCTGCAGGCCAGCCTGCCGTCGCACTTGGTGCCGCTGGCGTTTATCCCTCTGGATGCCTTGCCACTGACCCCCCATGGCAAGCTCGACCGCAAGGGCTTGCCAGACCCGGCCCCGGAACTGCTCTGCGGGCAGGCCTATGTTGCTCCGCAAGGCTCCGTGGAAACTGCGCTTGCCAACGTCTGGGCCGAGATGCTGGGCGTCGCGCAGGTCGGCCGGCATGACAACTTCTTCGAACTGGGCGGGCATTCGCTGCTGGCGGTGAACCTCACCGCGCGCCTGCGCCGCGACGGCCTGCAGGTCGACGTACGCACGTTGTTCGGCCAGCCGACCATCGCCGCTTTGGCGGCGACCCTGGGCCAGGCACGGCTGGTGGAAGTGCCGGACAACCTGATCCCCGCTGGCTGCACCCACATCACCCCGGCCATGCAGCCGCTGGTGGCGTTGCAGCCGCACGCCATCGAGCGGATCGTCGCCAGCGTGCCGGGCGGTGCTGCGAACGTGCAGGACATCTACCCGCTGGCGCCGCTGCAGGAAGGCATCCTCTACCATCACTTGAGTGCAGCGGAGCACGACCCCTACGTGCTGCAATCGCGGTTCGCTTTCGCCAGCCGCGAGCACCTGGCCAACTTCGCTGCGGCGTTGAACACCGTCATCGCCCGCCACGACGTGCTGCGCACGGCCGTACTCTGGGAAGGCCTGCCGCAGCCTGTGCAAGTGGTCTGGCGCCGTGCAGCGCTGGGCATCTTCGAAGGTGAGGGCAGTCACAGCCTCGACCTGAGCCAGGCCCCGCTTATCCGCCTGTACTACACCCAAACCGAACAGGCCATCGAAGCCACCCTGCAGTTCCACCACATCGTCCTCGACCACACCGCCATGGAAGTGGTCGGCGAAGAGCTGATCGGCTACCTGCAGGGCAACCCGGAACCTGCCCACGCGCCGGTGCCTTACCGCAACTACGTGACCCAGGCCCGCCTGGGTGTCAGCCAGGCCGAGCACGAAGCGTTCTTCCGCTCGCAGCTGGGCGATATCGACGAGCCGACCCTGCCGTTCGGCCTGAGCGACGTGCAAGGCGATGGCCGTGATATCGAGGAGGCGCAGCTGTGGCTGCATGACGACCTGGCCCAGCGCCTGCGCCAACAAGGGCGGCAACTGGGTATCAGTGTCGCCAGCCTGTTCCACCTGGCCTGGGCGCGGTTGCTCGCGGCCGCCAGCGGCAAGGACAGCGTGGTGTTCGGCACCGTGCTGCTTGGCCGCTTGCAGGGCGGCGAGGGTGCCGAGCGGGCGCTGGGTATGTTCATCAACACTTTGCCGCTGCGCATCGACCTGGCCGGCACCGGCCTGCGTGAAGGGGCGCAGGCGGCCCACCAGCGCCTCAGCGCGCTGCTGGCCCACGAGCATGCTTCTCTGGCGTTGGCCCAACGCTGCAGCGGCGTGGCGGCACCGTTGCCGCTGTTCAGCGCAATGCTCAACTACCGCCACAGCACCCAGGTCAGTGCCAGCCAGCGCAAGGCGACCGAGGGTATCGACAACCTGCAAAGCCAGGAGCGCAGCAACTATCCGCTGGGCCTCAACGTGGATGACCTGGGCGACGGCTTCCGTCTGGTGGCCATGACGCCTGCGGACATAGGTGCGGCGCGGATCTGCGGGCAGATGAACCAGGTGCTCGAGGCTATGGTCGCGGCGCTGGAGCACGAACCTGAGCTGCCGTTGCAGCGCTTGCCGGTGCTGGAAGCCGTGGAGCGGCAGCGTGTGCTGGTGGACTTCAACGACACGGCGCAGGACTACAACCTTGAGCAAACCTTGCATGGCCTGATCGAGGCGCAGGTCGAGCGCACGCCGGATGCCGTGGCCGTGCGGGCTGAAGAGGGCGTGTTGAGCTATCGCCAGCTCAACGAGCAGGCTAACCGCTTGGCGCATCATCTGATCGATCTTGGGGTGAGACCGGACGATCGGGTGGCTATCTGCGTCGAACGTGGGTTGTCGATGGTGGTGGGGCTGCTCGCCATTCTCAAAGCCGGTGGTGCCTATGTGCCGGTCGATCCTGATTACCCGGCCGAACGTGTGCGCCACATGCTGAGCGACAGCGCGCCGGTAGCGGTGCTGGTGCATGCCGCCACTCGCCATGTGCCGGAAGCGGGGCTGGTGATCGACCTGGATCAGCCAAGCTGGCATGCACAACCTGCGAGCAACCCGGTTGTGGCCGCGCTGACACCACATCATCTGGCCTATGTGATCTATACCTCGGGCTCGACCGGCCTGCCCAAAGGCGTGATGAACGAGCACGCCGGGGTGGTCAACCGCCTGCTGTGGATGCAGGAAGCCTACCGCCTTGGCGCCGACGACGTGGTGCTGCAGAAAACCCCGTTCAGCTTCGACGTGTCGGTATGGGAATTCCTCTGGCCGCTGCAAACCGGCGCACGTCTGGTCATGGCCCGCCCGGGCGGGCATCGTGATCCGGAGTATCTGCGCCAGGTGATTGGCAGCGAAGGCGTCACCACCTTGCACTTCGTGCCGTCGATGCTGGACGTGTTCCTGGCGCATGGCGACGCTTCGGCAGATCGCCTCAAGCGCGTGCTGTGCAGCGGTGAAGCGTTGCCGGGCAGTCTGGTACGGCGATTCCACGCCCAATTGCCCACGGTAGAACTGCACAACCTCTACGGGCCGACCGAAGCTGCCGTGGATGTGAGTGCCTGGCACTGCGTCACGGCGCCGGACAACACCCCAATCGGCAAGCCAATCGCCAACACCACCCTTTACGTGCTGGATGGCCAAGGCCAGCCGGTGCCGCAGGGCGTGGCGGGCGAGCTGTTCATTGGTGGCGTGCAGGTTGCCCGCGGCTACCTCAACCGTGCCGAACTGACCGCCGAACGCTTCATCGACGACCCGTTCAGCACCCGGCCCGGTGCACGTCTATACCGCACCGGCGATCTGGCGCGACACCTTGCGGACGGCAACATCGAATACCTGGGCCGTAACGACGACCAGGTGAAAATCCGCGGCCTGCGCATCGAACTGGGGGAAATCCAGGCCGGCCTGACCGCCATCGCGGGTATCAAGGAAGCCGTGGTGGTCGCCCGCGATCAACGCCTGATCGCCTATTACACCGGCGAGCCGCAAGCGGTAGAAATGCTGCGCGCCGCACTGCTCAAGCACCTGCCGGAATTCATGGTGCCCGCGCTGTTCATGCACCTCGAAGCATTGCCACTGAGCCCCAACGGCAAGCTCGATCGCAAAGCCCTGCCGCAGCCCGATGCCATTCAGGACCGCCCGTTCGAGGCCCCGGAAGGCGAAACCGAAACCCTGCTGGCCGCGATCTGGGCCGAACTGCTGGGCGTGGAGCGGGTAGGGCGGCACGACAACTTCTTTGAACTGGGCGGCCATTCGCTGCTGGCGGTGACCCTCACCTCGCGCCTGCGCGAACAAGGCTTGGAGGCCGACGTGCGCGCCCTGTTCGACCAACCCACACTGGCCGGCTATGCAGCCATCACAGACAGAATGGAGATCGTCCTGTGAGCATCAACCAACTCTTGGCAACACTGACGGCCAACAACGTGCAACTGGCACTCAAGGATGGCCAGCTGGTGGTTCAGGGCAACCGTCAGGCCTTGACCGACGCCGCCCTGGTGGCGCGCCTTCGCGAGCACAAACCGGCTCTGGTGGCGATGATCGAGCGCGGCGAGTACGTGGCCGTGAAGCAAGGTGCAGTGAACGTGCCGGCCAACCTGATCGAACCCGGTTGCACACGGATCACCCCGCATGTGTTGAACCTGATCGAGCTCGACCAGGCCAGCCTCGACCGGGTCGTCGCCTGCATCCCAGGTGGCGCTGCCAACGTGCAGGACATCTACCCGCTGGCACCGCTGCAGCAGGGCATGCTGTTCCACCACGCCAGTGCCACCGAGCATGACCCCTACGTGATGCAGGCGCGCTTCGTGTTCGCCAGCGAAGCGCGCTTGCAGGCGTTCGCCGACGCCCTGCGCGGGGTGGTTGCGCGCCACGACATCCTGCGCACCTCGGTGCACTGGCAAGGCCTGGAGACCCCGGTGCAAGTGGTGTGGCGCGCGGCCGAACTGAAGGTTCTGGCGCTGCCCGAGGATGCTCCGCAGCGTAACCGGCTCGACCTGACCCAGGCGCCCTTGATCCGCCTGTTGCGCGAGCCGGCCCAGGCCGATGGCAGCCTGAGCGCCACGCTGCAGTTCCACCATATCGCCATGGACCACAGTGCCTTGGACGTGGTCCGCCACGAGCTGATCGCCTTCCTCACCGGCGACCAGCAGCACCTGGGCACCCCGGTGCCGTTTCGCAATTATGTCGCGCAGGCGGTGCTGGGCATCAGCGAAGCGCAGCATGAGGCGTTCTTCCGCGAGATGCTCGGCGGCATCGATGAGTCGACCCTGGCCTATGGCATTCAGGACGTGCAGGGCGATGGCGCCGTGCACAACGAGCACACCCTCGACCTGCCGCTGGACCTGTGCCTGCGCCTGCGGGCCTATGCCCGGGGGCAGGGCGTCAGTGTCGCCAGCCTGTTCCACCTGGCCTGGGGCCGGGTGTTGGGCGGCCTGACCGGGCGGGCACAGGTGGTTTTCGGCACGGTGCTGATGGGCCGCCTGCAGGGCGCCGAAGCCACCGACCGGGCACTGGGCATCTTCATCAATACGCTGCCGCTGCGGGTGGACCTGGCCAACGTCGACCTGCCCACCGCGCTGCGCGCCACCCATCAGCGCCTCAGCGCCCTGATGCGCCATGAACACGCCCCCCTGGCGCTGGCCCAGCGCTGCAGCGGCGTGGCGGCCCCCGCGCCGCTGTTCAATGCACTGCTCAATTACCGGCACAGCGCGGTCGCGGCCAGCGCACCGCGCCGCGCGGCACTGGCCGGCATCGATGTCGTCGAATCGGCCGAGGCCACCAACTACCCGCTGACGCTCAGCGTCGATGACCTGGGCGAAGCCTTGCGCCTGACGTTGCTGGCCAGCGCCGAAGTGCCGGCGCAACGGGTCTGCGCCTACCTGCAGCAAACCCTGGAAAGCCTGTTGCAGGCGCCCGCAGCGCAGGTACTGGCGCTGGACATGCTGCCGGCCAGCGAGCGTCACGAACTGCTGCAAGGGTTCAATGACTACGCCGCCAGCCATGAAACCGACCTTGCCTTGCACCAGCGCATCGAACGCCAGGCGCAGGCACACCCGAACGCCATCGCCGCCACCCATGCGGGCGAAGCGCTGACGTACGCCAGCCTCAACCGCCAGGCCAATGCCTTGGCCCATCACTTGATCAGCCTTGGCGTACGCGCCGATGACCGCGTTGCGGTGGTCGCCCGCCGTGGCCTGGAGACCCTTGTGGGCTTGCTGGCCGTGCTCAAGGCCGGTGCCGGCTATGTGCCGATCGACCCGGCCCACCCGGATGAGCGGGTGCAGTACCTGCTCACCGACAGCGCACCCGTGGTGGTGCTTGCCCAGCAGGCCCTGCGCGCGCGGCTGGGGAGCCTGGATGTTCCGGTAGTGCTGCTCGACCCGCCGGCCTGGGCGGCACGTGAAGACAACCCGGCGGTGCCAGCGCTCAGCGCGCATAACCTGGCCTATGTGATCTACACCTCCGGCTCGACTGGCCAGCCCAAAGGCGTGATGGTCGAGCACCAGACCGTCAACAATCTGGTCGACTGGCACTGCCGCGCCTTCGACCTTTGCCATGGCCGGCATACCTCGTGCCTGGCAGGCTTCGGCTTCGACGCCATGGCGTGGGAGGTCTGGCCCGCCTTGTGTGCCGGCGCCACGCTGCACCTGGCCCCGGCCGCCGATGGCACCGAAGACCTTGATGCGATGCTCGCCTGGTGGCGCGAGCAGCCGCTGGACGTGAGCTTCCTGCCCACGCCGGTGGCCGAATATGCCTTCAGCCACCAGGTAGAGCACCCGACCTTGCGCACGTTGCTGATCGGTGGCGACCGCTTGCGCCAATTCAACCGCACCCAGCGCTTTGCCGTGGTCAACAACTACGGCCCCACCGAAACCACGGTGGTGGCCAGCTCCGGCGTGGTCGAGGCGGGCGGGGTGCTGCACATCGGCCGGCCAGTGGACAACGCCCGCCTGTACGTGCTCGACGAACACCGCCAGCCTGTGGCGCTGGGCGTGCCAGGGGAGCTGTACATCGGCGGTGCCGGGGTTGCACGCGGTTACCTGAACCGCCCTGAACTGACCGCTGAACGCTTCCTGGAAGACCCTTTTGCGGCCACGCCAGGGGCGCGCATGTACCGCACCGGCGACCTGGTGCGCTGGTTGGCCGATGGCACCCTGGACTATCTGGGGCGCAACGATGACCAGGTGAAGATCCGCGGCGTGCGTATCGAACTCGGTGAAATCGAGAGCCGCCTGGCCACTTTGCCGGGCATCAATGAAGCCGTGGTGCTGGCCCGCGAAGACCAGCCCGGCCAGCCGCGCCTGGTTGCCTATTTCACGCCCCAGGCCGATGTCGAGGCGGCAACCCCTGAAAGCCTGCGCGCCCAGTTGCAGGCGCACCTGCCGGAGTACATGGTGCCGGTGGCGTTCGTCGAACTGGCGGCCTTGCCCTTGACCGCCAACGGCAAACTGGACCGTCGCGCGCTGCCCAAGCCAGAACGTTCGGCACTGTTCGAACAGGGTTACGAAGCCCCCCAGGGCGAACTCGAAAACGCCCTGGCGCAGCTTTGGGCCGAGCTGCTGCAGGTCGAGCGGGTTGGCCGGCATGACCACTTCTTCACCCTCGGCGGCCATTCGCTGCTGGCCATGCGCATGGTCTCGCAGGTGCGCCTGCGCCTGGGCGTCGAGCTGAGCTTGGCCGAGCTGTTCGCCAATGCCGAACTGGCGGCGGTGGCGGCCGTACTGGCAAAGGCCGGTCGCAGTGAACTGCCGGTGATACTGCCGGTGCCACGCGAACAACCGCTGCCCATGTCGTTCGCCCAGCATCGGCTGTGGTTCATGGCGCAGATGGAAGGCGGCAACCAGGCCTACAACGTCCCGCTGGCCCTGGGCCTGCGCGGGCCGCTGGATGCCGATGCGCTGGAGTGTGCGCTGCTGCGCATCGTCGAGCGCCATGAAACCCTGCGCAGCCGCTTCGTGCCGCGTGACGACAGTGCCGAGGTGATCATCGCTGCCACCGCCGGCGGCGAGTGGTTCCAGCGCGAAGCATCAAGCTACGATGCGTTGCCCGCCCGGTTACGGGAAGAGGCCAGCGCACCCTTTGACCTGGCCCATGGCCCGCTGCTGCGGGCACGCCTGCTGCGCCTGGGCGCCGAACACCATGTGCTGGCACTGACTGTGCACCACATCGTCGCCGACGGCTGGTCGCTCGGTGTGCTGACCCAGGAACTGAGCGCGTTGTACCCCGCCATGTGCCAAGGCCAGCCAGACCCACTGCCGCCCTTGACCATCCAGTATGGCGACTACGCGGTGTGGCAGCGTCGCTGGCTGGCCGGTGCACAGTTGCAACGCCAGGCCGACTACTGGCGCCAGGCGCTGGACGGCGCACCAACCCTGCTCAAGCTGCCCAGCGACCGGCCGCGCCCGGAACGCCAGGACTTTGCCGGGGCGAGCCTGCCGCTGGAAATTGACCTGCGCTTGGCCGCCGGCCTGCGCACCTTGGCGCAACGCCACGGCGTCACCCTTTACATGACTGTACTGGGTGCGTGGGCGGCGCTGCTGGCACGGCTTTCTGGGCAAACCGAAGTGGTGATCGGCTGCCCGGTGGCGGGGCGCAGCCGGGCCGAGGTGGAAGCGCTGGCGGGGTTGTTCGTCAATACCCTGGCCATCCGCATCGACACGCAAGCGGCGCCAACTGCGCAAGCATTGCTGGAGCAGGCCCGCACCCGCGTGCTCGACGCCCAGGCACATCAGGACCTGCCGTTCGAGCAGGTGGTCGAGATCGTCCGGCCCGCCCGCAGCCTGGCCCACACGCCGGTGTTCCAGGCGACCCTCAACTGGCAGGCCACCCATGGCCCGGCCCTTGAACTCCAGGGCCTGCAGCTTGAGGCCGTGGCCCAGACCGGGCAGGTGGCCAAGTTCGACCTTACGCTGAACCTGGGCCAGCACGGCGATCTGTTGGCCGGGAGCCTGGAGTACGCGACGGCGCTGTTCGATGAACCTACCGTGCGCCGTTACCTCGGTTACTTTGAAACCCTGCTCTGGGCCATGGTCGGCAATGACCAGGCAACCCTGGCGCATGTCGAGCTGATCGACGAGCAGGAGCGCCACACTCAGCTGCACGCGTTCAATGAAACCGGCCGCGATTACCCGCGCGAACAGTGCGTGCAACGCCTGTTCGAACAACGCGTCGCCCGCCACCCATTGGCGCTGGCGGCGGTGCATGGCCAGCAGGCGCTGACCTATGGCGAGCTCAATGCCCGGGCCAACCGCCTGGCCCATTACCTGATCGCCGAGGGCGTGCAGCCCGGTGCTTGCGTGGCGATCCTGCTGCCACGCTCGCTGCCGCTGCTGGTGGCGCAACTGGCGGTGCTCAAGTGCGCGGCGGTGTATGTGCCGTTGGATATCCATGCGCCTGTGGAACGCCAGGCGTTCATGGTCGATGACTGCCAGGCCGTGGCGCTGCTGACGCTGGCCGACGTGGCTACAGACTTCCCGGTGCGGCGCCTGGACCTGGGTCAGTTGGCGCTCGACAGCCAGCCTGGGCACAACCCGGGCCTGCCCCAGGGCGCCGGCAGCAGCGCCTACGTGATGTACACCTCGGGCACCACCGGCATGCCCAAAGGGGTGTGCGTGCCGCACCGGGGCATCGTGCGCCTGGTGATGGTCAATGGCTACGCCGACTTCACGGCGCAGGACCGCATCGCCTTCGCCTCCAACCCGGCTTTCGACGCCAGCACCCTGGAAGTCTGGGGCGCGCTGCTCAACGGCGGCCAGGTGCGGGTGATCGATCACCCGACGCTGGTGGACCCTCAGCGCTTTGCCGCTGCGCTGGCAGAGGACGGCATCAGCGTGCTGTTTCTGACCACGGCGCTGTTCAACCAGTATGTGCAACTGCTGCCCGACGCGTTGGCGCGGCTGCGCATCCTCATCAGCGGTGGCGAGCGCGCCGAGCCTGCGGCCTTCCGGGCCCTGCGCGAGCGTGCGCCGGCGCTGCGCCTGATCAACGGCTACGGGCCCACCGAAACCACCACCTTCGCGGTCACCTTTGAGGTGCGCACGCTGCCCGCCAGCGCCACGCAGGTGCCGATTGGGCAACCCATCGGCAATACCCAGGTCTACGTGCTGGACACCCAGCGCCAATTGGTACCGCTGGGGGTGGTAGGTGAGCTGTACATCGGCGGCGATGGCGTGGCCCTGGGCTACCTCAACCGGCCTGAGCTGACCGCCGAACGCTTTGTCGATGACCCGTTCAGCCAGCAGCCCGGTGCCAGGCTGTACCGCACCGGCGACCTGGTGCGCTGGCAGGCCGATGGCCAGCTGGAGTGCCTGGGGCGCAATGACGACCAGGTGAAAATCCGCGGTTTCCGTATAGAACTGGGGGAAATCCAGCAGCAGTTGGCACAGTGCCCCGGTATCGGCGACGTCATCGTCATGGCCGTGCCCGGTGAGCAGGGGCCATTGCGCCTGGTGGCCTGGTTCACCCGCCTTGATGAGGCGCTTGATGCAAACGGGCTGCGCAACTACCTGCGTGGGCGCCTGCCTGAATACATGGTGCCGGCGGCCTTTGTCGCCCTGCAGCGGATGCCCCTGAGCAACAACGGCAAGGTCGAACGCAAGGCATTGCCGCTGCCGGGGCCGCAGGACTTCGCGGCGGCGGCCTACGAGGCGCCGCAAGGCCAGCACGAGCTGGTGTTGGCGCAGGTATGGGGCGAGTTGCTGCAGGTCGAACACGTCGGGCGCAACGACCGCTTCTTCGAGCTGGGCGGCCACTCGCTGCTGGCCATGCGCATGCTGGCCCAGGTGCGTCAGCGCTTGGGCCTGGAACTGGCGTTGGCCGACCTGTTTGCCGATGACCGCCTGGCGGCGGTCGCGGCGAGCCTGGCCAGCCAACCCGCGCAGGTGTTGCCGGCCATCCAGCCGAGCCTGCGTGTGGGCCGCATGCCGCTGTCGTTCGCTCAGCAGCGTTTGTGGTTCCTGGCGCAGATGGCACCTGGCAGTGCGGCGTATCACATCCCTATCGGCCTGCGCCTTGAAGGGGCGCTGGACGCAAATGCACTGGAACGGGCGCTGCAGCGCCTGGTCGAGCGCCATGAGAGCCTGCGCAGCCATTTTGTAGAGCAGGATGGCGAGCCGCAGGTAGTCCTGGCGACCGAGGCTTTCAGCCTTGCCAGGGTACAAGCTCCCGGCCTTGAGGCGGCGGCGCTGGCTGCATTGATCGAGCAGGAGGCGAGTCGACCCTTCACCCTGGACCAGGACCTGCCGATCCGTGGGCGCCTGCTGCACCTGGCGCAGGGCCACCATGTACTGCTGCTGACCCTGCACCACCTGGTGGCCGACGGCTGGTCGCTGGGTGTGCTGGTACGCGAGCTGGGCGAACTGTACCAAGCCTTCAGCCAGGATCGTGCGGACCCATTGCCAGCGCTGCCGGTGCAGTACCTGGACTATGCCCTGTGGCAGCGCCGCTGGCTGGGTGGCGATGCTTTGCAGCGCCAGGCCGAATACTGGGCCGCCCACCTGGCCGGCGCGCCAACGTTGATCAGCTTGCCGTGTGACCGGCCACGGCCTGAACGTCAGGACTACACCGGTGACAGCGTCGCGATCTGCCTGGACCCACGTTTGAGTGTCGAGCTCAAGGCGCTGTGCCGGGACCAGGGGGTAACCCCGTACATGCTGTTCATGGCGGCCTGGGCGGTGTTGCTGGCGCGGCTGGCGGGGCAGGACGAGGTGGTGGTGGGTTCGCCACTGGCCAACCGCCGGCAGGCGGAGGTGGACGGGCTGATCGGCATGTTCGTCAACTCCATCGCCGTGCGCGTGGATACCACTGGCGCGCCGGACGTTGCCACGCTGCTGGCACGGGTCAAGGCGACCGTAGTGGCCGCCCAGGCGCATCAGGACCTGCCTTTCGAACAGGTGGTCGAGGCCCTGCGGCCTCAGCGCAGCCTGGCCCATACACCGGTGTACCAGGTGTCGCTGGACTGGGAAGGTAGCCCGGACCGCCAGGCGCTGCAGCTGGGCGAGTTGGCAGTGACCGCGCTCGGCGGCCAGGCGCGGATCGCCAAGTTCGACCTGAGCCTGAGCATGGGCGAAGGGGCGGACGGCTTTGCCGGGGGCATTGTCTACGCCACCGCGCTGTTCGATCGTTCGACCATCGCGCGTTACGCAGGGTACCTGGAGCAGTTGCTGTGGACGTTTGCCGAAGGTGCGGGGGCTATTCCAGCGCACACCGGGCTGCCGGATGCCGATGAGCGCAAACAGTTGTTGCTGGCGTTCAACGACACGGTGGTGGACTACGACCTTGAGCAGACCTTGCATGGCCTGATCGAGGCGCAGGTCGAGCGCACGCCGGATGCCGTGGCCGTGCGGGCCGAAGAGGGTGTATTGAGCTATCGCCAGCTCAATGAGCAGGCTAACCGCCTGGCGCACCATCTGATTGATCTTGGAGTGAGACCAGACGATCGCGTGGCTATCTGCGTCGAACGTGGGTTGTCGATGGTGGTGGGGCTGCTGGCTATCCTCAAGGCCGGTGGTGCCTATGTGCCGGTCGATCCTGATTACCCGGCCGAACGTGTGCGCCACATGCTGAGCGACAGCGCGCCGGTAGCGGTGCTGGTGCATGCCGCGACTCGCCATGTGCCGGAATCCGGGCTGGTGATCGACCTGGATCAGCCGACCTGGCATGCACAACCTGCCAGCAACCCGGTTGTGGCTGCGCTGACGCCACATCATCTGGCCTATGTGATCTATACCTCGGGCTCGACCGGCCTGCCCAAAGGCGTGATGAACGAGCACGCCGGGGTGGTCAACCGCCTGTTGTGGATGCAGGAGGCCTACGGCCTTGGCGCCGATGACGTGGTGCTGCAGAAAACGCCGTTCAGCTTCGACGTGTCGGTGTGGGAATTCCTCTGGCCGCTGCAAACCGGCGCGCGCCTGGTCATGGCCCGCCCAGGCGGGCATCGTGATCCGGAGTATCTGCGCCAGGTGATTCGCAGCGAAGGCGTCACCACCTTGCACTTCGTGCCGTCGATGCTGGACGTGTTCCTCGCGCACGGCGACGCTTCGGCAGATCGCCTCAAACGCGTGCTGTGCAGCGGCGAGGCGTTGCCGGGCAGCTTGGTACGGCGATTCCACACTCAGCTTCCAACCGTGGAACTGCACAACCTTTACGGTCCGACCGAAGCCGCCGTGGATGTGAGTGCCTGGCACTGCGTCACCGCGCCGGACAACACCCCAATCGGCAAGCCAATCGCCAACACCACGCTGTACGTGCTGGACAGCCAAGGCCAGCCGGTGCCGCAGGGCGTGGCGGGCGAGCTGTTCATTGGTGGCGTGCAGGTTGCCCGTGGCTACCTGAACCGTGCCGAACTGACCGCCGAACGCTTCATCGACGATCCGTTCAGCACCCGGCCTGGTGCGCGTCTGTATCGCACCGGCGACCTGGCGCGACACCTTGCGGACGGCAACATCGAATACCTGGGCCGTAACGACGACCAGGTGAAAATCCGCGGCCTGCGCATCGAACTGGGGGAAATCCAGGCCGGCCTGACCGCCATGGCGGGTATCAAGGAAGCCGTAGTGGTGGCCCGCGATCAACGCCTGATCGCCTACTACACCGGCGAGCCGCAAACGGTAGAAACCCTGCGCACAGCACTGCTCAAGCACCTGCCGGAATTCATGGTGCCCGCGCTGTTCATGCACCTCGAAACCCTGCCACTGAGCCCCAACGGCAAGCTCGACCGCAAAGCATTGCCGCAGCCCGATGCCATCCAGGACCGCCCGTTCGAGGCCCCGGAAGGCGAAACCGAAACCCTGCTGGCCGCGATCTGGGCCGAACTGCTGGGCGTGGAACGGGTAGGGCGCCACGACAACTTCTTTGAACTGGGCGGGCACTCGCTGGCGGCTATCCGCTTGATCGACAAGCTCACCAAGGCAGGCCTGCAGGCCGCTATCAATGACGTGTTCCAGCAGCCAAGTGTGGCGGCGCTGGCCCGTCATCTGGAAGCCGGCGGTGCCCGCCAGGCGCCAACCGTTATCCGGGTCAGGTCCGCAGGTACGCAACCCGCAGTGTTCCTGGTGCACGAATTCACCGGCCTGGACTTCTACTTCCCGGTGCTCGGCCAGCACCTGCCGGGTGATTTCCCGGTGTACGGCCTGCCGGGCGTGCCTTGCGGCGAACCCCAACCGCGCACCCTGGAATGCCTGGCCCGCTACCAGATCGAACAGTTGCGCAAGGTGCAGCCACAGGGGCCTTACCGCCTGGCGGGCTGGTCGTTCGGTGGCGTGGTGGCCTTTGAAATGGCCAACCAGTTGCTGGGCGAGGATGAGGTCGTCGAGTTCCTCGGCCTGATCGATACCTATGTGCCGCGCCTGGCCGACCAGGGCAAGGCGCGCTGGCAAGGGCCGCGGGCGCTGGAGCGGCAGTTGCTGCTCAACTGCAGCACCTTCTGGCGCTCGCAGGGCGAGGCTGGCGAAGCACGCCTGGCGCAACTGCAGCGCCTGGAGGCCGCGCAGGCCGATTTCGCCACGCTGCTGGCCAGCTGCCGTGAACACCACCTGCTGTATGGCCTGTGGTCGAGCATGAGCGATGAGCAGTTGCGCCATTACTTCACCCGCGAACTGGCGCACGGCCATGCCATGGCCCAGTACCGCCTGGCACCGCTGAGTGCGCCGGTGCATCTGTTCCGGGCCGAGCAGGGCAGCGAGGGCCTGGCAAGCCTGGGTTGGCGTGAAGCGCTGCCGACCCAGGCGCTGGTCGAGATCGCCGTGCCCGGTGACCACCGCAGCATGATGCAGGCCCCGCAGGTGGCCGCGGTCGGTGCGGCCATTGCGCAGGCGCTCGCCAGCGCGACGGCTCGCCCGGCTGAACAGGCTGTGGCTTATCAGCCGCTGGTGGCGATCCAGACTGGGCAGCACGGCCATGCGCCGCTGTTCTGCGTGCCGGGTGCGGGTGACAGCGTTACCAGTTTCATCGGCCTGGCCGAAGCGCTGGGGCCGGACTGGCCGCTGTATGGGCTGCAGGCCCGTGGCCTGGACGGCTGCTCGGTGCCGCATGCCGCGGTGGAGGCCGCAGCCGACTGCCATCTGCAGGCCATCGAGGCGCTGTACCCGCAAGGGCCACTGAACCTGGTGGGCCACTCGTTTGGCGGTTGGGTCGCGCATGCCCTGGCGGCCCGTTTCGAGGCAAAGGGGCGCCAGGTGCGTTCGTTGACCCTGATCGATAGCGAAGCGCCGGGTGGCGGCGCTACCTGCGGCCAGCCCTACACCTTTGGTGAAGCGCTGCAGCGCCTGATCGACTCGCTGCAGCTGTCGACCGGCAAGGCCTTGGGTATCGAGCCCCTGGCATTTGCCCAAGCCAGCGATGACGAGCAATTGCGCCAGTTGCACGGGGCCATGGTGCGGGCCGGGTTGATGCCGGCGCGCTCTGCGCCCAGGGCCCTGGAAGGCACCGTACGCACCTTTGCCACGGCGCTGCGCACCTGCTACCGGCCGGCGCAGGGGTACAGCGGGCCGGTGGGCCTGGTACTGGTCGATGACCCGAGCCTGGACGCGGCCGGTAATGCGCGGGAACAGGCGGCGATGCAGGCCGGCTGGCAGCAATTGATGCCGCAATTGGCGCTGTGGCAGGGGCCAGGCAACCACTTCAGCATCCTCAAGGTGCCGGATGTGTTCAGCCTGGCGGCCTGGTGGCATGACGGGCAGGCGCTGCAGCTGGACCGGGTGGCTCAGTAAATAGGTGGAAGGCGACTTCTTGTACTGCTGCTTGCGGCCTCGTCGCCGGCAAGCCGGCTCCCACAGGTACATCAGTGCTCTCTGGTGCAGCAGTGGATCTGTGGGACCCGGCAAGCCGGCGATAGGGCTGCAGAGCAGACCCACACGTGTATGTTTTGAATGGAAAGTGAGTGTTCATGGACAAGTCCAGATTCCGCAAATACACCCTCGGCGCCGCCGTGGCCCTGGTCGCCGGCATCGCGCTGTACGCCATCCAGGCGCCGGCCAAGGCGCCGCAGTACATCACCGCCACGGTCGAGCGGGGCGACATCGAAAACGCGGTGCTGGCCACCGGCACCCTTGAAGGGATCAAGCAAGTGGATGTCGGCGCCCAGGTCTCCGGGCAGTTGAAGTCGCTCAAGGTCAAGCTCGGCGACAAGGTCGACCAGGGCCAGTGGCTGGCCGAGATCGACCCGCTGGTGTTGCGCAACACCTTGCGCCAGGCCGAGGTCGATGAAGAAAAACTGCAGGCCGAACGGCGCTCGACCCTGGCCCAGCTCAAGCAGGCCAGGCGTGTGTACGAGCGCTATCGCGAGCTGCAGGCCGACGAGTCGGTGTCGCGCCAGGACTTCGAGAACGCCGAATCGGAGTACGAGGTGCAGCAGGCCGCCGTACGCTCGCTCGATGCGCAGATCCAGAGCGCCCGTGTCGAGATCGACACCGCCAAGGTCAACCTCGGCTACACCCGCATCAACGCGCCCATTACCGGGCATGTGGTCGGCATCGTCACCCAGGAAGGCCAGACCGTGATCGCCAACCAGCTCGCACCCATTCTGCTCAAGCTGGCCGACCTCGACACCATGACTGTCAAGGCCCAGGTTTCCGAAGCCGACGTGATCCACATCACCCCCGGCCAGGAGGTGTACTTCACCATCCTCGGCGAGGACAAGCGCTACTACGCCAAGCTGCGCGGCACCGAGCCTGCCCCGCAGAACTACGCACAAAGCAGCGACAAGAGCGACGGTAGCAGCGCCAAGCCCAATGGCGCGGTGTTCTACAACGCGCTGTTCGAAGTGCCCAACCCCGAGCACCGCCTGCGCATCTCGATGACCGCCCAGGTGCATATCGTCCTCGACACCGCCGCCGGCGTGCTGACCGTGCCGGTGGCGGCGCTGGGCCTGCGCAATGGCGATGGCAGCTTCCCGGTACGCGTGCTCGACGGTAAAGGCTTCGCCCAGGTGCGCAACGTGCAAACCGGCATCAACAACAACGTCAAGGTGCAGATCAAGGACGGCCTGGCCGAAGGCGACCGGGTGGTGATCGGCGAGCCGGTGTCCGGCGAAGCAGGGGCCTGAGCATGAACATGAATGTCGAGCTTACCCCGCACAGGGCAGTTGCCAGCGGCACCGGCGAGCCCTTGCTGCGCCTGCAAGGCGTCACCCGCAGTTTCATGGCGGGTGACCGTGAGTTCCTGGCGCTCAAGGGCATTGACCTGGACATCCGCAGCGGCGAACTGGTGGCGATCATCGGTGCGTCCGGCTCGGGCAAATCGACCCTGATGAACATTCTCGGTTGCCTGGACAACGCCAGCAGTGGCAGCTACCAGGTGGGCGGGCAGGAAACCCGCGAGCTGGACGACGATGCCCTGGCCGCGTTGCGCCGTGACCATTTCGGCTTCATTTTCCAGCGCTATCACCTGCTGCCGCACCTGGACGCCCTGCACAATGTGGAGATTCCGGCGGTGTACGCCGGTACGCCGCAAGGCCAGCGCCACGACCGCGCGCGCGAACTGCTGACGCGCCTGGGCCTGGCCGGGCACCTCGAGCACCGCCCCAGCCAGCTGTCCGGTGGCCAGCAGCAGCGGGTGAGTATCTGCCGGGCGTTGATGAACGGCGGCCAGGTGATCCTCGCCGACGAGCCCACCGGCGCCCTGGACACCGCCAGTGGCAAGGAAGTGATGAACATCCTGCTGGAGCTGCACGCCGCAGGCCACACGGTGATCCTGGTGACCCACGACCCAAAGGTGGCTGCCCATGCCCAGCGCATCATCGAGGTCAGCGACGGGCAGATCATCAGCGACCGCCGCAACGCCGCCGAAGCATTACCCACGCCAGCCGTCGAACCGTCGCCGCAGGCACCGGCCGTGCGGCGCCTGGTGGCCAGCCTGGGCATGTTCCGCGAGGCGTTCAAGATGGCCTGGATCGCCTTGGTCTCGCACCGCATGCGCACCCTGCTGACAATGCTCGGGATCGTTATCGGCATCACCTCGGTGGTGTCCATTTCAGCCATCGGCGAGGGCGCCAAGGGCTATGTGCTGAAGGACATCCAGGCGATCGGCAGCAACACCATCGATATCTACTCGGGCAGCAACTTCGGCGACAGCCGGGCCAAGACCATCGAAACCCTGCTACCCGCCGATGTCGCGGCGTTGAACGAACTCTACTACGTCGACAGCGCCACCCCGGTGATCGGCCAGAGCACCCTGGTGCGCTACCGCAACCTGGATGTCGACGTGCAGCTCAACGGCGTCAGCGAGCACTACTTCCAGGTGCGCAACATCCCCTTGGCCTCGGGCATCGTGTTCAGCGCCGACGACGCCCGGCGCCAGGCACAGGTGGTGGTGATCGACCACAACACCCGCAAGCGCCTGTTCGGGCAGCACATCGACCCGCTCGGCCAGGTGATCCTGGTCGGCAACCTGCCGTGCACGGTGATTGGCGTAACCGCCGAGAACAAGAACCTGTTCGTCGCCAGCAACCAGCTGAATATCTGGGTGCCCTACGAAACCGCCGCAGGCCGTGTGCTCGGCCAGCGCCACCTGGACAGCATCAGCGTGCGCATCAAGGACGGCGTGCCGAGCAAACGGGTAGAGGAGGAGGTGACCAAGGTGATGCTGCAGCGCCACGGCACCAAGGACTTCTTCACCAACAACCTCGACAGCATCATGCAGACGGTGCAGAAAACCAGCCGCTCGCTGACCCTGCTGCTGTCGCTGATCGCGGTGATTTCGCTGGTGGTGGGGGGCATCGGGGTGATGAATATCATGCTGGTGTCGGTCACCGAACGCACCCGCGAAATCGGTATCCGCATGGCGGTGGGCGCACGCCAGTCGGACATTCGCCAGCAGTTTCTGGTGGAGGCGGTGATGGTCTGCCTGTTTGGCGGTGTGGTAGGGATTGCCTTGTCGTATGGGATTGGCTCGCTGTTCGAGCTGTTCGTCAAGCAGTGGGAGATGGTGTTCTCGCCCGGGTCGATCGTGATGGCGTTTGCCTGTTCGACACTGATTGGGGTGGTGTTCGGCTTTGTGCCGGCACGCAATGCCGCGCGGCTGGACCCGATCGAGGCATTGGCGCGGGATTGAACTGGCTTGTACCGGCCCATTCGCGGGACAAGCCCGCGAAGAGGCCGGTGCAGGCTACGAATAATCAGCGGTCACCATACATCCAGCGCATCAACGAATGCCGGCCAGCAATCCCCAGCTTGATCGCCGCCCGGCGCAGGTAGCTTTCCACCGTATTCACCTTCAACGCCAGCCGTTCGGCCTGCTCCGGCGC
>Ga0213823_1000412_pt1 | contig 37415 bp, 44 predicted proteins | sample MC6MC0907MG_FD_179887 | JGI IMG/M metagenome (GOLD analysis project Ga0213823, IMG submission 179887) | Enriched soil aggregate microbial communities from Iowa State University, Ames, United States - MC6-MC0907-MG | ecosystem: Environmental > Terrestrial > Soil > Unclassified | place: USA: Iowa...
TGGTGATGTCGGTGGCGTTCATCCTGCAATACATGGTCGCCGGTACGCAGTGGGTCGAAGCGCAAATGAGCCTGCGGCCGCTGCGCTGGATGGGCACCGGGCTGCTGTTCGCCACGGCCACAGGCCTGGGCGCGATGCTGGTCGGTTATCCGTTCCTGACCACGCACACCTGGCATTTCAGCTTGCCAGTGCTGGGTGACATCCATATCGCCAGCGCGCTGTTCTTCGACATTGGCGTGTATGGCGTGGTGGTCGGTTCGACGCTGTTGATCCTCACCGCCCTCGCCCACCAATCGGTGCGGGGTCACAAGACCGCATCGCTGCCCAAGTCCGTCGCCAGCAAAGGAGCCGTCTGATGGAAGAAGTCATCGCAATCGCCATCGGCGTGCTCGCCGCATCCGGCGTCTGGTTGATCCTGCGGCCACGGACGTTCCAGGTGGTCATGGGCCTGTGCCTGCTGTCGTACGGCGTCAACCTGTTCATCTTCAGCATGGGCAGCCTGTTCATCGGCAAAGAGCCGGTGATCAAGGACGGCGTCACGCAAGACTTGCTGCACTACACCGACCCGCTGCCACAGGCACTGGTACTCACTGCGATCGTCATCAGCTTCGCCATGACCGCGTTGTTCCTCGTCGTTCTGCTCGCCTCGCGCGGCTTGACCGGCACTGACCACGTCGACGGCCGGGAGCCTAAAGAATGATGGCGATGACGCACCTGATCGCCGCACCGATTCTGCTGCCGCTGCTGACCGCCGCCATCATGCTGATGCTCGGCGAACGGCACCGGCCGCTGAAGGCGAAAATCAACCTGTTCTCCAGCCTTGTCGGCCTGTTCATTTCGGTGATGCTGCTGCAATGGACGCAAACCACGGGCGTGCCCGGTTCCATTGGCGTGTACCTGCCGGGCAATTGGCAGGCGCCGTTCGGCATTGTGCTGGTGGTCGATCGTCTGTCGGCGCTGATGCTGGTGCTGACCGGGATCATCGGCGTCAGCGCCCTGCTGTTTGCCATGGCCCGTTGGGACGGCGCCGGCTCGAGTTTCCACGCGCTGTTCCAGATTCAGTTGATGGGCCTGTACGGCGCATTCCTGACGGCGGATTTGTTCAATCTGTTCGTGTTCTTCGAAGTCCTGCTCGCCGCATCTTATGGCTTGCTGTTGCATGGATCGGGTCGGGCGCGGGTGTCGTCAGGGCTGCATTACATCTCGATCAACCTGCTGGCCTCGTCGCTGTTTCTGATTGGCGCGGCACTGATTTACGGCGTCACCGGCACACTGAACATGGCCGATCTGGCGCTGAAGATTCCGCTGGTACCGGAAGCCGACCGTGGCTTGCTGCACGCTGGCGCGGGGATTCTCGCGGTAGCGTTCCTGGCCAAGGCCGGTATGTGGCCGCTGAACTTCTGGCTGGTGCCGGCCTACTCCTCGGCCAGTGCACCGGTGGCGGCGATGTTCGCGATCATGACCAAGGTCGGCGTCTACACCCTGCTGCGCCTGTGGACCCTTCTGTTTTCCGGGCAGGCCGGAGCGTCTGCGTTCTTCGGTGGCGACTGGCTGATCTACGGCGGCATGGCGACCATGGTCTGCGCAGGCCTGGCAATTCTCGCCGCGCAACGCCTGGAGCGCATGGCCAGCCTGAGCATTCTGGTCTCGGCGGGGATTCTGTTGTCCGCCGTCGGTTTCGCCCAGCCGAACCTGATCGGCGCGGCACTGTTCTATCTGGTCAGCTCGACCCTGGCATTGAGCGCGCTGTTCCTGCTGGCCGAGTTGATCGAACGTTCGCGCTCGGCAAATGAAATTCCGCTGGAAGACGAAAGCGAACTGCTGCCGCGCCCGCAGGAATCCCTGCAACCGCCCAAAGGCATCAACCTCGATGACGAGCAGAAAGCGGTGGTCGGTCAGGTCATCCCGTGGACCATGGCGTTTCTCGGCCTGGGTTTCATTGCTTGCGCCCTCTTGATCATCGGCATGCCGCCGCTGTCCGGCTTCATCGGCAAACTCAGCCTGATTGGTGCCTTGCTCAATCCGCTGGGCCTGGGCACCGGCGCGCCGATATCCAATGCTGCATGGGCGTTGCTGGCACTGCTGATCCTCACCGGACTCGCGTCGCTGATGGCGTTCTCACGCCTCGGCATCCAGCGCTTCTGGACGCCCGAAGAGCGCCCTTCGCCGCTGCTGCGCAAACTTGAATGCGCGCCGATCTTCCTGTTGCTGGGGCTGAGCATCGTCCTGACCTTCAAGGCTGAACCGCTGCTGCGTTACACCCAGGCCACCGCCGAGGCGCTGAATAATCCGCAGCAATACGTCATGGCGGTGCTCGGCACCCGCGCGGTACCGAGTCCGGAAGCCAAATCGGCGATGCTGGAGGTGCAGCCATGAAGCGTGTGTTTCCTGCACCATTATTGTCGCTGGCACTGTGCGTCTTGTGGCTGACCCTGAACCTGTCAGTCAGCCCGGGCAATCTGTTGCTCGGCGCGATTCTGGGTTTTGCTGCACCGTTGATGATGCGCAAACTGCGCCCGAAACAAGTGCGCATTCGCCGTCCCGGGACGATCCTGCGCCTGTTTGTCCTCGTCGGTCGTGACGTGGTGGTGTCCAACCTCATCGTCGCGTGGGGCGTGCTCAACGCCGGTCGTCGCCCGCTGCGCTCGGGCTTTGTCAAAGTCCCACTCGACCTGCGCGATGCCCATGGCCTCGCGACCCTGGCGATGATCTGCACGGTGGTGCCCGGCACGGTGTGGTCGGAACTGTCGCTGGATCGCAGCATTCTGTTGTTACACGTCTGGGATCTGGATGACGAAGCGCAATTCATCGAACACTTCAAGACCACCTACGAACGGCCGTTGATGGAGATTTTCGAATGAGCCCATTACTGTCGAACGCGATCTTGCTGACGCTGTTCCTGTTCTCGCTGGCCATGGTGCTGACCCTGGTACGCTTATTCAAAGGCCCGTCGGCGCAGGATCGGGTATTGGCGCTGGATTACCTGTACATAGTCGCCATGCTGATGATGCTGACCCTGGGCATTCGCTATTCCAGTGACACTTACTTCGAAGCGGCGCTGCTGATTGCGCTGTTCGGCTTCGTCGGCTCGTTTGCCCTGGCGAAATTCCTGCTGCGTGGCGAGGTGATCGAATGAATGCTGAATTGTCTCTGTGGGTCGAGATTCCGGTGGCGATCCTGCTGGTGCTCAGCGGTCTGTTTGCGTTGATCGGCGCGATCGGGTTATTGCGCATGAAGGATTACTTCCAGCGCATGCACCCGCCGGCACTGGCTTCGACGCTGGGCGCATGGTGTGTCGCGCTGGCTTCGATCATCTGCTTTTCGGCGCTGAAATCCGGGCCGGTCATACATGCCTGGCTGATTCCGATTTTGCTGGCTATTACCGTACCGGTGACTACATTGCTGCTGGCGCGGGCGGCGTTGTTCCGCAAGCGCATGGCCGGGGATGATGTGCCGGCTGAGGTGAGCAGCCGCCGCACCGAGAGTGGTAGCTGAACCGTTAGAAGATCGCAGCCTTCGGCAGCTCCTACATTGGAATGCGCTCCCCCCTGTAGGAGTTGCCGAAGGCTGCGATCTTTTGATCTTGCTTTTCTAGACCCAAGCCACCGCCAACAACCCCGCCCCCAACACCGCACACAACGGCGAATACACCCAGGTGTCCAGCCGAGCAAACCGCGAATCCTTCACTTCCTTGAAGAACCCGACCAGATTCGAATCACCAATCGCCCGGGCAAACATCAACAGCGCAATCGCACTGATCACCCATTGCAGTGCCTTGTGACTCACCGCTGGCATTCCCCAGCCAACCCGCATACACACCAACGCAGCAATCACCAACAACGCCGCCGCCACGATCAACGTGAGCCAGCCCGACGGCTTGAATGCCGGTCGCACCGTTGCGACAAATCCGCGCACTGGCACTTGCGGCACCACCACTGCGGCCGCCCACTGACCACCCAACGCCCAATACACGTGCATCAAGGCGATCACTGCAAACGTTGTCACCAGCCATTGAGCCAACACAAAGGTCATGGTTGAAATCCTTGGAAAGGGATTTGAACAAATCATCCTAGTCGGATTTTTTTCAAGTGCACGACCGATCAGCGGTACGGTAAAGTGCCGCCCCATGAAATTCTCCCGTTCCGATCGCTCACTGCTGGCCTGGATGCTCTATTGCTGCGTCCTGTTCAACGTGTTCGCCTGCAGCATCGGTCACGGACAAATGGTCGGCATGCAGCTCAATGGTATCGGCGGCCAGTTCTGTACCGTCGACCCGGCCACTCAAGCGCCGCTTGCCAGCAACTCCACCGAAGAACAACTGCCCACCCTGACCAAGGCCTTTGGCTGCCCGCTGTGCTCGGTTGGCGGCGGCATGGGCCCGGCGTTCAATTCCAGCCTGACCCTGGCGATCCTGCCGGAACAACACAGCCCGCCGCTGGCGCCCATCGTCAGCGCCGACCTCCCCGCCCGCTTCACCTGGCCTTCGGCCAACCCTCGCGCCCCTCCGCTCGCCTGAGTGTCCCTGCCTTTTTGATTTGTCAGCCCACTGCGCCAACGCGCGGCGTTTGCCTGTGCGCTGACTCCTAGACAAGCATTCAGGATTCAATGATGAAACAACTCACTCTGCTGGCGAGCCTGTGCGGCTGCCTGTCCGTTAACGTCTGGGCGCAATCCACCGTCGATCTGGCGCCGATCACCATCGACGGCGAGTCCGGCACAGAGCCGGGCCTGAGCCTCGACCAATCCAGCGGCATGGCCTCGCGCCTCGGTTTGAGCGTGCGCGACACACCGGCTTCAGTGGCCATCGCCAATCGCAACGATATCGAACGCCGCGGCGCGCAAAACTTCCAGGACGCCGCCAACACCCTCCCCGGGGTTAACGCCAGCGCACCGCCGGGGTTCGGCGGGTTCGTCTCCTACCGTGGCTTCACCAGCAGCCAGATCACCCAGATGTTCAACGGGATCAACGTTTCCGGCGGCCTCGCGCGGCCGGTTGATTCGTGGATCTACGACCGCGTGGAACTGGTCGGCGGCCCGTCATCACTGATCAACGGCGCAGGCTCAGTGGGCGGCTCGCTGAATTACCTGACCAAACTCGCCACCCGCGATGAACAGGCCGTTGAAGGCCGGGTCAGCTACGGAACCTACGACACCACAGAAACCGCTTTCGGCCTCAATCATGCACTGACCGAGCCGAGCGCCGACGTGCAGCACTACGCGCGACTCGACGTCAGCCACAACACCAGCAACGGCTACATCGACCGCCAGGAGCGCGATGCCTGGAGCGTGGCGTTCTCGCTGCTCAGCGATCTCACGCCCGACCTATCGCACACGTTGGCACTGGAATATCAGGACGAACACGAAGACAGTCCGTACTGGGGCACGCCCGTGCTCAATCCCAAGGCCGGTAAGTTGAAGATCGATAAACACAACCGCTTCAACAACTACAACGTCGAGGACGGCCGTTACGAACAGCGAACGATCTGGGTACGCTCGATCATCGACTACCGGATCAACGACAGCACCACTCTGCGCAACACGCTGTATCACCTCGACAGCCAGCGCGATTACCGCAACCTCGAAACCTACCAGTACAACGCCGACAACACGGCCGTGAACCGTTCGACCGCGTATCAGGTACGCCATCAGGGCGAGCAGAACGGCAACCAGTTCGAACTGCGCCACGACAACACGCTGTTCGGTCTCGACACGACGTGGTCGGGGGGCTTCGAATACAAGGTCAACCAGACCACCAACTCGCCGCTGAACATCAAAGGTGCGAGCACGGTGGAACCGAACAACTATCGTCCGGGGCACTTCTACGACATTCCCGGCACCAACCCGAAATTGATCAGCGACAAAACCAACGAGGTCACCACCAAGGCGCTGTTCGTGGAAAACCGGCTAGCGTTGACCGACAAATTGTCGCTGCTCACTGGCCTGCGCTATGACGACATTGACCTCGACGTGACCAACCATCGCACCGTGACCGCTGCCAACCCGAAACACCTCAAGCGCAGTTGGGAGCCAGTCACAGGCCGCGCCGGCCTGACCTACCAGTTCATTCCGTCGGCCAACGTCTACGTGCAATACAGCACCGCCGCCGAGCAACCGAATGGCACGCAGGACTTCGACGTCTCGACCGGCAAGCAGTGGGAGATTGGCAGCAAATTTGATTATCTGAACGGGCGCGGCTCGGCGACGATTGCCGCTTACACCATCGAGCGAAAAGACTTCGCGGTGACCGACCCGCTGGATCCGGCCAGCAGTATTCCGGTCGGTCAACAGACGTCGAAAGGAGTAGAAATCGCCAGTTCGCTGCGCATCACTGACAAGTTGCTAGCCGAAGGCAATTTCGCCTGGGTCGATGCGCAGTACGATGATTTCACCGAAAAGAATGCTGCTGGCGTGGTGGTGTCACGCAAGGGCAACACGCCGACCAACGTGCCGGACCGGGTCGGCAATCTGTGGCTGACTTATGACTTTTCGCCGCAATGGCAAGGTGGGGTTGATGCACGATATGTGGCGTCGGTGTATGCCGATACTGCGAATACCATGACCGTGCCGTCGTACACCTTGTTCGGCAGCTTCCTCAGCTATAAGGTCGATTCGCACACCACCGTCACCGGGCGCGTGCGTAACCTGACCAATGAGGTGTATGCCGAGTTTGCGCATGTGTCGCCGGCGTATTACCTGGGGACACCGCGCACCTTTGAATTGGCCGTGCAAACGAAGTTTTAAAAGCATCGCGAGCAGGCTCACTCCTACAGGGGGGACGCATTCCAAATGTAGGCCTTCGCCTGCTCGCGATGAGGCCATCAGCCTCAACCCTTTACTTCAAATCAGCCGAAACCTTATCCGCCACATCCTTCGGCAACCAGGCCTGCCACACATCCGGGTGCGCCTTCATGAACGCCACCGCCGCATCACGCGGCGCCGTGTGCTTCTCGCTCATTTCGGCCAACGCCTTGTTCAACGGCTCGATCGGAAAATCCACTTTGCTGAAAAACTCGGCAATCTGCGGATACTGCTTTTGAAACGGTGTGGACACACCAATCGACAGCTTCGACGCCAGCGATCGGGTCGGTTTCGGATTCGGATTATCGGCATCGGTCAGCGTCTTCCACGCTTCGGCGTCAAACGGCGGCTCTTCCAGTTGCACCAGTTTGAATTTGCCCAGCAGCGGCGTCGGCGACCAGTAGTAAAACAGCACCGGTTTGCCACGACGAATCGAAGAACTGATCTCGGCATCCAGTGCCGCTCCCGAGCCACTGCGGAAGTTGGTGTAATCATCCTGCAAGCCGTAAGCGGTCAACTTCTGCTTGTTGACCACTTCCGAGGTCCAGCCAATCGGACTGTTGAGGAAGCGCCCCTTGCTCGGGTTCTCCGGATCCTTGAACACGTCCTTGTACTTTTTCAGATCACTGACGCTGCGCAGATCCGGTGCCAGTGGCTTGATGCCTTTGGCCGGATCGCCCTTGATCACGTATTCCGGCACCCACCAGCCCTCGGTAGCGCCTTTGACCGTGTCACCGAGACTCACGACCTTGCCTTCGGCCTCAGCCTTGACCCACACCGGACTGCGCCCGGCCCACTCCTCGCCAATGACCTGAATGTCATTGTTGGCCAGTGCGGTTTCCAGCGTGATGGTGGTGCCGGGCAAGGTGTCCGTCGGCAAACCATAGCCCTTTTCGACAATGACCCGCAGGACATCGGTGATCAGGCTGCCGCTTTCCCAGTTCAGGTCGGCAAAGTGAATCGGCGCTCGGGCGGCCGTCACCGATGGCGCTGATGTCAGCAAACCGAACATGGCCATGCTGGCGGCCAATAACTGTCGAAATCCGTTCATGCATTGCACCTCGTGCTGTTCACAGCAATGGCAGGTTGGCCTGACAGAAGACCGCAAGCCTCTGAATACTCAGTCAACTGACTGTAGCCGAGGTTCCTGCTTTTTCCGGGCCGCGCTCCGGACGAGGTTATGAATCAGACTTTTCCTGCAGGCTTTGCAGCTCGCGTCTGACCATGCTGGCGTATTCCGCGGGACGCAAAGTGTAGAGCTGCGCAGCCACCCAGTTCAGCCAGGCGCCTTGCAATTCAGCCTTGGCGGCGAACAAGCGCCGGGCCTCTTCGCGTGCGGTATCGAGGTTCTGCGCATGGAAATCCGCGCGACTCACTCGCTGGCCTTGAACGTCACCAGCTCACCCTTGCGCCACTTGGCAGCTTTGGCAGTAACGGCTTTGAGGGTTTTGGTCAGGCCTTCCTGCAACTGCTGGTGGGCGGCGAACACGGTCACCACGCTATGGCCTTCCTTGAACAGAATCGCTTGCCCGTCAGCGGTTTCGACGAAAGCGTAATCACCCAGTCCATAAACCGTGAGCTTGATCTCGCGAAAGCGGATATCCATTTTGCCGCCTTCACGGCTGGGCAAGACCGATGCACTGAAATGGTCGCCGACCTTGAGCTTGAGCCCTGGTTTGTCATCGACCACCAATGCGCTTTCGGTGTCGATCTCGGCCACGTAAATGCCTTCGGCGTTTTGCTCGGTGATGTAAACAAAACGCGACTGAAACAGCTTGACCAGCTTTGCACGCAAATCACCCAACACGAACAAAGCATGCATATCGAGATTACTGACTGCCAAAGAAACATCCCCACATCTGAAAAAACCGCACGCGGAAAACGCGCACGGCAAAAAAACGGCCAGGCCGATATCACTACCAATAAATCAATAAAGCCCGAATCGAGCAGAGTGCTTATTCAACGCGAGGTTCGTAAGACTACTGGATTGTCACTCGCGAAACTCATTCCGATGTCGCCAAAGCTTGAAGGAAAAATCCTCAGGAGCGGCGTGAGCAGTCTGACTACGAACTTTAGGGAAAATTCTCACGAAAAAAAGCACTTTTCCGACATATCGCTGGCGAAAAATTGCTTTAGATAAGCCCTGTCGTCAACAGGTACTGGCGATTCTAGAGCAGCGATGCTCATTCCGACTACCCGAAACGGCCGGTAAATACCGGCCAACTGATGAAAAGGACTTCACATGTGCACTCGGACTCACTTTGCCATGACTGCTGACGCACGGATCGAATCACCACTGATACTACGTGTCACCGATATCAATGACCATTGTCCGCGCTTCCAGGTCGTGCCTGCTGGCAATGCTTTTTTCCATATAAAAGAAACATCGACCGGCCGTGTAAGAGGTTTCCGCGAAGATCACAACGAAGCCTGCGCCCTCGCCCGCTCACTTGAGTCGAAGATCGAACTCCTGGCGAATGGCTGCCTCAGATAAAGAGAGAGATCGACCGCGCCATACCGGCGCCCACCGAAGGAGTACACGATGGAACTGCCAGCATACGATCTGAAAACCCTGTTCGATCAACTGGGGTTGCCTTCAGAAGGTAACGCAATCGACGATTTCATCGCAGCGCATCCACTGGACGCCAACACCAAACTGATCGACGCCGACTTCTGGTCACCGCAACAAGCGCAATTGCTCAAGGAATGGTTAAGAGCCGACGGTGAAGAAGCAATCGTGGTCGATGAACTGAATGTACGCCTGCACGACGGCAAGTAATCAATGGTCAGTGAAGGCTGTCACTCGGCTCGGCATGCAATTGCGCGAGCCATGCAGCCTTGCACTCCTCGGCCTCATCGCGGCTGGCAAACGCGGTGCCGCGACGCTCGCCATTAAGCAACACCACCCAGCAGACGCTTCGACCCATTGCGCGCAAACCGGCCGGCACGCCACTGCCGATCATCACGGCAACATCAACTCTGCACTGCATGCAGCCCTCCCGAAATCATTAGCTACCTAACTAAGTGGTCAGATTAATGGTTTCTTGCGGGCGGAAACAGCAAGCTCCGTGCACAGATTCATTGCACCGGAAGTAACAATCCCTCAGCGCGGACTTTCCGGTTTATAGCCCAGACGCAATCCACCCCAGTGCCGGCCCTTGACCATGATCGGCACCGACAGGTCATGCATCAGTTCACCGGTGTCGCGGGTATAGGTTTGCAACAACACTGGTTGCTGATGGCTGCCGCAGCGAATCCCGGTGCGGTCGGCAAACTTGCGTTTGGTGCGATTGTTCACCGCGTCGACCTGCGCATCGCCGGTCAACGGCTGACTGAACAGCTGATTGTGCGTCGGCACATAACCCTGCTGCGTACAGGCAATGGCAAACACCAACCCTTCGTGACGCGGCAACAATGGTTCCTGAATCGCCGGCAACACCTGATCGGTGTAACGGTCAAAACGGGTTTGAAATTTCGCCGGCTGCGTATTCGGGATCGGCTGATACTGGCGGTCGAACAAGTCCTCAAGGCTGATCCGGCCCTGCTCGACATCCGCCTCGAACCGCGCAGCGATCTGACTCGCCCCTTCGCGGGCCAGATCATAAATACGCTGGTGATAGTCATCCAGCCCGACTTCGGCCAGACGCTCGCTGATGGTTTCCGCCTGCCCTTCCATCTGCACCGCCGCTTCGGCGAGGCGGCGGGTCTGTTGATCGCTGATCGCCAGATCGCTGCGCATCTGCTCAATGGCTTTAAAAAGACTGTCCAGTTGTTCGCGATTGGTTTCCGCGCCCTGAGCAATTTCACCGACCTGACTTTCCACCCCCGCTGCCAGTCGCGCGATGTTCTCCAGATGCTGACCGGTGTGCTCGACTTGTTCGACACCGATCTGCAGATCACTCGACAACTCGCGAATCTGCTCCACCACCTGCGCCGTGCGTTGTTGAATGTCAGCGACCATCTCACCCACTTCACCGGTCGCCGAAGCGGTGCGCGCCGCCAATCCGCGAACTTCGTCCGCCACCACGGCAAAACCGCGACCATGCTCACCGGCCCGCGCCGCTTCGATCGCCGCGTTCAATGCGAGCAGATTGGTCTGGCTGGCAATCGACTGAATTACCAGGGTCACACGCTGAATGTCGTCGCTGCGCAGGCTCAAGGCTTCGATCAATTCACGGCTGGCATTGGCGCGCTGACTGAGCTGATGCATGCGCGAGATCGAGTCCACCAGTTCCGTGCGCCCCGCCGCGCTGCTGTGATGCGCCTGACTCGCTGCCTCGAGCGCTGCACGGCTGAGTTGTGAAGTGGCGTGTTCGGTCGCGATCATCACCTCGGCATTGCTGACGATCTGCGCCGCCGCATCGAGTTGCGATTCGAGTTTGCTCGCCAGTTCCTTGACCGAAAACGCCACGCCGGCTGCCGACAACGCGTTATGACTGGTGGTGTAGGAAAGGTCGCGGGTCAGGTCGGACATTGCGCTGCCGGTATCGGCAGGCTGGGCATCGGGGATTGCGCGGGAGCGCAGGCGCGGCAGCCAGACAATCAGCACCGCCAACGGCATGCCAATGTACAGCGACCATTCGACCAGGCTCATGCCGGCCAGCAACAGCATCAGGGCGATGCTTTGCAGGGTCGGCGCGATCCAGCGGTTTTTCGGCAAAAGCACTGGTGCAGGCAAAGCCCCAACCAGAGATCCATCTCTCGTCATATCAACACCCCACGCTTGTTCTCATTGTTGTGACTGCATTAAACGCCACTACAACGCCATTATCCATGGTCCGTTAGTCGTGCGGTCTGTGGCAGGTCAATGGAATCGCGCGGAAATATTGCGGACGATAAAAAGCTTCGCGGGCAAGCCCGGCTCCCACAGGTTCGGTGTTGAACCTTATGGGGCGGACTTGCCCGCGATCACAGCGCCGGAAAAATCAGGCCTGACGCTGGTGCTTGTCGATCTGCTCGTGACGCTCTTGAGCTTCGATGCAGTACTTGGTGGTCGGGCTGATCAGCAGGCGTTTCAGGCCAATGGCCTCGCCGCTGTCATCGCACCAGCCAAAACTGTCTTCCTTGATGCGCTCAAGGGCTTGTTCCAGTTGTGGCAGCATGCGCTGGTCGCGATCGATCGCGTTCACCAGCCAAGTGCGCTCTTCTTCAACCGAAGCCGCGTCCGCCGGGTCAGCCGGGGTGTCCAGGCTTTCGATGGCGATACGATTTTGCTCAATGCGCTCGTGGGTTTCGACTTTCATGTTCTGCAGCAGCTCAGTGAAGAAAGCGTGCTGCTCTGCATTCATGTAGTCATCTGCCGGCATGGCCAGCAACTTGTCCTTTGTCATTGATATCTCTATAAAAAAACGTGCATTAAGGCGAATTAGGGAGCGTTTCGGCGAACCGCGTGCGGTCGGCGAAAAGGCATCGTTTATTGCAAATGCCACCCGGCACTCAATTTACGAGGGGCGGCAGTCTAAGGCCCGAATGAGGCCTCAGCAACTGTAAATACAGGGAATTTGTCCGACAACGTTCGGAAACTGCTCTGACACAGGGTTCACACGGCCATCGGAGTGCGTTTATAGCAAGAAATTCAGTCGAGCGGCTGTATATAGAAGACAAACGGCTAACCACGCAGCGTCCAGACGCAATTTTTTACCACGCACTGCATCGTTTCAGCAAAGCAGACCTGCAAAAGCCCCCCTACTATCAGGCCCACCGTGTGATCAACCAGCCTGAAGGATGACTTATGCCCCGCCCCGATCTGCCGGCCACCGACGAGGTTTCACTCGCCAGCCCCCCGATCAATGCCGAGCGCCTGCTGCAACTGATCACCGACGAATATGACGCCCTGCCGCGCCAGCTCAAGCGCATCGCCAGCTACATCAGCCAGCAAAGCGACCGGATCATGGTCGACCGCATCAGCGACATCGCCCGTGAGTGCGAAGTGCACCCGTCCGCCATCGTGCGCTTCTCGCAACGCTTCGGTTTCAGCGGATTCAGCGAAATGCAGGCCTTGTTCCGCAGTGCCTACACGCACAAAGCCTCGCCGGTGCAAAACTACCAGCAACGCATCCGCAGCATGATCGCCAACCAGTCGCAGCAAGCCAGCGCCGGCGACCTCGCTCGCGAATGCATCGACGCCACACGCTCCGGCATCGAACGCCTGGGCCGCGAACTCGACGACGCCGCGTTCGAAAAAGCCGTCGACCTGATCGTCAACGCCGACAACATTTATGTCGTCGGCGTGCGCCGCTCCTTCGCCGTCGCCGACTACCTCGTTTACAACTTGCAACACACTCAGAAACGAATTCATCTGATGTCCGGGCTAGGCGGCAGCTATCGCGAGCAAATGCGCAGCGTGCGCGCCAACGATCTGGTCATCGCCATCAGCTTCGTGCCCTACGCCAAAGAAACCCAACACTGCCTGCGCTTCGCCCGCCAGCAACAGGCCAACACCCTGATCCTCACCGACAGCCACCTCTCGCCGCTGGCGAAGCTCGCCAACAGCGTATTGCTGGTCAACGAAGGCAGCGCCCTCGCCTTCCGTTCGCTGAGTGCGACGCTGTGTTTGTGCCAAGCGTTGTTTGTAGCGGTGGCGTATCGGCTGGAACTGAATGTTGATGAGATTCACGAACAACCCGGCTTCGACGACTGACAATTGCCTCAGCGTCGGCTAGGTTATGCCTTCCCACCGGTTTGACTTGAAGGAACGCGTCATGAAACTGATCGGCATGCTGGACTCCCCTTACGTGCGCCGCGTGGCGATCTCCGCCAAACGCCTTGGCATCGACCTCGAACACGAGTCGGTCTCGGTGTTCCGCCACTTCGAGCAATTCCAGCAGATCAACCCGGTGGTCAAAGCCCCCACGCTGATCCTCGACGACGGCGTGGTCCTGATGGACTCGACCCTCATCCTCGACTACCTCGAAGCCAGCTCCGGCAAAAGCCTGCTGCCAACCGACCTGAAACAACGCGCCCAAGCCCTGCGCCTGATCGGCCTCAGCCTCGCCGCCTGCGAAAAAGCCGTGCAGCTCTATTACGAACGCAACCTGCGCCCGGCCGACATTCAATATCAACCGTGGGTCGAACGCGTCGAAGGCCAACTCGCCGCCGCGTTCACCGCCCTCGAGCAAGAACTGGAAAAAGCCGGCCTGCCCACCGACGGCACCCTCACCCAGGCCGGCATCAGCCTCGCCGTCGCCTGGAGCTTCACCGACCTCGTCGTCCCCGACCAGATCGACACCCGCCGCTACCCCCACATCGCCCAATACACCGCCTACGCCGAAACCCTCGAAGCGTTCGTCAGCACCCCGATGACCTGACCATGAGCACCACCGACACCGCCGCCCCGGCGTTAAAGGAAATCTTCAACGCCGAGCGCTTGCAACACATCGCCAGTGAAATAAGCGCCGTGTACCCGGCGTTCAAGGCCAAGGCGTTTCTCAAGCACGCCCAGGACGGACTCGCCGAATTATCGGTGATGCAACGCATGTCTCGTGTCAGCGAAAGCCTGCACGCCGTGTTGCCGCTGGATTACCAAGATTCCCTGGAAGTGCTTTTCGAACTCGCACCACGGCTGAACAGCGGCTTCGTCAGCATGTGCCTGCCGCATTACGTCGCAAGCTACGGCGGGCATGCGTTCGACACCTCCATGGACGCCCTGAAGTACTTCACCACCTTCGGCTCCTCCGAATTCGCCATCCGCCACTTTCTGCGCAGCGACCTAGAGCGCTCGCTGGAATTGATGCACGACTGGACCCGAGACGAAAACCACCACGTTCGACGCCTCGCCAGCGAAGGCAGCCGCCCTCGTCTGCCTTGGTCGTTTCGGCTGGACGCGGTGCAGGCGGATCCGCAATTGGCCGCCGGGATACTCGATCGATTGAAGGCGGATGAGAGTTTGTATGTACGCAAGTCCGTGGCGAATCATTTGAATGATGTGACGAAGGTGCATCCGGAGTGGGTGCTGGACACGATTGAAGGTTGGTCGTTGGAGAACAAGCACACGGCGTGGATTGCCAAGCATGCGTTGCGGAGTTTGATCAAGCAGGGGGATTTGCGGGCGCTGACGGTGATTGGTGCAGGGGCGAAGGCTGAGGTTGAGTTGTTGGATGTGCGGGTTGAGCCGGCGGTGGTTAGGTTGGGGGAAGCGATTACGTTGTCGTTTGTGGTGAAGTCGACGGTGGCGCATGAGCAGAGGCTGGTGATTGATTATGCGATTGACTATGTGAAGGCGAATGGCGGGGTTTCGGGGAAGGTTTTTAAGTTGAAGACGGTGGTTTTGGTGGGGTTTGGGGAGTTGGCTGTGGGGAGGCGGCAGGTGGTTAGGGATTTTACGACGCGGAAGCATTTTTTTGGGCGGCATGGGGTCAGGGTTATGGTTAATGGGGAGGTTTTGGGGAGTGCCGCATTCAACATCGTCGCTGATTGATACCGCTAATAGATTCCGCTGATCTGGCAGTACTCGGACTAATAGGGAATTACGGATGGGGCAGCTTTCGGCCAATAGCGGACGCTCACAAACGACCGCTACTGACCCAAAGCAGCCGGTTGATCCTAAAAATAAATGCGTCCTCTTTTCTAATTTTGATTAGTACTAGGGCCTCACCGCGATGGACTACTTTGAGTTAGGTAAAATTGATATGCTTGACAACGGAAAGCATATCAAAATCTAGCATCGACCGCATCGTATCAAGGAGTCTCTAATCATGGAAAAAATTAATCTTGAAGCGATTGATCCAAAAGTCGAACCAATTGATGAGAAGCTGCACCGCATTGGAAGAGTTGCCATAGGAGCAGTGCCCGTTGTTGGAAGTCCGTTGTTGGAGATTTTTAATTCTTTACTTGAGGCCCCTCTAAATAAGCGCCGCACGGAAACAATGCTTGCGATTGGAGCAGCTTTAAACGACCTCATAGATCAAGGAGTTGTGACGGAAGCAGGACTAAAGGAAAATGAAGCATTTATAAGTACGGTTGCAGAAGTTTGCAATATCTCACTAAGGAACCATCAGGCAGAAAAGCTTGAAGCATTACGAAATGCCGTAATAAACTCTGCGCTACCTACATGCCCAAGTGATGATTACCGACAGATTTTCCTTAATTTTGTAGACGTGTGCACAGTTTCACACATTAGGCTCCTAAAGCTCTTCGAGGATCCTGAGCGGTGGTTTACAGAGAATAATCGTGTTAAACCATACCAAACCTCAGTATCTCTATCTCAAATTATTGCAAGCGCTATGCCCGAACTAATTGCAAATCATGAAATCCTTGACAGCATATGGAGTGACCTTTACCAAAAGGGGTTGGTTGAGGTAAAGCAGCTTGAAATGATTCTAAGTGCGGATAGTTGCCTGTCAAAACAGAACACAAAATTCGGAAGCAAGCTCGTGGCTTTTTTGAGTTGACTGCTTAGAGAGTGAGATTATCTTGTGAAGCAAATTTTTTATGCTGGCAATGATCGTCAACCGTGCGCAGCAGAATATGCAGTAGTCGTTGATAGTTCTGGCTCGATTCAACGAGCCCACATTGTTGTGGTGCAGTCGTCACAAAAAGGTATATGGACTAGCTTATACAATACCGACGAAGGAAGAAATAACGTATTGAATAGGATTTTGGTGCAGGATCTTTTAGGAGTTAGAGTAGAGTTTTTGACATTTAATATCATTTTAGACCTGTCCACTAGAATGGAAGGTTTTCGCCTTCCGATTAGGCTAAATTGGGATGACTATCTGCGCAAGGGTAATCCTTACAGAGCTAAGTTCTCTCTTACATCTGACTTTAAACGTTTCTTTCTTCAATTATTTCGCAGAGAAAGTAGAGAGGTCTCAATCTGGAGCGGTCATGTAGTCGGCGGTTGCGCAGAGTTCTACACCGATCTAATGGATCCAGATAGGTACTCACTCGACATTCACGAGGCTAGTAAACTTCTAGAACAAGCCGGATACAGTCGTCCTAAACGTCGTTGCTAATTCAAAACCAGTGAGTTTACAGATATGGAGTGGAACGGCCACGTGTCGGGGCGCAATGCGGATGAGAAACATTGAGCAGCCGCAATCGGCTCCGTCGACTGATATTGGCCGTAATCGGTAACTCACGAGCGTCCGCTTTTGGCCTAAAGCGGACCTTCGTTGAGTTCAGCATTGAAGCGGTGGCTGTCAAATGTGATTCACTCCTGACAACGCCACTGAAAGCAGGCAAGAGAAGTGACTCCTACCTCTTTCCTACCAACTTCCATACGGAATGCCATATTTATCGATATACCGCTTTGCCTTTTCACTCACCGGATAAGCGTAACGCCCTTGGTTCTTAACTTGGCTCGGCCCCAGCGGCTCAATTTCAGCCTGCGCTCGAGCGACTTTGACCGGGTGGTGGCAAGAGTCTCCTACCCAAACCTGCACAACACGACCGGGGGCCAACCCTAAATAAACCGACGCCATAAATCTCGCTTCCTGATCAGGCGTCTGCGGGCAACGTTGATTGACGGACGCCACCATCAACTGACTGGCCTCCTCTGGGATTTCTACCCATGCCTGCCACGTTTTCTGTTCGACAATCGATTGCCAACGGACCCAGATGCGGACAGGCAAATCTGCTCCAACCACTCTCCTTCCGCTGCCGCCTACCCCACCTGTCCACCCTCGGGCGGACTCCGTGCCATCTTCAGGCTCTCCCCCCGCAGCGGTGCCGCTGCCGGTTTTATAGAAAATCCTGCCGTTAATGTCTTGAACAGAACTGTTCTCTACCCAGACTTTCATGTAGTCCGGCTCGGTAAACGCCAACTCCCACCACTCGGATTTCGGGTCGTTTTTGGCTGATAGTGGTTCAGCAATCTGGCATCCCGTAACCAACAAGATGCAAAGCATCGTAATGAGTTGCTTCATTGGCGGACGGGTTACCAACTCCCATACGGAATGCCGAACTTGTCGATATACCTCTTGGCCTTTTCACTCACCGGGTAGGCATAGCGCCCATCGTGCTTCCCCTGCTCCGGGCCTAGCGGTTCAACTTCACCTTGGGCATGAGCGACTTGGACCGGGCGGTGGCATGAGTCCCTGACCCACGCTTGCAATACACCACCTGGAGCTAGCCCCACGTATAGCGACGCCATATATCGAGCAGCTCTTTCAGGAGTTTCCGGGCAACGTCGGTGCGTTGAGTCCACCATCAATTGCCTGGCTGATTCTGGGATTTCGATGAATCCCTTGTAGGTCTTCTGCTCTGATATGGACTGCCAACGGACGAAGATGAGTTTGGGAAGATCGGCACCGATTACCGGCATACCGGAACCACTGACAGTACCCCAACCTCGGGCAGACTCTGTGCCATCTTCTGGTTCACCTCCGGCAGCGGTTCTCCCGCCTGCCTTGAAAAACGTCCTGTTTTTGATATCCAGAACTGTGCTGTCTTCTACCCAAACCTTCATGTAAGCCGGTTCAGTGAAGGCTAGTCCCCACCAATCGGATCGCGGGTCGTTCTCGGCTGAAAGTGGGTCGGTAGCTTGGCATCCAGCTACCAGTAAACTACTCAACATTAATATGATTTGCTTCATTGGCGGACGGGTTACCAACTCCCGTAAGGGATGCCGAATTTCTTGATATACCGCTTGGACTTTTCGCTGACAGGATACGCATAGCGTCCTTGGTTCTTGCCTTGACTAGGCCCTAGCGGTTCGATCTCCGCTTGTGCTCTGGCGACTTTGACAGGATGGTGGCATGAGTCCCTGACCCAGACTTGCACGACACCACCGGGAGCCAGGCCCAAGTAGATAGATGCGTTATAACGCCCCTCTTGTTCAGGTGTTTTTGCGCAGCGCTGGTTGACGGACTCAAGCATGAGTTGTCTGGCTTGCTCTGGAATGTCCACCCATACCTTATACGTTTGCGGTTCAACAATGGATTGCCAGCGGACATAGATACGTTTGGGAAGATCAGCACCAACAACCGCTTTTCCTGTGCTTCCCACGCCGTGCCAACCACGGGCAGAGTCAGTGCCGTCTTCCGGTTGACCGCCTGAGGCGGATCCTCCGCCAGTGCGCAAGAAGGTCTCCCCCTTGATGTCTTCTACTGCGGTGTCCTCGACCCAAACCTTCATGTAATTAGGCTCGGTGAACGCGAGCTCCCACCATGGAGACCTGGGATCATTTTTTGTGGAAAGCGGATCAGTTGACTGGCAACCGGTAATTAACAAAGCAACAAGCATCGTTATCAGTTGTTTCATCGGGCGACGATTACCAACTCCCATAGGGAATGCCGTACTTGTCGATATACCGCTTGGCCTTTTCACTGATGGGATAAGCATACTGACCACCATTTTTACCTAACTCGGGTCCCAGCGGCTCCAACTCACCCTGAGCACGAGCGACTTTCACTGGGCGCCGGCATAAATCTCTTACCCACACTTGCACGACACCACCCGGGGCGAGTCCCAAATAGACGGAGGCCATGAAGCGTGCTGTTTTCTCGGGGGTTTCCGGGCAGCGCTGATGGGTAGATGTCACCATCACCTGCCTGGCTTCTTCAGGGATATCTACCCATGCCCGGTAAGTTTTTTGCTCTGGTATCGATTGCCAGCGGACAAAAATCCGCTTAGGTAGTCCTGCACCAATAACCGGCTTGCCTGTACCTCCAACACCAATCCAACCACGCGCAGATTCTTTCTCGTCATTCGGCTCTGCACCGCTGGCGTTCCCTCCCCCGGCTCTCATAAAGGTTTTACCGTCAATGTCTTCCACGGAGCTGTCTTCAACCCACACGTTCATGAAATTAGGTTTGATGAACGCCAGCTCCCACCACGGGTATTTGGGATCGCTTTCACCTGAATTGGAGCTTGTTGCGTGACAGCCTGTGAAGGCTAAAACGCTTAATAGAGCTACAAGTATTCTCATTACCAAAGCTTCCAATCAGCTACGTGAGGATGCTGCACGCGAATGCCATCCTCCGTGGGTGCATTGATGTAGAAAAAGCGAGACAGATTTATTTTTTGAACATCACTTCGTTGAGATCTAGCTCTTCATAGGCCCCCACCTCCGTCTTATAGACGGAGATCGAGGATGTACCAAGTTCGGATTGTAAAAAATCAACAAGCATTCTGAGGCTGCAGTTTTTATACATGGAAGTCGGACGTACTACCGTTGCCTTACCGAGGTCACCATCGTAGGTTCTGACGTGAAACTCATCCATTTCATTCCGAATCACGTAGTTGAAACCACGGTACTCATATCCCGCGTCGTGGTCGACATCATCGAAGCGTGTAGTTTTTTCAATTCTCAAAATAAATTTCCGTGATCCGACTAGCGCCAACCAAACGCAATGCGACACTCAGATAGCGTAGGGAACAGCTTCGTGAAGCGCTTCATTAAAGGCGAGGTTGTAGGTCAAAAGAACGCTACTCACCAACTCCCGTACGGAATGCCGTACTTTTCGATGTAACGTTTGGACTTTTCGCTGATGGGATATGCGTAGCGCCCTTGATTCTTCCCCTGGCTGGGCCCCAGCGGATCGATCGCCGCCTGAGCTCTGGCCACCTTGACTGGACGGTGGCAAGAGTCTCTGACAAAAACCTGCACAACGCCTCTTGGAGCCAGACCCAAATAGATAGAAGCGCTGTAGCTGGCCTGCTGTTCCGGAGCTTCAGGACATCGCTGATTGACCGACTGCACCATCAAGTTCCTCGCCTCTTCGGGCACATCAACCCAAACCTGATATGTCTGTGGCTCGACAATTGATTGCCAGCGCACGTAAATGCGCTTCGGAAGATCAGCACCAATCACTGCTTTTGCAGCACCACCTACTGCGTGCCAGCCTCGAGCAGATTCTTTACTGTCTTCAGGCTCCCCGCCTGCGGCTGTTCCGGATCCTGTGCGTTTGAATAGCTTGCCGTTGATGTCTTCTACGGCGCTGTCCTCAACCCACACTTTCATGTAATAGGGCTCGGTGAACGCAAGCTCCCAAGATTCGGATTTGGGATCGTTCTTGGCCGACAGCGGATCGGCAGACTGGCAGGCAGTCATGAATAGTGCGCAGAACAGGGTCGCAAGAACTTTCATTACCAAAGCGTCCAGTCAGGTACATGAGGATGTTGCACGCGGATTGAGTCTTCCGTGGGGGCGTTGATGTAAACCGCGTTGATCCCGCTGCCATCTTTTCGGCCAAGCGGGTGGTTCCAGTTGGCTGAGGTGTGAATGTACTTCAATTTCAGCAATTCATCTTCTTGCGGTGTGACGCTGTAGTCCCCCGACAAGAATCTATCGCACAGGGGTTGCAGCTCTTCAGGAATGGCCAGATCAGGCGTATCTGGAATGTCGTTGAATCGAGCGCCCTTTTCTTTTGCCAAGCGGTGCATCACTCGCAAATAGACCCTGGACAACATGCCGCTCACCGGGCGTTTGAGCTGCAGAGCGGCGTACACACGCTTCACATTGGGACTGAGTCGATCTTGCGGCCTGTTCGGCATCAGCAATGCATCGGGCGTTACGATTTCAAGCATTTCCGTAGGCCAGCCTTTGGCTAACCATTGGGCCTTGGCATTGACGGCATCGCGGTAGATCGAGGTCATCTTGACATCAGTATTCAATGGCACGATCAGCGTTTGCATAGGACTTACAAGCACACACTCCTGAGCCTCTTCCAGATAGCCTCCGCCGATATCCGAATGCACACCCGGCAAGGTTATCTCCAAGTGATCAGCCTTGACGCGACTGAGTGCGAAGTTGGCGCGGCATTCATCACGGGCAGACAACTGCACGACATCGGTAAAAAAACGACGATCGAGATAGAGTTTGACTCCGGTTGCTACAGCGCTTTTGATGTTGCCAAGATTCGACCAACCAGCAATCGATGGGACGGTATCGAACAAGCCGATAAACCCCATGTTGATGTCACTTTTATACTGGTCGTTGAATTTAGGGCTGAATGCTCTGGGCAGATTTCTCAGCACGGTGCCAAGCGGGCCACGACTGGTGCGGACGATCTCATTGGCAAAATGTCGAGCTGCGGCGGCGCCACGACTGAAGCCAAACGTATCGAACGTCAAGGAAGCAATTTCACTGCCGGGGTTATCGATCAAGACTCGGCTGATAGCTTGTTGAATGACTGGAAATGAGGACTCGACTCGACCAGCAACACCTGTTTCACCGCGTCCGGTGCCAGAGCCAAACTTACTGTCTTCTTCTCCGGAGCGGGTGCCAATACCCTCGATATAGACGACGCGGGAGGTTCGCTTCAGCGGCCCCTCTCCTACTGCGTCAGGTACGGCGTCATACAAGTCGCTCAGCCTTTTTACATTGCTGACATCGTTGCCGTAACTGCTATCCGGATCGCTCATGTACGGCTGACAACTAGCAGGAATATCCTGCGGCGCAATCGGATGCTGCGCCCCACACAGCAATCCCGCCGCCGTGTTGTTCGCATTATTCCCAGTGCCATCAAAGAAAACCCCAATCCTCAACGCGATCCCGATTTTCTCAGGTTCGCGCGCAGGTTCTTTCCCGTGTTTCTCATATTCCGCCCAGCGCTGGGCGTGAATATCGACGGGTTTGGCTTCTTCGTAACGATAATTTTTCGGGGGGTTGGGTACGTAGCCACTCATCCATGTTTCCTGGTTCTGATCCTTGAGAACGGCCCGAAGGTTGACAGCCGAGGCTGGGGGGCGCAAGCCGTGGCCGTGTGCCAGCCAGGGTGTGACAGCGGGGTTCGACGAGGGTTTCCCCTCGTCGGGGTGGGGGTTAGCTGGCGATTTCGACGTTATCCAGCGCTTGGTTGACGGCGATTTCGCCGAGCATCACGACTTGGGCGATGCCCAGTGCGGTTTTGCGGTGGGAGGTGTCGAGCATGGCGGCGAAGTTGAGGAGCATTTCGCTGGCGGAGCCGAGGGTTTCGCTGGCGTTGGCGAGCAGGGATTCGCTGTTGTACTTGGGGTTGGCGAGGTACATGCGTTCGGGTTGTTGGGTGCTGGCCATGATTTGGCTGGCGGGTTTGAGGTAGTGGTCGAGGGCACGTTCGGCGGCTTCGTGGAATCGCTTGGAGTCGGGGGATTCGTAGGGGGATGTTGGGTCGGTTTCTGGTGGGTTGGGTGTTGGTTTGATCATGGTGAAACTCCTAGTTAATAAAAAGGAGCCTTCACATTCGCTACCAAACGAAGGTGGCGGCCATACGCGGGTTGGTAGACCGGTAACTAGGACCCGGCACACCCGAAGGTGTCCTGCGCATGGCCACCATTGAGCAGAGACCTGATGAGGTCTGCGAACGGTTCGCGATGCGACTAGTTATGGCGGGCTACCAAACCCGATCACTGTTTTTCAGCGACCGACAGACGATAGAACCCGCGACCTAGACGCACAAGCCGGCGGATTCTGGCTTAGTCGTAGGTAACGGCGCAAGCCGTTGTAGGGTTTCGGTGGTTACTTGAGGCTTCGTTTAAACAGGGGGTGGTTTTACTGTTTATTTCGGTCAGTGGTTGATGGGGTGACTGGGTGGGAGTCTTCGCGAGCAAGCTCGCTCCCACAGGGGTTTTGTGGTCGGCGCGAGACTTGCTGTGGCTGGGCTGGCGTTATCGCGAGCAGGCTCACTCCTACAGGGGATTGAGTCTGGCTTTGGATTTGGGGCGGTTGGGCGGGCGTCTTCGCGAGCAGGCTCGCTCCCGCAGGTTTTGTGTTTGGTTCGGGGTTCCCACAGGGATTGGGGGATGTCTATGGTCGGTGGCGTGTCATGTTGATGAGGGCGGAACGTCCACCATTTGGCGCCGGGCGCTCTTCGATGGAGTACGGCACGAAGCCAAGTTTCGGGTAGAGCAGCAGGCCTGCGGTGTTTTCATTGAAGCAAGACAGTTGCACTTCCTTGGCCTGGTATTTTTCGAAGCCCACTGCGGTCATGGTCTCGACGATGTACCGCGCAACACCCTGGCCACGGGCGTAGGGCGCGACGATGACGTTGCCGACGCAGCAGATGCCATCGTGCTCAGCGCGGTAGAAATTGGCGAAGCCAACGAACTCGCCGTTGGCCAGAAAAGCCGTGGAGTCGAAGCGCTGGCTGATCGCGCTGTGCATCTGCTCTTCCGTCAGCGGGAAGTTGGCTTTCGGGAACATGAAGAACAGCTCTTGTTCGCCTTGGGGAAAGCTGCAGAGGGTGTTGACGTCGTCGGCCGTCACTGGCCGGTGGGTGAAGTTCATCGCTGCCCTGCCCTCACTTTTTACCCGCCAGATGATGCGCTACCAAGGCGTTGGCATGACCGTGGCCCATGCCGTGCACGTCTTTAAGCATGGCCACCAGCTCCATATGCTTCTTGTCGCTGATGCCGGCGAGCAGGTTCAGCCAGTCATCGATGGGCTGGCCGTATTTTTTCTCGATGGAGGGGAAGTAGGAGGCTGGGCCTTTTACTTTGTTATCTTCGCTCATGCTGTTGGCTCCGTTTGCTTGCTCATCGATAAAACCGGCGAAGACTCCACCGGATTCAATTCTCGAACATCGTGAACCGCTTCTTCCAGATCATAGGCGGCCAGATCAACATAGCGTTTTATCCGCAGTCTTTGGTAGGGCGTGCTTTGAATGCCATCCCAAACCAGCCAGTAGATGAACAATGCTCCCACGACGGGCATGAGGACGAGTGCGCCCTTTGGGCCTAAAAAGAACTTCGTCGCTTTGATCAGTTCAGTGGACAGCCCGATCATCAGTCCGAAGAGGGAAACGAAGCCCAGATTTTGTGAAAGAGCAGGTTTGGCCGGCGCGACGGTCAGGTCTGAATACGCCGAAAGCTCCCGTAGTTTGGCGGCTGTGTAGCCTTCCTCCTTCACAATCTGCAAAAAGAAGGCATAACAAAGAGTGTTCTCTTGTTCGCCCCAGGGTTGCTGAGTGATGGCATGTTCCGCGAACTGCGTAGGATAAACCGTGCGAATAGCGTGGAGTCGAGTGAAGAACAGTCCGCCCGCCCACAACGCAAACAAGGCATAGGAGATCGGGACGAGTATCGGGTACTTGATACCAAAGGCCGACAAAACAACAAGGGGCAACGTAGACACGGCGGCCGTCCACATCGGCCATAACCGGCGCGCATTTTTCCATGTAAACAGCAATGTATTCGGCTGTTTGCGGCTGCGCTTGTACAGCGCCGCCAAATCCGCCCATTCCTTGAGTTTCATGACGAAGACACATCCTTGATGTTTGCCGGTAAGACGGTGATATGCCGGTATCCTAGGTGAATCGGCCAGCATTTGCAGCCGGCCTTGTTATGCTGCGCAAGCGCTACTCAGATCGAACGCTGATTCACCCGCGCCATCAATTGCTCGGCGCTTTCCTTGCGCTCGGAGTAACGATCGACCAGATGCGCCTGTTGATCGCGCAGCAGCACGGTGAACTTCACCAGTTCTTCCATCACATCCACCACACGATCGTAGAACGGCGACGCTTTCATCCGCCCGGCGTCGTCGAATTCCATGTAGGCCTTGGGCACCGAGGATTGGTTGGGGATGGTGAACATGCGCATCCAGCGGCCCAACACGCGCAACTGGTTGACCACGTTGAACGACTGCGAACCGCCGCAGACCTGCATCACGGCGAGGGTCTTGCCTTGGGTTGGGCGTACCGCGCCGAGTTCCAGCGGGATCCAGTCGATCTGCGCCTTGAACACGGCAGACATGGCGCCATGACGTTCGGGTGAGCACCAAACCTGCCCTTCCGACCACAGCACCAGATCGCGCAGCTCCTGCACCTTCGGATGGTCGACCGGAACGTCGTCGGGCAGCGGCAAACCGGACGGGTTGAAGATGCGCGTTTCGGCACCGAAGTGTTCGAGCAGGCGCGCGGCCTCCTCTACCAGCAGACGGCTGAACGAGCGTTCGCGGGTCGAGCCGTAGAGCAGCAGGATGCGTGGCTTGTGTTCGCCCAAAGGGGACGCTCCTTCGAACAGCGAATGATCAAGATTGGGCAGTTGTTCTGACATGTGTCCTCCAGCTCAGAGAGAGCCGATACGATCCAGCTCACGCTGGAGTTCAGCGCGGCTGAGTGCTTTGAATGGCAGGCCGAGAAAGGTCGCGCAGCGCCGCTCGATGATCGCTAGCGTGGCAGCAAACGCCGCGTCCACGGCGGCATCGTCGCCGAGCACATCCGAGGGATCTGCCAGGCCCCAATGGGCTTTGAGTGCGGGGCCGAAGTACACCGGGCAGCTCTCACCCGCAGCCTTGTCGCAGACGGTGATGACAATGTCTGGCGGATTGTCTTCGAACGCGTCATTGCCTTTGCTGTACAAGCCATCGATGGCAATGCCGGCCTGTTGCAACGTCGACAGGCTGCGCGGCAACACTTGGCCCTTGGGGAAACTTCCGGAACTCACGGCCTCGAATCCGGGGCGCGCCAGATGATTGAACATGGCTTCGGACAGGATGCTGCGGCAGCTGTTGGCCGTGCACATAAACAGAATTCGCATGGTTTTCTTGCTTCCTCAGCAGCAGGCGGTTTCACGGACAGGACGCCCGTCCATGTTCTGCAGGCGGGCGGCGTTGTCCTTGAGCCAATCGGCGTTGGCTTTGGACGTCACTTGCAGGATTTCGCGCACCCACGCTGGCAGCTCCGGGTTGAGCCGGTAATAGACCCACTGGCCCTGACGGCGATCGAGCAGCAAACCATTGCTGCGCAGTTGCGCGAGGTGGCGGCTGATTTTCGGTTGGCTGTCGTCGAGCGCACACATCAGCTCGCAGACGCAGAGTTCACCTTGATCGGAAATGAGCAGCATGGCGCGGACGCGGGTTTCGTCGGCGAGGCTCTTGAAGACTTCGGTGGGGGTGATCATGGGACGAGCTCATCACATACGGAAATCCGAATATACGGATATCCATATATAAATCAACCCGGCGAATGCCCTTGGTCAAAGAGCCCTGTGGGAGCACCTGTCGCCACCAGCGTTTTCAACAGCGTATGACGACTCCACGGGCCGCAGTATTCAGGCACGTGCGCGATCAATCGGTAGCCGCAGCGGGTGTACCAACGGGCGACGTCGTCATCCAGCGTTTCGATCAACGCATCTACGCACGCCCTTTCAACCGCTAACGCCTCAAGCTTGTGCAACGCCTGAGTACCCAGCCCGGTTCCGCGCCATTGCGCGTCGATCCACAGGTAATTGACAAACAGGCGCCTGAACTCGGTTCTGCCGGTAGCGCCGCCGATCAGTGTTCCCTCCTCCATCAGTGCACAGGCGATGGATTCCGCATGCCCGCCGCGGGCCTCAGACAAGGCTCGGCCATGCTGTAAGACGCCGTCACTGATGGCATTCAAGATGTCCGCATTGATGTCGCGGACGGTAAGCCATTCCCTCATTGCTGCTCTCCATTGTTAAAAGGCCTTGGCGCTTTCAAGCAAAAGAGGAGCCAACCTGCGATCTGCCCAGCAGCAACCCCTGCTCCGCCTCACACAACCCCACTACATAATCCCAGACCACCCGCAGCCGCACCGACTTGTGCAGCTCGCGCCGCGTGCTGATCCAGTAACTACGCTCGATGCTTTCATCCGGCAGCAACGGCACCAGATCGGGATCCGACTCGGCCATGTAACAAGGCAACACCGCAATGCCCAATCCCGACCGCGCCGCTTCCTGCTGAGCAATGACGCTGGTGCTATGGAAGACAACCCGAGGGCTGCGGCAGAAGCTGTTGAGAAACATCAGTTCCTGGCTGAACAGCAAATCATCCACGTAGCCGATCCACGCATGCCGCCCGAGGTCTTCGCGGCTGTGCAGTGGTGGTGCCTTATCGAGATAGCGTTGGCTGGCGTAGAGCGCCAAGCGATAGTCCGTGAGTTTGCGTGTGACCAGCATGTCCGCCGCCGGGCGCTCGAGATGAATGCTGATTTCCGCCTCCCGATTGAGGATGCTGACAAAGCGCGGCACGGCGACCAGTTCCACTTCCAATCCCGGATAGCGTTCGAACAAGCCGATCATGCGACTGGCGAGAAATTTGATGCCCAGCCCTTCGGTAACGCCGACACGAATCTTGCCCAGTGGCGCGGTGGATTGGGTGATCTCTTCCTGCGCCAGCAGCGCAACGTTTTCCATCGCTTCAGCGTGTTTAAGCAACGCCTCCCCCGCCGGGGTCATTTCGTAGCCTTGGGCGTGCTGGACAAACAGCGCGGTGCCGAGGCTTTTTTCGATGGCTTCGATATGGCGGGCGACGGTGGCGTGTGTGGTGTTGAGACGGCGGGCGGCGGTGAGCAGGCGGCCGCTGCGTTGCAGTTCGAGAAAAAACCGCAGGTCGTTCCAGTCGAACATGGCGTGTCCTTGTCAGCTATGGTCTATGCAGGCTGTTTGAAAACGCACAGCGGCTGCGCAAAAACTAACATTCTTTTAACGAAAGCTAACAACTAGAGTGTCCGACAATAAAAACAAAAAGCGAGGTCAGGGAATGCAGACTTCCCTCGATGAATACGACTACATCGTGGTCGGCGCCGGCCCTGCCGGGTGTTTGCTGGCCAATCGGCTGTCGGCGGATCCGCAGCAACGCGTGCTGTTGCTCGAAGCCGGCGGGCGCGACAACTATGCGTGGATTCACATTCCTGTCGGTTACCTGTTCTGCATTGGTAACCCGCGCACCGACTGGTGCTTCAAGACCGAAGAGCAACCCGGCCTCAACGGCCGTGCGCTGAGCTATCCGCGCGGTAAAGTGTTGGGCGGCTGTTCGTCCATCAACGGCATGATCTACATGCGCGGCCAGGCCAACGACTACGACGGCTGGGCGGCCGAGGGCAATCCGGGCTGGGCCTGGAACGATGTGCTGCCGCTGTTCAAACAAAGCGAAAACCATTTTGCCGGCGCGGCTGAATTTCACGGCGCCAAGGGTGAGTGGCGGGTCGAGCAGCAGCGTCTGTCGTGGCCGATTCTGGATGCCTTTCGCAGTGCGGCTGAGCAAAGCGGCATTGCCAGCATCGATGACTTCAATCAGGGCGACAACGAAGGTTGCGGCTACTTCCAGGTCAATCAGAAATCCGGCGTGCGCTGGAACGCGGCGAAGGCCTTTCTCAAGCCTGTGCGTGATCGGACGAATCTGACGGTGCTGACCGGGGTTGAGGTTGACCGGGTGTTGCTGGAGGACGGTCGCGCAACAAAAGTCAGTGCGCGTCATGAAGGTCAGACCAAGCAATTCAAGGCGCGGAAGGAGATCGTCCTGTGCGCCGGTGCCGTTGGCTCGCCGAGCATTCTGCAACGCTCCGGGATTGGTCCTCGGCCGTTGCTCGAACGCTTGGGCATCGGCGTGATTCATGAGCTGCCGGGCGTCGGCGGCAATCTGCAGGATCACCTGCAATTGCGCCTGATCTACAAACTGGAAAATGCGCGCACGCTGAACCAGATCGCTGGCAGCGTGTGGGGCAAAATGGGCATGGGCCTGCGTTATCTTTATGACCGCAGCGGGCCGCTGTCGATGGCGCCGAGTCAGTTGGGCGCGTTTGCGCGTTCGGGGCCGGAGCAGACCTCGGCGAATCTGGAATATCACGTGCAGCCCCTGTCGCTGGAGCGTTTTGGTGAGCCGTTGCACAGCTTTCCCGCCTTCACCGCGTCAGTGTGTGATCTGCGTCCGCAGAGTCGGGGACGCATCGACATTCGTTCGGCGGATCCGCAGGAGGCGCCGCTGATTCAGCCTAACTACCTCAGTCATCCTGAAGATCTGCGCGTGGCAGCGGATGCGATTCGCCTGACCCGCCGCATCGTCAGCGCGCCTGCCCTGCAATCGTTCAAACCGGTTGAGTACCTGCCCGGCGCCAACCTGCAAAGTGAAGAAGAGTTGCAGCAAGCAGCGGCGAAGATCGGCACGACGATTTTCCATCCGGTCGGCACCTGTCGTATGGGCAATGACGGTGATGCGGTGGTCGATGCGCAACTGCGCGTCCACGGCGTGCCCGGGCTGCGCATCGCCGACGCCTCGATCATGCCGCGCATCACCTCGGGCAATACGTGTTCGCCTACGCTGATGATTGCCGAGAAGGCTGCTCAACTCATTCTCAATTCCAAAGCTGTAAACACCGTACCTGTAGGAGTGAGCCTGCTCGCGATGACGGAATAACATTCGACATCTGTGTTGGCTGATACACCGCCATCGCGAGCAGGCTCACTCCTACAGGGGATATGCGTTTGATTCATGGACATCGAGCACCAGTGGAACAACAAAAACAATCACTGTGAGGGATACCGATATGTCAGAACACGTTCAGCCGCTGGACGCCGTGCGCAGCGCGGAGACCAGCCCGGATACACGCAAAGTCATCTTCGCCTCATCACTGGGAACGGTGTTCGAGTGGTATGACTTCTTCCTCTACGGCGCCCTTGCGGCGGTGATCAGCAAGCAGTTCTTCGCCGGGGTCAACGACACCACGGCGTTCATCTTCGCGCTGATGGCTTTCGCCGCAGGCTTTATCGTGCGGCCGTTCGGGGCGCTGGTGTTCGGTCGGTTGGGGGACATGATCGGGCGTAAATACACCTTTCTCGCAACGATCATTCTGATGGGCGTGGCGACGTTCTGCGTCGGCCTGCTGCCGACCTACGCCAGCATCGGCATCGCCGCGCCGATCATTCTGGTGGTGCTGCGCATGCTTCAGGGCTTGGCGCTCGGCGGCGAATACGGCGGTGCGGCAACTTACGTTGCCGAACACGCGCCGATCGGAAAGCGCGGTTTCCACACCAGCTGGATTCAGTCCACCGCGACCCTCGGCCTGTTGCTGTCGCTGCTGGTGGTGCTCGGTTGCCGCTACTTCACCGGCGACCAGTTTGAAGTCTGGGGCTGGCGCATTCCGTTCTTGCTGTCGATCGTGCTGCTGGGCATTTCCACCTGGATTCGCCTGAGCCTGCACGAGTCGCCGGCGTACCTGAAAATGAAAGAGGAAGGCAAAACCTCGAAAGCGCCGATCCGAGAATCTTTCGGCAAATGGGAAAACCTCAAAGTCGTGCTGATCGCGCTGTTCAGCATCAACGCCGGGCAAGCGGTGACCTTCTACGCGGCGCAGTTCTACGTGCTGTTCTTCCTCACCCAGTTCCTGAAAATGGACCCGGCGGTGGCCAACACGTTGCTGATCATCAGCGTGGTCATCGGAGCACCGTTCTTTATCTTCTTCGGCTGGCTGTCGGACAAGGTCGGGCGCAAACCGGTACTGATGCTCGGCTTGCTGCTGGCCACGGCGCTGTACTTCCCGATCTTCAAATCCCTCGCGCATTACGCCAACCCGGCGATCGATCAGGCCAGCCGTCAGGCGCCGATCACCGTGCTGGCGGATCCGGCGACCTGCACCTTCCAGTTCGATCCGGTCGGTAAAGCAAAATTCGACAGTCCGTGCGACAAGGTCAAAACCTTCCTGGTCAAGCAAGGCCTGCCCTACTCCAGCGCCGCTGCGCCTGCTGGCAGCGCCGTGCAGGTGAGCGTCGGCGACGTCAAACTCGATGGCTTCGACGAGGCCGCCCTGCGCGGTGCGATCACCCTGGCGGGCTACCCGCAACAGGCCGATCTGCAGCAGATCAACAAACCGATGATCGTCGCCCTGATCGTGGCGCTGATCATCATCTCGGCCATGTGCTACGGCCCGCTGGCAGCGCTGATGGTCGAACTGTTCCCGACGCGCATTCGCTACACCTCGATGTCGCTGCCGTACCACATCGGCAACGGCTGGTTTGGCGGGTTCCTGCCGACGGTGTCGTTCGCGCTGGTGGTGTATACCGGGGACATCTTTTATGGGCTGTGGTATCCGGTGCTGATTACCGGGGTAAGCCTGGTGGTGGGGATGATCTGTTTGCGTGAGACGAAGAATATCGATCTCGACAAGAACTGATTACGTTAATCGAGCCGCTTCAGGTAGGTCCTGAAGCGGCTTTTTGCCGTCTGGAATTTGCCTCTGCTGATGTAATGGCGTATCAGTGGCCATCCATTGCAGACATCAAGCCCTCAAGTCCACTAACGTCGTCAAATGACAAGGATCATCCTCTCGATGAACGATCAATATGTCCGTATTACCTGCCCGGCCCTGCAGCCGCTCGAACCGGTTCTGAAAAGCTGGATAGCCTGCACCCAACGCTACATTGACGTCTGGGATGGCGATGATCTGCCTTACTGGTACAACGAGCAGGCGAACGTCAGCATTCTCGCTGGCGCTGCATGGAAAGCCGACTGGACGGCCATCGAGGAATACCAGATCAGCAAAATCGCGACAGAGGCAAGTGAGCAGGCAGCCTCGATCGGTCGCAATGATTTGTACATTGCCAATGAGCAGGTTGGGTTTTGCATAGAGGCAAAAGTGGCTTACGTAGATATCAACGGACAGGAAAAGGCCAAAAACCATATCGCTGCCAGACGTGATCAAGCGAAGGGCGACGCAGAGCGAGTCGATTACCACGATCCACGTTTGGGTGCGGTGTTCGTCGCGCCTTATTCGGTAGGTGCAGAGGCCAGTGACGAACAGATCGAAGTCTTTCAGCAAGAGTTGCTCAAGTTGGACTTTCAGGCTTTGGCATGGGTGACACCCACCCGAGCCCAAAAAACCCGCAGTCATGACAATCGCTACTACCCGATGGTCGCTCTGTTGTTGATGACGGTATGAACTGATTAGACGGCCCCTCACTGAGGGGCTGTACTTCTCAGTCCGCCTTGATCACTTCGAACTTCACCTGATCGGGATAAAACGCCACATAGTCGCGGATCGGCGCTACTGACACTTTCGGATTTTCGTAAGTCCACACCGCATTCGCGCCCTCATGTCCCGGCACTTGCAGGCTGAAGTAATTGGCATCGCCCTTGTACGGGCAATAACTGGTGTGGTCGGTGCGGGCGAAGTACTTTTCGTCGATGTCTTCGCGGGGGATGTAATAGACCGGCGGGTAGTTGGCTTCGTTGAGAATCATGACGTGGGAAGAAGCGGCGACCTGGATACCGTGGAATTTCACTATCAGGCAGCCGGGAAGTTGTTCGAGGGCAATGACGGGACTGGGACCGGAGCTTTTCATGGGGTTCTCCTGGATACGGCGAAGAGACCGGTTCAGGTATAGCCCATTGGTTCTGGTTGGGGTGGATTTACAGCCGAACGGCCCATCAACTTCAAAAGCCCCTCACCCCAGCCCTCTCCCCGAGGGAGAGGGAGCCGATTGGGGGATATTGGCGAGATTCACCGACTTGAACGATTGGCTTTGAATCCATAATCGACTCGATTTTTCAGGTCGATGGATTTCGCCAGACAACTCGGTCAGTCCCCTCTCCCCCTGGGAGAGGGTTAGGGTGAGGGCCGCTCTTCAGGCATCACGCAACAATATCAGTCGCCACCGCTTGCCCCACCACACCCACAGCAAAGTCCACCGAACCCTGCCCAGTCAGGTCAACCATCAGGCTGGTCTGATTGGTCTGCGCGAAGTAGGTCAGGATCGCGTCACCCGCATGCCCGGTGAAGCCGCTGACGAAGTTCAACGACGCCGCGCCCGTGGCGAAACCGGCAATCCCCGACAAGTCGATCTTGTCCAGGCCGCTGGCGAAATCCATGATCCAGTCCGGCGCAGTCATGGTCGAATCGCTTGCAGCACCGAACACAAAAGTGTCTGCACCGGCACCGCCCCACAAGGTGTCGCCACCGCCACCACCGTAAAGGATGTCATTACCAGCACCGCCGAACAGATCGTTGGCGGCCACATTACCGATCAGCAGGTCATTGCCCGAACCGCCGATGGCATTTTCCACAGTCACGCCGTGAGCGATGGAGACGTTACCGACCAGACCACCAACATCAGAGAACGAGCCTTCATTGAGGTTGATCTTCTGGTTCTGGCTGAAACCGGAGAAATCCAGCGTGTCATTACCGCCGCCATCCCACACCGAGAACACCACTTTGGAAGACGCCGAAGTGGCGCTGTAGAAATCGCGCTCGGCGTTGGAGTTGAAACCGTAGGTGGTGTCGTCGGCGCGGGTCGAGTAGTTGGCGCCATACAGTTTCTGCACCGCGACGATATCGTCCAGCAATGGCGCCGAAGCGTACGCACCGCTGCCGTCCTTGCTGAAGTTCTGCTCGGTGTTGGCTTCGCTCCAGTAGCTCATCAGGCTGTAGCCGCGAGTGTCTTCGGCGTATTTCGCGTCGTTGTAGGTCGGATTGCCGTTGCCGGCGTTGTAGGCCCCGGGGTGCGACAGGCCCAAGGTATGGCCTATCTCGTGGGTCAGGGTCTGGCGCCCGTAGTTGTTGGTGTCCGGGGTTTTGTTGACCTGATACTGATCGTTGATCAAGTACCACGACTGGCCGTCATAGCTGCCGCCGCTCGGCAGGTAAGCGAACGCTGCGCCACCGGTGCTGACATCGTAGTTGCCGAAGGTCATGTGGCCATCGCCGCCCTTGCCTTCAGTGAATGTGACGTTGGCGACGTCGGCCCAGGATTGCATGGCCAGCACCGCCTGGGCCTTTTGCTGGGCGCTGAACTCGCTGAAGTTGCCCAGTTTGACGTTGTAGTTCGCCGGCTTCTCGGTCAGGAAGGTGTAACTGAGGTCGATCTTGCCGTCAGCGTTCTTGTCGCCCCACGACAGGCCTTTACGCAGGATTTCATCAGCAGCCTGATCGGCAGTGAATGAGGGTTTGCCATTAACCAGCCCGACGCCACGGTCATACAGGTGGCTGAACGCATTGATTTCGTCGAAGGCGCTGCTGGTTTTCGATTTGGCTTGAGCCATGATGGACTTCCTTGTTTCTGAGTAGTCAGTGTCGACAGACCACGGCGATCTTCCGGCGAGATCGTCCTGTCACCCGCGTGTGTGAATCGGCGAAAAACCTGACACACGCGCAAACCGGGCGCTAATCAATTTCTCGATAGCCCGGCCTGCGTCCCTGTATTACCCGTCACCTGCTGCAATGCTTTTTATCTGTATATCCATACAGATAAAAGTTGCCCCTGACGCCAAGTGCGGCCATTCTGTGCACCTGTTCCGACCTTGATCGACGATGGTGGTTATGCGGCTGTACCTCTGTGAAAAACCCTCCCAGGCCAAAGACATTGCGGCCGTGCTCGGCGCCAAGCGTCGGGGCGACGGCTGCTGGCTGGGAACGGATGTCACGGTGACCTGGTGCATCGGCCACTTGCTCGAAACCGCGCCGCCGGACGCGTACGACGCGCGCTACAAGCGCTGGGTGCTGGCCGATCTGCCGATCATTCCGGACAAGTGGAAAATGACCGTCAAGCCGCGCACCGCCAGCCAGTACAAAGCGGTCAAGCGCCTGCTCCGCGAGGCCAGCGAACTGATCATCGCCACCGACGCCGACCGTGAGGGCGAGATGATCGCCCGGGAATTGGTCGAGCACTGCCGTTATCGCGGGCCGATCCGCCGTTTATGGCTCTCGGCACTGGACGAAGCCTCGATCCGCAAGGCCCTTGCCGCACTGAAACCCGGGGCCGAGACCTTCAGCCTGTATCACTCGGCGCTGGGCCGCTCGCGGGCGGACTGGCTGATCGGCATGAACATGAGCCGGCTGTTCACGCTGCTCGGGCGACAATCGGGTTATCAAGGGGTGCTGCCGGTAGGCCGCGTGCAGACGCCAACCTTGCGGCTGGTGGTGGATCGCGACCGCAGCATCGCCGATTTCGTGCCAGTGCCGTTTTGGGCGATCGATGTCGATCTGTTGCACAACGGCATCCCGTTTACCGCGCAGTGGCGGGCGCCGTCGGATGTCTGTGACGATCAGGATCGCTGTCTGAATCAGGCGCTGGCCCAGCAAGCGGCGGCTGCGATCAGCAGCGCTGCGAGTGCCCGGGTGGTCAAGCTGAAAACCGAGCGCATGCGCGAAGTGGCGCCCCTGCCCTTCGATCTCGGCACCTTGCAGGAAGTCTGTTCGAAGAAGCTCGGCCTCGGCGCGCAGGAAACCCTCGACATCGCCCAGGCGCTCTATGAAACCTACAAGGTCATCACTTACCCGCGCAGTGATTGCGGCTACTTGCCGCTGAGCCAGCACAGTGAGGCGCCGGGGATTCTTGCGGCATTGCGGCAGGCAGATCCGGGTCTTGAGGCGCTCAACGGGTTTCTGGAGCCGCAACGCAAATCCCGGGCATGGAACGACGCCAAGGTCAGCGCTCACCACGGCATTATTCCTACCGCTGCTGCGAAGAATCTTGAACGCCTGAGCGGCAAGCACCGCGCGGTCTACACCCTGATTCGCGCACGCTATCTGGCGCAGTTTCTGCCCAATCACGAATACGATCGCACCCAGGCCGATTTCGATTGCGCCGGTCAGGCGTTGCGCGCCGTCGGCAAGCAAATCATCGAACCGGGCTGGAAGCGTGCATTGCCCGAAGCGCTGGCGGCGGCCAAGGGCCGCGAGGCACCCGCGCCGCAAACCTTGCCGGCGTTGAGCCAAAGCGTCGAATGCGCCATCGCCGCAGTGAAGTTCAAGGATCTGTGGACGCAACCACCGAAACCCTACACCGAGGGCGATCTGATCAAGGCGATGAAAAACGTCGCCAAACTGGTAGAAGATCCGCTGCTCAAACAGAAACTAAAGGACACCACCGGCATCGGCACCGAAGCCACCCGCGCCTCGATCATTCAGGGGTTGCTGGATCGTGGCTATCTGGTGAAAAACGGCAAGGCCCTCGCCGCCACCCCAGCCGCGTTCAGCCTGATCGACGCGGTGCCCCGGGCGATTGCCGACCCCGGCACCACGGCGATCTGGGAACAGGCGCTGGACATGGTGCAAAGTGGCGAAATGAGCCTGGAAGAATTCGTCACCAAACAAGCGGCATGGATGAGCAAACAGGTGACACGCTGCTCGAGCCTCAGCCTGACCATCAGCGGCCCGCCACCGGCCGGTAAAGCGGCGGCACCGTGGAAGAAGAAACGCAAATCGACCCGCAGCAAAACCACGGGTACGACAAAACGCACAGCGAAAGCGGCAGGCAAATAAAACCCGCTACTGTTTCTGCAAGGCTCGGCACTTTCAGGAACCCGGCGCATGGCCAATATCGAACTGCATCCCGCTCAGCGCGATGAGCTGGAAATCATCGAAAACCTCATGCAGTTCTACATGCACGACTTCAGCGAATGGCTGCCGCTGAAACTCGCTTCACATGGTTTCTTCTCCATCCAGCCGAAAATCGACTACTGGCGCCACCCGGCCACCCAACCATTTCTGATTCGCGTCGACGGCGAACTCGCCGGTTTCGTGACCGTCGATAATGAAATCCATATCCCCGGCGTCGAACACAACATCGGCTACTTTTTCATCGCCCGACGTTTTCGTGGCCAAGGCGTCGCGCAGTTTGTCGTCTCTGCCCTCTTGAGCCAGATCCCCGGTCAATGGCAGATTTTCCATATCGACGCCAACCTGCCGGCCCAGCGCTTCTGGGCCAGGCTGATCCCTGTATTGAGCGGTGGCGATTTCACCCGGCAGCAGCGTGAAGTGGACGGCTATCCGTGCACGTTCTACCGCCTGCACACGCCCTTTTCCGTTGCCTGAACGGATTCTTTCTCATTCCAAAACAGCTTTGTCCGACAATATGTAGTGAGCAAAAATAATCACTACAAAACCGTTGACGGCATCGTTTTGCTTTTGCATGATGAAGACGTTCCCCGATCGGGAACATCGGTAACACGCTTGAGCAAACTCGTCTGACCGCCGAGTTGTTTTTTCCGGATACACGCTGCCCACAAGGCAGATTGAAGAAGC
>Ga0213823_1000413_pt1 | contig 37349 bp, 34 predicted proteins | sample MC6MC0907MG_FD_179887 | JGI IMG/M metagenome (GOLD analysis project Ga0213823, IMG submission 179887) | Enriched soil aggregate microbial communities from Iowa State University, Ames, United States - MC6-MC0907-MG | ecosystem: Environmental > Terrestrial > Soil > Unclassified | place: USA: Iowa...
CGCGCACGGCAATGAGCAAGTGGAATTCCTGGTGGCGGGCCATGCTGGCACCACGCCCCGCCCCCTGGCCAAGGTGGCCTCGGGCGGCGAACTGTCGCGTATTTCGCTGGCGCTGTCCGTCATCGCCAGCCGCGCGGCACGGGTGCCGACGCTGATTTTCGACGAAGTCGACAGCGGGGTTGGCGGCGCGGTAGCCGAAGCGGTTGGCAAACTCTTGCGCGAACTCGGTGAACGCCATCAGGTGCTGTGCGTCACGCACTTGCCGCAAGTGGCCGCCTGCGCCAACAACCAATTCCTGGTCAGCAAGACCGAATCCCGCGGCACGACGCGCTCCAGCATCGAAGAATTGGATGCCGCCGACCGTATCGAAGAAATCGCCCGGATGCTGGGTGGCATCAAGCTCACCGCCACCACACGAGAACACGCACGCGAGATGCTTGAAGGATTCGGCCAGCCCGCGGGTGAATGACGCCTTCAGTGCGTTACCGGCTAAAAAAGCGGACCGCCCCCGCGCTCAGGCCCGGGGGTCTTCTTCCCAACGACGCCCATAAAAAAAGCCCCTACTTATATGAGGGGCTTTTGATCTCACTGGCCCGCAGTGAGCGCGGCCACGGACCGTGGGGCGGACGCTAGCGGATTAGCGGCCTTTCATGCAGCTGCCGCAGATGCCATAAAGCACCATGGCATGGCTTTCCAGCGCAAAGCCGTTGTCTTTGGCAATCTTCTGCTGGCGCTTTTCGATGTCCGGGTCTGAGAACTCGACCACCGTGCCGCAATTCGTGCAAATCAGGTGATCGTGGTGATCGCCGTCGTTGAGCTCGAACACGGCCTTGCCGCTGTCGAACTGGCTGCGGGCAAGAATGCCGGCTTGTTCGAACTGCGTCAGCACGCGATAGACCGTTGCCAGGCCAATTTCGACGTTTTCGCCAATCAGGGCGCGGTAAACGTCTTCGGCGCTAAGGTGCCGCTGGTCGGATTTGCGGAAAATATCAAGAATTTTCAGGCGCGGAAACGTCGCCTTCAAACCCATGTTCTTCAGTTCGCTTTGGTCGCTCATGGTGTAATCGCTCTCCGTCCGCGTTGGCATGGGCAAGGATTGGGGTGCGCCGCGAGCCGGCTCACCTGAATTCATGCCGCCCCGCGGAACTATCCTTATGAAACCTTTATGATAACGGTTTTGTCTGCTTCCAAATAATAGGGGCGCGTAGTGTCCATGATTGCACGAATTCCCTCCCGCTCACTGAAGACCGGATTGGCCGTTGCCGCCCTGGCCGTCGCCCTTGCCGGTTGCTCGGGGGACAAGTGGGGCTTCCCCTACAAAGCCGGTGTCCAGCAGGGCAACTGGATCACCCAGGAGCAAGTCTCCCTGTTGCAGCCGGGCATGACGCGCGAGCAAGTGCGCTTCGCGTTGGGCAGCCCGACGCTGACCAGCGTCCTGCACGCCAACCGCTGGGACTACCCCTACTACTACAAACCCGGCTACGGCGAAGCCCGTGAACGCAAGTTCACCGTCTGGTTCGAAAACGACCGCCTGACGCGCTGGGAAGGCGACAAGCAACCCGACCTGCAGCCGTATCAACTGAATACGCCCAGCAGCACGGCGGACGAAAAGGCCGACACGCGCCTGGACCGGGACATGGAGCGGATCAAGGAAGACGAAGCGCTGCAAAAGCGTGACTCCGCCGCCCCCGTCAGCCCGCTGAACCAGTACCCCGGCCAGCCCGGCAACGCGCCCGAGCCGCTCCGGTAACCCCAAGGATTTTTTTCATGCGTATTGCAATTGCCGGCGCCAGCGGCCGTATGGGCCAAATGCTGATCGACGCCATCCTCAAGTCCACCGACCTGCAACTGACGGTTGCGCTGGACCGCAAGGGTTCAACCACCCTGGGCCAGGATGCCGGCGCACCGTTGGGCAAACAGACGGGCGTCTCCATCACTGATGATCTCGACGCCCTGGCCAACGCTGACTGCCTGATCGACTTCACGCGCCCCGAGGGCACGCTGGAACACTTGCAAGCTTGCGTCAAGCACGGCACGCGCGCCGTCATCGGCACGACGGGCTTTGACGACAACGGCCGCGCCGCGATCGAAGTCGCCGCGCAAAAGATCGCCATCGTGTTCGCGCCCAACATGAGCGTGGGCGTGAACGCCACGCTGAAGTTGCTGGACATGGCCGCCCGCATCCTGAATTCCGGCTACGACGTCGAAGTGTTCGAAGCACACCACCGCAACAAGGTCGATGCGCCCTCTGGCACGGCCTTGAAGATGGGCGAAACCATTGCGTCGGCCTGGGATGTCGCGTTGCCTGATGTCGCCACCTGGAGCCGCCACGGCGACACCGGCGTGCGCAAGCCCGGCACCATCGGCTTCTCGGTGCTGCGCGGCGGCGATATCGTGGGCGACCACACGGTGTCGTTCTGCGGCATCGGCGAACGCATCGAAATCACGCACCGCTCGGGCAGCCGCGCCACCTACGCGGAAGGCGCGCTGCGCGCCACGCGCTTCCTGGAAGACAAGCACAACGGTCTGTACGACATGCAATCGGTGCTGGGGCTGTAAGCCCTGCCCTGACCCTCGTGCATGAAAAAGGACCCCTGCGGGTCCTTTTTTTCGTTTGCCTTGCGCCGCCGTTCACACCACGACGGGTTCCGGTTCCAGATTGACGCCGTAACGCGCCAACACCGCCGCCTGGATGGCGTGGGCCAGGCCCATGATGTCGGCCGCCGTGGCGCCGCCGCGGTTGACCAGCACCAGCGCTTGCCGGTCATGCACACCGGCCGCACCCAGCGCTTGCCCCTTCCAGCCGCACTGATCGATCAGCCAGCCTGCCGCCAGCTTGTAGCGGCCGTCGGGCTGCGCATACGAGACCAGCCCCGGAAACCGCTCCGCCAAGCCATCGCGCACATTGGCCGCAACGATGGGGTTCTTGAAGAAGCTGCCGGCGTTACCCGTTACGGCGGGGTCGGGCAACTTCGCGCGGCGAATCTCGCAGACCGCGTCGAAAATGCCACGCGCGGTGGGCGCCCCTTCAGCGAGTGCGGCATGGCGTTGCAGATCGGGATATCCCAGTACCGGCTGCCACGGGCGCGGCAGCGCGAACCGCACGCTGACGATGATCCAGCGGCCGGGCGCATCGTGCTTGAAAGCGCTGTCTCGGTAGGAAAAACGGCAATCGGCCGCGCTCATCTCGACCAGGCGAGCGGCCGGCACATCCCACGCCGTCAGGCTGTGAAAGCGTTCTTCGAACTCCACGCCATAAGCGCCGATGTTCTGAACCGGGGCTGCGCCTACGGTGCCGGGAATCAGCGCCAGATTCTCCAGGCCATCCCATCCGTTGTTCACGCAGGTTTCCACGAAGCCATGCCAGCTCTCGCCCCCGGCCGCCTCGACGACCCAGGCATCCGGCCGGGATTCCAGCAAACGCACGCCCTTGAACGCCACCTTGGCCACCAGACCCGGCACACGCTCGGGCAGCACCAAATTGCTGCCCCCGCCTAACACCAGCAACGATTCTGCTTCGCGCGCCAGGGCCGACAAGGCGGGCAATTGCGCCACATCGTCTAGTGACACGAACGCCTGGGCTTGGGAGGCCAGCCCCAGCGTATTGAGCCGGCTCAGGTCTTGCGTGATGGGAATCAGCGCGCTTGGCGCCGGGTTGATAGCAGAAGGATTTGACATGGGTGCTACGGGTTGTGCTATAGTTTCTGTCTTCGCTCATATTACTTGATTGAGTGTTTGGGCCTGAATTCACTGCCTTTTTCAATAGCCGCTCTGCAAAGAGATCTCGGCGAAAAAAGCAAAAAGACATCAGGCTCATGACAAACTCAAAAAAATCATGTAAGATGCGCGCCTTCTGATCGATAACCAAGTTGATCAGAGTGAATAAGAAAACAGGTTCTGAGCAGTGCTTAGTCGGAACCCATGCGGGAGTAGCTCAGTTGGTAGAGCGCAACCTTGCCAAGGTTGAGGTCGCGAGTTCGAGACTCGTCTCCCGCTCCAAATTCAGGTTTGCAGCGTTTCTTCAGAAATTCTGCGAATCACTAAAAAGGGCCTACGGGCCCTTTTTTCATGCCTGTTTTTTTCGTGCCCGTGCATACATGGGCATAGGCGGCGAGGCCACACCGACATGGAAGCGGTCCAACAACGCGCACAGGCGCGGGTCGCTCGAATAGCCGATGTTGAAGCGCATATGCCGCTCGAAATCGCCCCGGACCGAAAACAGCGTCCCTCTCAGCAGAAAGATCCCATCGCAAAATGCGGCATCGATAAGCCCGTCGATATCGACCTGCGCGCCCAGCCTTCCCCAAAGAAACAGCCCATCGTTGGGCGGCCCTTCAAATTCCACCCCCACCTCGGACAAGGCCAATCGAGCGGCCGAATGCGCCTTCAGAACGCGCCCGCGCAAGGCACTCAGATGCGCCTGATACCGTCCAGACCGCAACACATGCGCCACGATGGTTTCTTGCAATGACGAACTGTGCTGCACCGACAGGATCTTCGCCTCGATGATGGACTCGCAGAATGCCGGCGGACACGCGACGAACCCGACGCGCAAGGCGGGGCTCAGCACTTTGGTGAAGCTGCTGATGTAGAAGACGCGGCTAAAGCCATCCAGCGAACTCAAGCGCAGATGGCGTTCGGTGCACAGGCTGCCAAATACGTCGTCTTCGATGACATAAAAGCCATAGCGCTCGGCAAGTGTCAGCAGGCGATATGCGCACGCGGGCGACAGTGTGAGGCCCGTCGGGTTGTGCAGCACGGGCTGAATCACGAACGCCTTGGGCCGGACCTGTTTGGCCACCGCTTCCAGCTTGTCGAGATCAGGCCCTTCCGCCTTGCGCGGCACCGACACGATGGCCGCTCCCGTTTTCACGAGCTGCGCCTTATGCATCATGTAGCCCGGCTCTTCGACCACCACCGTGTCGCCCGGCCCCAGCAGCATCCCGCTGACCAGTGAAAACGCATGCGTCGCGCCGCAGGTCGTCACAATCTGCGTGGGCTGCGCATGGACCCTGATGTCGGCCAGGCGCGACGCAATCTGCTCACGCAACAGCGGCAAGCCCATCACGGAGACCGGTGTCGAAATTGACACTTCCTGGCGCATCAAGCGGCCCACCACCGCCGGCGGAATGGCGTCTTCCAGCCAATCTTCCGGCAGGAATCCGGACCCCGCGGGCACGGCATATCGGCCGAGATCAGCCGCATTCAACACATAATCTGCCGCGCAGTCGGGCCGCCGCACGGCGCACTTGTGTTCAGCGTTCAGGATTTCCGGCTTGGGCAGCGCCACGAAAAAACCTGCGCCCACGCGCGAAAACAGCACACCATCCGAGACCAGCCGCGAATAGGCCGATGAGACGGTGAAGATACTGACATCGAGATCACTGGCCAATCGCCGCACTGACGGAAGCCTGGCGCCCACCGGCCAGTGGCCGGCATGGATCAGCCCTTGCACGCCCTCATAAATCTGATCGACGAGCGTGCCTCGTCCCTGTCTATCGAGTGTGAACATACGCTGCGCGTCGAACCTCCCTCGTCTACACGTGTTGAACGCTGCACCAGAGCGGCTCGGCCGAGCATACCCCAAACTGTATGGTCAAACGCCCATAACGGTTTGCGCAGCAACATCAGAAAGGTCATCTGTTCGAATACGGGCGCCGCACCTACTCTGGACATTTGAGTCCTTGCGCAACCCCACTCTTCAGGCGACTTCCCATGATGACGCTCCCGGTTCCTGTTTCGCCCCCCGACTTCCGCGCCGAAATCGATGCCTTGCTTGAGCGCCGGTTAACGCGCTTCTACCAGACGGTCAAGGGCGCGGATCATCTGCTGACCAGCGATGCCATTGACCCGGAATACTACAAACGGCATGTCATCGAGATCATCCTGCGCCTGCGCTTGAAGCGCGTGATTGACGCCCTGACGGTCCACTACTTCACGAAAACCGATCCGGTGCTGGCCAAGAAGTGGGCGGGATACACCGAAGACGAAATGCTGCACGACAGCCTGTTCGCCACCGACCTGGAACGCATCGGGGTGAGCAAGGAAGAGATCTATTCCACCGACCCGCTGCTGTCGACGAAGCTGCTCCAAGGGTATTTCTATTACGGACTGGAGCATGAAGGCCGCCCGCTGGCCTCGCTGTGCAGCGCTTACCTGATCGAATCGCTGGCGAACAAGACACAGCCGAAGTGGATCAGCAATATCGAACGCAACTTTGGCGATGGCGCGGCGAAGGGCCAGTTCGCCCACGTCAGCAATGACATCGCCGACGAGCACATCGATTTCGTCTGGAGCGTGTTGTCGACCTTTGCCAACACCGAGGCTGACAGACGGCGTATTCGCGACCACTTCGTCAATATCGCCGTGCTGTTCGAGGCCTTCTATACCGAAATGGCCACCAAGTTCCTGGACCGCCAGGAAAACCACGAGCCGATTGTCGACACCATTGCCGCCAATTAGCCTCGCCCATGATAAGAATCAGCCGGTCCGTGTTGCTGCACCGCTTGAAAACGGCGGGCTACGCCATCAGCTCCGTCGTACTGATCAGCTGGGTAACGGATGCATTGAACGAAGGGTTGATGTTCAAGCCGCTGCTGCGATACCTGTACCCGCAGGCCGTCGAGAACTACCAGCATCCGTTCACCGACCACCCCAGCCTGATGATCTGGCTGGTGCCGCTGCTGGCCGCGTTGTTCCTGATGTTCGCCACGTCCACGCTGGCCGTGCACCACTTCAAGCGCCGCCATCTCTATCGCTTGAGCCAGCCCGTCGCGGCGCCTGCCATGGCGCATCTGGTGACGCGCGCAACAGGCGGCCAGGCACTGCTGGATGCGCTGCCGATGAGCGGGCGCCCGCCCTTGCATACGCTGCACGCCCTATATCTGCAGCCCAACGAGCTGACACCGCTTGAAGCGCCCTGCGCGGCGATCGGCATTCGGCTGCGCGCGCGCGCTCTGCCGGACACACCAGACATCCACCAGCAATACACGCGGCTAGGCCACATCCTCGAACACATCCGCCGCGAGGCCGGACCCGACGAACGCATTGCGTTTGATCTTTCGCACCTGCCGCCGGAGCTGGCTAGCGCCGCCACGCTGGCCTGCCTGGAAAACGATGTGATGCTCTGCTATCTGGACGCCAAGCAGGTGTTGCGCACGCACCGGGTCATCTGCGAAATGCGCGAGTAATCCCCACCCTGCAATCCCTAATTCCCAATTCCCGCATCCATGAAAAAGCCCCCGCCGGGAGAACCCGGAGGGGGCTGGAACGTTCAGTCGTTGACCTCCTGACGCTTAGCGCAGAATCCAGGCGTCACGCCAGTGCGAACCCGTACCCGGCGCGTAGTGCGACGGCGAAGCGCTGCACCAGCCTTCATACGGCCACAGCTTGCACTCGTAGGTCTTGCCGCCGTTCTGGACCTTATCGCCCGCTTTGTAGGTCGTGCCAACCTGGTACTGCGGCACGCCACCCACCGCCGGCTGAGCCGTCACGGTAACGGTATGGCTGGCCTGGGCCTCGCCGCGCGCGTTGCTCACCGTCAGCGTAAAGCGGTACGGCGTGTCCTTCGTGGCGGCCGGCGCCACAAAGCTCAGGTCGGCCTGATCCAACGTGGCCGCCGAAATGCCTGCGGGCGCCGTCCAACGGTAGCGCAGGTCCGTGCCAACCGAGCCCTTGCCCGACAACGTGACGCGCTCACCTGCGCGCACCTTGGCAGGCCCGCTCAGCTTGGCTTGGGGCGCGATCACTTCCGGGACCTGCTCCTTGGCCTTGACCTTCACGACATGACTGGCCGTTGCGGTGCGGCCCCGTTCGTCGGTGACGGTGAGCTTGAACGTGAAGCTGCGGTCCGCACCCAAAGGCGGCGCCGTGAAGGACGCGGCGTTACCCGCAGCATCCAGCGGCATGCCATCCATGCTGGTCCAGACAAACTTCAGCCCTTGGCCCGTCGACGCGCTGGCCGACAACGTCACGCGCTCCATTGCCTTGGCTTCGACCGGCCCGCTGATCTTGGCGACAGGCAACGGAATCGGTGCGGGTTCCAGATCGCACGCTTCCGGCGACTTCCAGGGCTTGCCCCACGGCGCCGAGTTCACGTCCGGCGCCGCATCCACGTTCCAGTAGTTCTGGTGATACAGCTTGCCCTTGTAGGAAACGGCTTCGTTCGGAACGTTGTAGATCTTCTTGGCCTCCCACGCAGGCGCCTTCGCGCACACGCCGACCGCGGCCTTCGCCTTGACCTGAACGCCATGATGCGTGGTCGCGGTGCGGCCTTGCGCGTCCGTCACCTTGACCGTGATGCGATACGCCACGTCCTGCGTGCTTTCCGGCGCGACGAAGCTGGCTTCGGCTCCTTGCTTGGCGAACGTCAGCGCCGGCTGGCTGCTCCACGCATACGACAGATCCTTGCCGCTGGACTTGGCGGCGGACAAGACGACCTTGTCACCTGCCTGTGCAGTGGCGGGTCCGCTCAAGTGGGCTTGAGGGAGTTCCCCGCCCAGGACGTCGCCGCCCAGCAGTTCTGCCGCACGCACCAGGTCAGGTTGCACGCCGATGTTTCTGACCGGGTCCACGACCGGCAGCGGGTTGCCGCTGTCCACCAAAATCTGGCGCATGGTCTGGGGCGGGATGTTGCCCAGGCCGCGTTCACGGGCCAGGCTCTGCAACCATGCCACACCGCCCGCGATGATGGGGTTGGCGGACGAGGTGCCGGAGTAGTTCATCGTGTACAGGTCGTGCTTGCCATCCGCCCATGTGGTCGTGGCCACCTGCCCGCCCCAACTGAACACGTCGACCCGGCTTCCATATTCGGAGAAGCCTGCTCGTGCTCCGCTGGCGGGGTTGGCTGCGCCCACATAGATCGAGCCGGAATCCCGCACGCGGCGGTCATAGCGGCCCTTGAACCACGGATCATCCAGGTTGGCGTTGCCGTTGGCGGCCGCCAGGATGACGTGCACGCCCTTTTCCTGGACCAGGTACGAGATGGCGTCGAATACGGCATCAACGTGCTCAACCGGCAGGTAGCACGTCACATTGGGGCCGCAGCCATTACCCCATTTGTAATGCACGCCAATTTGCAGCACGTCGCCAGCACGCAGCACGTGGCGCAGGTCGACCATGCCGGCGACGCTGTATTTCGTATAGCCCGCTTGGGCATTCGGCACCATGCCCGTAATGCCAAAGCCATTGTTCTGGCCGAACATGATGCCGGCGGACATGGTGTCGTGGCTACCCGTCACCGCGTTGGCGCCGTTATGCACCATGAAAGGCTTGGGCAGGTCGATGTGGTCATAGTCCCAGTGTTCGATCTCGTTAGAGAACAAACGGACGTTGTTGCCATAGTGGCCCGTCAGGCGTTGTGCTTCAAACGCGTTGATGCCGCCCAGCTTCCAGGCAGCATAGGGCGCAGCGGGTCCCATATAGCTTTGGCAGTTCCTGCCGTTGGTCGGCGCGCACTCGGTGAAGTCGGAAATGCCCGCAATACTGTTGGCGGGTTCGGCGCCACTATCAGCGCCTTCCTTCATCGACATCGGAACCGGCTCAATCTGAGCACTGTCGACCAGCGGATTGGACAGCAGTTGCGCAACCAGCGCTTCCGCATCGACACCTTGCAGCGCCTCAGCGGGAATCTGGTAATAACGCAGCAGGTTATGGCGCTCCAGCGCCTCAATGTCTTCCACGCTGCGAGACATGGGCGACACGGCGACCAACGGACGCATGCTGGGCGTCAGACGTTTCAGGTCTTCCATGGCCTGCACGCTTTCGGGGTTGCCCGCACGGCGCAGCGCCGGGTTCGGCGCTTCCGCCTTCAGCCGGACAAAAATCGGCCGCGGCTCATCGGCTTGCGCCGCGTGCGTAGCGGAGGTGAAACCCGCGCCGAACAACAGCGCGAGCAGTGACAGATGCATAGTTTTTTTCATGGGTCTTCCGCGATCCGGCTAACCGCCGGATAAAAAAACGCGATAAGAAAAAGCCCCCCTCCAACGTCGGAAGGGGGCTTGCGTCAATCAGGCGCCGCAGCGCGATGCGCGGCGGCTCCCTTTAACGCGGGTGCTTTACTTGATCAGGTTCCAGGCCTGGCTCCAGTACAGGCCCTTGCCCGGCTCGTAGTGGAACGGCGACTGGCCGCACCAGTTGGTGTAGGGCCACGGCTTGCACTCGTAGACCTTGCCCAGGTTCGTCACACGCTCCAGCGGCTTGTAGGCGGTGCCTGCCTTGTAGGCCTGCACGGAACCGTCGGTAACGCCGTCGTTGCCGCCGTTGTTGCCGCCGTTGTTGCCGCCGTTGTTACCTTCGTCAACGATCGGCTTGGCCTTGACCGTCACCACGTGGGTGGCGTCCGAGGCGCCCTTGCTGTTGCTGGTGGTCAGCTTGAAGGAGTACTGCTGGTCCTGCGTCAGCGTCGGAGCAACAAAGCTCAGCGTGGGCTGGTTCTTCACCGCGGCGCTGATGCCGGCCGGAACCGTCCACGAGAACTTCAGGTCGCTGCCGGTCGAGGCCGAGCCAGACAATTTCACTTGCTGGCCGGCTTGCACGCTGGCGGGGCCAGCGATCGACGATTGCGGTGCGATCACCTCGGGAGGCGGCGGCTCAACCGCAGCCGATTCCTTCGTCACGGCGAAGTGGTACTTGTTGCCGTCGATCGAATAGACGTGCGACTTGTCCAGACCCTCAGTGGCGGTCACGGTCTTGCCGTCAGCGCCCAGCAGGCCAACACGAACGCGTTGCGACGTGCTGTTGACTGCATCGCCCAAGGCCTTCGTCCAGCGCTCGCCCTGAATGGCGTTCGCGTCCAGCGGCACGCGCAACTGTTCCAGGTATTCGCCATTACGCTTGGGATCAGCCAGGCGCCACACCAGCGAATCGCCCGCCACGGGCTGGCCGATCTTGTACAGCGCGCCGATGTCGGTCGGCAGATTGATGTTGGCCGTGCCTTCGATGTTTACGTCGCCGCATGCGCGATAGGACTCACCGGAGGTGACGCCGTCGCCCACGTGGTTCGTGTTCCACACGCTAACGATCAGGTGGCGGCCCGTCTTGCCCGGGGGCAACGTGCAGCTGTATTCCTGTTCACGGTTTTCACCGGCGATTGCCGGCGTGAAATCGCGCTGTTCGCAGAACTTTTCCAGGTCGGAGAATTGCAAGGGCTTGGTGGAGTCGTACGGCATCTTCGTCACGAAGAACTGAATCGACTTCGTGCGGTGAGCCACGGTGTGGTTCCACTTCAGCGTGACCTTGCCATTAGCGTCCGGCTTGAGCGTGGTCACGGGCCATTGGGCCAGCGCGTTCAGGCCGCGATGCGAAGCCTTGGTGCCGCCGTCGCACAGGCGATCGCCCGGCGTGGTCGGGAACGTCGCTTCACCGCCAGGCTTCTGCCAGATCTCGCGCCAGTCGTACACACTGCCGCCTTGCGCCTGGTAGGCTTGGCAGCCTTCGCTCTGACTACCCGCGTAGCAGTGCAGAACGCGCGCCTTCGGAAAAGACATGGTGCCGTGCGCCAAAGCCGTACCGGACATTGCAGCCAGTACCACGCCACCGAGCAACGTAAGTTTGAAAGATCTCATTGGTATGTATTTATAAGGAGAGTTGAAGAATCACTGCATGAACGAGCCTGTTCCGCGCAGTGAGACCATTCTCGGCCGCAAGCTGACTCGCACTCAAAGTTGTTGAATGCTTTCTCAAAGCGCTTTAACCACACTTGCATCGCCCAGCTTGAATCGCTTGAAGAACCCTTAAAAAAAATCCCCCGCACTGTCGTGCGAGGGATGAGTCACTACTTGGCGCCGCCTTATTACCCACGGCTTTTTTACGATTTTCGATAACCGCTATAACTTGCGATCAAGCAGAATTACTTGATCAGGTCCCAAGCCTGGTCCCAGTTCAGGCCCTTGCCGGGCGCGTAGTGGAACGGCGAGGTGCTGCACCATGCGGTGTAGGGCCAGATCTTGCACTGGTAGTTCTTGCCACCGTTCGAGACCTTGTCGCCCGCCGCGTACGTCGTGCCTTCCTTGTAGGCCGGGTACTTGCCAGCGTCGCCGGTGTTGCCGCCATCGGTGCCACCGCCAGTGTTGCCACCGTCAGTGCCGCCGCCATTGCCGCCGCCGGTTTGTTCCTGCTTCTTCACCAGCACGGAATGCGACTTGCTCGACGAACCCTTTTCGTTCGTGACCTTGACGGTGAACGAGTAGGACTTGTCTTGCGCCAGGGCCGGAGCCGTGAAGCTCAGATCAGCCTGGTTCAGCGCCGAAGCGGTGATGCCAGCGGGAGCGGTCCATTGGTACGTCAGCTTGCCGCCACCGTTGTTCGAACCCTTGGCCGACAGCGAAACGCGCTCGCCAGCCTTGGCCGTTGCCGGGCCAGTCAGTTCAGCCTTGGGCGGGTTGATGACGACGGGCGGCGGGTCCACCGGCTCAGCGGCCTTCTGGTCAATCGCGAAGCCGACCTTCTTGTTCAGGCCATAGACCTGGTTTTCGGAGTCGCTTTGTTGCGGTATGACTTGACCATTGGCCTGCATCTTGCCGACCTTGATCACGGACGACTTGTTGTTCACTTCCTTGGCCAGTGCGTACATCCACTGAGCAGCCTTTTCTTCACCGGCCTTGACGATGATCGAATGGCTTTCCAGGTCGCCCGAGCGGCTCAGGTCGAACACACGCAGGGTCATCTTCGAACCGGCTTCCACCTGACCGCCTTGCAGCACGCCGCTGGCTTGCCATTGCACGTTGGCGGGCATCACTTCCACGTTCGAGCAAGCGTAGAAGCCTTCAGCGTTGTCGCTGGGGTCACGTTGCCACACGCTGTAGATCACTCGCTTGCCCGTGAAGTGGGCGGGGATCTTGACGTCGAGCGGGGTGATCGAGTTGTTGGCCGGACGCGGCAGGAAGCCGGTGTCGCCAATCAGTTCCAGATCGTCCCAACGCAGGCCGCGCTTGGGATCGTAGCTGTCCTTGCTGATGTAGGTCTTGAAGTACGTGCTGATGTGAGCGGCGGTCTGCATGTACTTGAACTGCGCATTGCCATTGGCATCAGGCGTGATGACCGTGGTGGGCCAATCGTGGTTGCCATCCAGCTCCTTCCAGCTTTCCTTGCCACCGGCGCAAAGCAGGCCATCGCGGATGAATTCTTTGTGGTTGCTCTTGACGCCCAGAATGGCGTTCGACTGCCAGCTACCCACCTGGTTTTTGATCATTCCGCATCCAGAATGCTTGGGGTTGTTCCAAGGCGAGTCGTGCTTGTGGCAACCGTATTCACGGCTAGGAGGATCGATCATCGAACCGTGGGCCGAAACCGTGGCCGGAGCCATGGCCATCAACACAGCCTGGGTCAGGGCGGCAACCGGCAACGCCAGCTTGCCGGCTGCGCCGCGCAGGGAAGTTTTTTTCATCAAATATCCTTATTTTGGGATGGTTTTATGCACGCGACTGGCATCGGAAAAATGCACGAAACCCGCGAAGCGATGCCATTATTCCGCGCCGCTTTCATCACCAAAACCATTCTCAACACAGTCTAAAAAAAAGCGCCGTAAAGGCGCTTTTTCATGAGGCAGGATGCAGGCTTGCACTGAATTTCGCAGGCCTGGCGCGGCATATTTTTTCGTTCTCTTCCTGATGCATCAATGGAAACGTCAGCGAGAAAATACTGCCGGCATCGGGACGCGATTCGACTGCCAAATTTCCACTGTGCGCATCGGTCACCGCCATGACGAGCGACAACCCAAGTCCTACGCCGTCTCCACGCCGTCCGTCGGATTCAATCTGGTAGAACGCCTGGCAAAGCTTCGGCACATTAACGTCCTGAATACCGATGCCCTGATCCGCCACGCAGATTCGGCCCATGTCGCCTTGCCGCTGCACCGTCAACGTAATCTGCGAAGACGGGCCCGAATACTTGATCGCGTTATCCAACACATTCACCACCGCGCGCAACAGCATGCAGTAGTCGCCCGAGACCCACATCGTTTCCTTGCATTCGCGGACACGGATGTCGATGCGTTTTCGTTCCGCCAGCAACTCGGTCTGGTCCACCGCTTCGCGTCCCAGATCCTGCAGCGATACCGGCAAAAATTTGGCCTTGTCCAAGCGTTCCGCACGCGAGACGTACATGCAGTCTTGCGCCACCGACAAGCTGTACTGCACCAGGTCGCGCACCGAGTCCACGAACTCGTCTTGCTGCGGGTCATTGCTTTGCGCGCTTTGCTTTTCAAGCATTACCAACACCGTCGACAAGGGGCTGCGCAAGTCGTGCATCATTTGCAGCATCACTTCGCGATCGCGCGCGGTGTCTTTCGGGCAGACTTGAGGCGCCAGCGCGGCAGCATCCGCCGCTGCCGCCGCCTGCTTCAACACACGCTCGCGGCGTGCCGACCGCGCCGCTTCAAAGCGCCACCGCGCCACGCAGCAATAGGCCAGCGCGCCACCCCATACCGGTGCGAACATCGGCGTCCAGGTGCGCGCGGTGATCACCACTACTGCCGCCACAACCCAGAAGCCGACCAGCCACGCCAAGGCGCGAAGACGCAGCCGCGATTGGCCCGACATGACAAATACCAGCGCCAGACAGGCCAGAATGCCAAGGTCCACCCATACGCCCGGCGCGGCCGAGGTGATGGGGTGGTCACCCGTGGGCATGGCGAAGCACAGCAAGATGATGCCCAGGTTGCAAAACAGCAACGCATCGTTCTTTTTCGCGCCCAAGCGCAGGAAAGGCTGAAGTAGCAGTTTCATAGTCGATTCGGGAACAGGGGGACGCGAACGCAATCGCGGCGGAAATCAGCCGGCGGCGCGCAAGCAGCAAGTCAGGAAGGGGGGAAACACAGATGCCACGGCCACCGTGGCAGAGCAATCAGCAAAGCCGTGAAGACGGCCCGCGAATCAATGCATGCGTTCCAAGCGATAGCCGTAGTTGTATACGGTGGCGATCACGTAGCCATTACGCGAGCGCAAGCCGAGCGACGAACGCAGATTGCCGACATACGTCGCCAAGCTGGCGTCGTACTTGCGATCGGCCGTGCCCCAGATGTGTTTGCTGAGCGCATCTTTGGTGATGATGCGTCCGGGGTTCCTGAACAACAGCGTGGCCAAATCAAATTCACGCGTTGGCAAGGTGACGGGACGCCCATCGACGGTGACGGTTTTGGCTTCCAGGTTGAAAGCGAAGTGCCCCACTTGGAATAACGAGCTATTGGCTTCGTCCCGTTGCGACTTGCGCAACTGCGCAGTCATGCGCGCCAGCAGTTCGCGTTCACGCACGGGCTTTTGCAGATAGTCATCAGCGCCCTGGTTCAACGCCTGAACGATGCTTTCTTCGTCGTCGCGCTGGGTCACCATCAGGATAGGCAGCTTGGGCGACATATTGCTGCGCGCCCACTTCAGCACAGCCATGCCGGAGGCGCCCGGCACTTCCCAGTCCAACAGCACGACGTCGGCCGGCTGCGTTTTCAGCAAGGCGATAAAGCTGTCGCCATCGCCGCGTGTGTAGACCTGATGGCCATGGCGTTGCAGCAGCTTGGTGACCCACTCGACCTGAGCAGGAGAGTCTTCGAGAATCGCGACGATCATTCAGTAGATTTCCTATTGGCGGCAATTCCCGAATGACTATTTTTCTATTCCGGCAATCACATTTGATACCCCGAAAGAATGATTTCATGCGGGGATAGCAGCAACAATAAGAACTTTCTCAAAGGAAATAGGCGCAAGACAATTGTCAAAATCTGACGAAAATTCGCAATCTTTTGACTATCCGTCTTTTGACTATCTATTCACGCACACCGGAATGCTTGATTCCCAGGCGCTGGATTTTCTGACGCGTTATCAAGACCTCCTTCACCACTTGGAGTTCCCCCCACGATCACATTGCGTCGAAGAAAACAAACTTCCAGTCCTGATAACTGGACTTGCCCGACAAGTCTCCCAGTTCCGCATCAAAGCCATCCTGCTTGAGCGGCGCGCGTTCCGACAGGCTGTACACGCCCATGATTCCTCCGTCTGGCGATTTGACGATGCCCCATTCCTGGCTGCCCGTGATCGGGTCCGTGTAGACGCGACGCAAATGCCGTCGCGTGAACGACACGCGGTCGTCCTTGAGCAGCGCCTCCATCGTCTTCGGATAAGCAGGCGCCGTGCCTGACCGGTAGTAAGACGCCAAAGCCCGCTGAAACTGTTTGCCAATGAACAGCAATTCCGCCTCTTGTTCGCGCAGTTTCTTGGTGTGCCAGGGCTGCGCCACCGCAGCCAGGCCAGTGGACACCGCCAGCACCAGCATCAAGATCGCCAGGTACGCCGAACCTTCCTCGCGCGCGCCACCGCGCCTACCAGCTTGCATAATCAAGCCCGTCCAGGCCGGTGCCCTTGGCGCCGCTGATCACGTCATTCACCCCGCTCTCTTCCCCACGCTGCGGCTGCCAGCTATCACGCCGGCCCGTGACCGGGTCCATCGGCAGCTCGCGCAGATAGCGGGCGGAGACCAGCGCCTCCAACGTGTCGGGGTTACCGCCATGATCCGCGCGGTAGTCGTCCAACGCATGCCGGATCGCTTGCAGGTTGTGCCGCAGCACGGTTTCGCGTGCGCGGTCGTTGCTTTTCAGAAATGACGGCGCCACCAGCGACATCAACGCGCCGATGATGGCCATGACGGCCAGCAGCTCGATCAGTGTGAAGCCGGCGCATGCGCGCCTACCACGCGGTGTATGGAATGCCATTGATACCCTCTCGGCGGTTCTTGGACCGCACATCAAATACATCTCGGCCCGACGAAAAAGATTCCGCCGAACTGTCATAACTGCGCGTGTCCCAGGTGTCAGCCGCCGCGCGTCCCTCGCAGTGTTCGCACATGGGGTCCGCGGGCAGGCGGCGCAGGAAGTAAATGTTGCCGCCATTGGGGTCTGTCTTGTCCTGCACCCCTTTGACCAGGCTGTCGAGATCCGGCGGGTAACCGCTGCGGTCCACCGACTTCTCGATCTTGCCTTCGCGGCTGGCCTGGTAGTACGCGTCGATGGCGTTGCGGATCACTTGCAGACTGTGGCGCAGTTCGCTTTCCTTGGCGCGCTGTTTCACCAGCGCCGAGAACGGCACCGCCACGCTCAGCAGCAAGGCCAGCAGCGTCATGGCCGCCAGCATCTCGATCAACGTGAACCCGGATTGCTTACGCATGCTGGCGCCTTAGAACGGCGGCTTCGCCAGCGCCGCATCCAGCGCCGGGGAAGCTTCACCCGACGCCGCAGCCGGCGCGGCCGGTGCGGCGGGCGCGGGTGCGGGCGCTTGCGTCGTCATCGGCACAACGGTGACGCGGGACTCCGTGCCTGACGGGAAGTAGCTGTCGGAGGCCGACGGCAGCGCCATCGAACGTTCGATGTGGGGCGTCAGCAGCAAGACGATCTCGGTGGTTTGATCCGTCTTCTTCTGGCCGCCGAACAGGCTGCCCAGCCAACCCATCACGCTCAGGCCCGGCAAGCCGCTGCTGCTGCGCGTCTGCTGCTGGTTCACCAGGCCGGCCAACACCTGGGTTTCACCATCGCGTGCGGTCATCACCGTTTCAGCGTTACGCGTGCTCATGGGGTAGACGATGCCGCCGCCCGCCGTCTTGACCTCACCCTTGAGGTTGCTGACTTCCATGCTGACCTTGACGCTGACTTCGTTGCTCAGGCTGATGCGCGGCTCGACTTGCAGGATCAAACCCACATCCTGATAGTTCACCGATTCCGTCACCACGCCGTTGGCGTTCGTCGTCGTCACCACCGGCACCTTTTCGCCGATCTTGATGCTGGCCTTCTCCATGTTGCGCACCCGGATCTTCGGATTGGCCAGCACCTTGGTCTTGCCCCGTTTTTGCAGCATGTTCAACGCCACGGAAAGATCATTGCGGCTGCCCACGCCGATCTTGCCCTGGCTCAGGTTCAGCAGGTCGCCCACGGTGACCCTGCCGCTTTCGCCTTGCGGCAGGATCGAAAAGCGCAGATCGCTGGGGTAGTCAACGCCGACTTCCAACTCGTCATTGGCGTTCACTTCCAGGACTTGCACGTCCATGGTGACTTCCGACTGCGCGATGTCCAGCGCCGCCACCACCCGCTCCACCACGGCCATGACTTCCGGCGTGTCGCGCACCAGCACCGCGTTGGCGCGCTCATCCAGATGCACGTTCTTCGGTGCGCTGATCTGCCGCAAGGCCGCCAGCACATGCGTCGCATTCGCCTGATCCAGGTAGAACACACGCACCATGAGCTCGCGGTATTCCTTTTCCTTGTCCGCGCGGGCCGGGTAGATCAAGAGGCTGTGCTGGTCCAGCACCTTCTTCTCCAGCTGATTGGTGCGCAACAGCAGATTGATGGCGTCTTCCGCCGTGGTCTGACGGGCCATGATGCTGGCCGGCATCGTCGTCTGCACATCCGGGTCCAGCACAAAGTCCACACCGGCCGCCAGCGAGATCGCGTCCAGAATCTGCACAATGGGCTGCGACTTGAAGTTCAGCGACACCGGCTTGCGCAGCGCGTCAGCCAGCCTGGGGCGCGCAGCGTGGCGCCCCGCATCACGGCGCTGCATCTGGCTGCGCAGCGCTTCGGCCTGCGCATAGCCCGGTTGCTCTTGCAGGATGCGGTTGACCTTGTACAGCGCTTCGGCCGGACGGTCGTGCTGCATGGCGGCGGCCTCGGCCAGCTCTTCTTTCAGGTGAATGCGCTGCTCCAGCTGCGCCTTCAATTGCTGCGCGCGCATGTTGCCGGGGTTCGTCGCCAGCAGTTCGTGCACGTCTTGCAGCGCATCCTGCTCGTCGCCCGCTTCCATCTTCACGCGCACGCGTTGCAGGATCTCGCGCGCCACCGCGATGTCGTCACGGACCACGTTCTTGCCCGCTTCGATGTCGTTGGGGTTGTTGGCCAGTTGTGCGCGGCCAGCGGCCAGACGCTCGGAGGCGGTCGGGGGTGGCGATGCACCCAGCGCCCGCTTGAATGACTCGGGCGCCGCGCAACCGCTTAGCGCGACGGTCAGTGAAACCGCCAGTGCGACAGGTTTGAATGTCATCATGTTCTTTCCTAATTTGACGTGACGCCAGCCATCGGCGGCGTGCGCCCGCAGGCGCCGGGTCTACTGCGCCAAGGGCGCCAGGTCGACGTGTTGTTCTCGCCCTTTCGGGTCGATCAGCACCGCGCGCGAGGGCTCCAGTGCCTTAAATTGGTACTGCTGCGCAACCGTGTCGCCCGGCCGCAAGGCATCGGCGATGCTGCAACGCTGACAGAGCAGATAGGTTTGCCCCTGACTCTCCAGCACGACGATGCGGTGGGCATCATCGATCCACTCACCGACGGCATGAATGGGCGCCAGCACAAGCGCCGGCTCACCCGTGGCCTGCTCCGTCGGCAAGGCGTCTGGTTCCGCCGCCGGCGACGTGTCCGAACCGGGCGCGCCGTTCGGCGCTTGCGGCGCATGGCCGCCCACCAGCGACGCCCAAGGCTGCGACGGAAACAGGTCGACTTCTTGCGCAATTGCGGGGTCCTCAACGCGGACGTCCTCAGACCCGACGGCTGCATCCGCGGGTGCTTCATCGGCGGCTGCTTCATTGGCGGCTGCGTCATTGACGACTGCGTCATTGACGACTGCGTCAACCACAGCGGCTTCGTTCACCACGTCCTCATTGCTGGCCGCGTCATTACTGGCTGCCGACGTCGCGGCGGCCAGCAACATGGCTCCCAGCGTGAATCTCATCTGGCGCTTCATCACACGACTCCCAGCATGCTCAAGCGCATCTTTATGTTCACCAGCATGTTTTCCGGCTTCTGCCGGTCCAACGCCAGCGACTCCAGGCGCAGCAGCGGATGCTCGGCCAGCTTGCGCAGCCCCGTGGACACGTCCTGGTACGAACCGATGGCCGTAATGTCCAGCGATGTACGGCGCAGCCGGCCCTGAATGGTGTCTTCGCCCTGATACTGGATATCCACCAGCAGCAGGCCCGCACGCAACAGCTCGCCCATGATTTCCAGCTTGCGCTGGTCGGGGTCCAGCCGCATCTGCACACGCAGCGCAGTCATGTCAGTGCCAGGCGGCTCGATCGACGGGCTGCACGCGTGCAATTCGCCATACATTTCCATGGCCCGGTTCTGCAGTTCGTTCTTCTCCGGCCAAAGCACCACGATGAAGTGGGCGAGTAAAACCAGCGCAGCGGCCAGGGCCAACATGCCGCCACGGCCCAGGCGCTCGGCGCAGCGCTGCCCATGCCAGCGCAGCCATGCCAGTCCATTGCCCTGCCGCAACGCGGCAACACGCAATTTGAGTGATCGAAAGGCATTCATCGCAGCTCCACCCGTACGGTGGCCATCGTGGCCAGGTTAGGATCGCCCGACTTGATTCCGTGGCGCATCACCGTGGCGCGCATGCCCGAGTCGGGTTCGTTCATGCGCGCGGCGAACGCAAATATCTCGCTCAGATCCGCAGTCATAAGTTCCAACGACGCGGCCTTTCCCGCCAATTCAATCTTCAGGTTCATGACCGCAATCCGCGGCGCCCAGGCCTGCTCAATCGCGCGCAGCAACTTCGGCCGCAGCCGGTCTTCGGCGCTCTGCGCCGACAACAAGGCATCCACCTTTCTTTCTTCGGGCGACTGCGCCTGCATGCGGCGCAGCTCGCGCTCATGCAGCATGCGTTGGTTGGCCAGCCGGTCATCCAGCTGGGTCACTTCGCTGCGCAGCGCCGCCACATCCCATTCGCGCCAGGCACTCAGCAAGCCGACGGCCAAGAGCAGCAGCACCGCCGCAATCGCGAGCGGATTCGCGGTCTTGCGCTTACCGAAGTCGGGCGTGTTTCTATTCAAGCCGGCCATGTCCGCTCCGCTAACATTGCATGCGGAAAGCCCAGCCAGCGCGCTTGCGCCGCGGGAGGGAGCTGCTGGGGACCCAGGGTCGATACCCAGCCGTACTGCGCCGGGGCCGCGCGGGCGCAAAGCGCTTCGGCGGCGGCAATGCCCGCATCGGCGGATTGCCCGGGCGACATCTGCAACGTGATCATGTCTTGCCAACCCTCCCCGGATTGCCACAGGCAGGTCATCGCTGTGCGCTCGGCCAGCACCAGGCACTGGCCGGCATGGCTGAACGCGCCGCGAAAGCGTTGCACGCTGGCAGACAGCACGTCGCGGCATCCCGCTACCATCCAGCCCTGCTCGCCCACTTTGCGCTCCAGCGCATCGAGCATCGTGGCGTCGGCCGCGAAGGCCAGGCGAGCCTGACCGTAACGCGCGGGTCCTAAACGCACACGCAGCGAGCCCGTAATACCGCGTTCACGCAGCAAAGCCTGCGCATAGTTGCACCAGTGGCTGTCGCCGCCCTTCAAACCCGGCTGCCAAGCCAGCAACTGGCCATGAAACCAGGGATACCCCAGCCACACGTTCAAACGATTGCGCCAGCGCGGCCCGCGCCGCTCGACGGCCGCAAGCAGCGATGCCACGGCGGCCGCAGGGTCTCCTGCGTGCGAGACTTTCATCCGGTCATCAACCGAGACGCCCGGCGCGAGCAGGCTCGCGTGTTCGGCGTCGATCAGCACGGTTTGTTCATTCCATAGCGACAGCACGGCAAACCTCCTGATAAGTGGTGAGCCCACGCGCCACCGCCTCGTGGGCGGCGTCGCGCATCGATTGATAATCAGCGCAGTGCGCCAGCGCTTCCTGGCGGCGCTCGGGCGAGCGGTCCAGCAGCGCACTTTTCATGCGGCTATCCAGCCGCAGCACTTCAGCCAGCGCAATGCGGCCAAGAAAGCCGGTGTGACGGCAAGCCTCGCAGCCCGGCCCCGCACGCGCCTCATCCTTGGGTGCGCAATGGGGGCACAAGCGCCGCACCAGCCGCTGCGACACCACGCCGTTCAGCGATTCCAGAAACGTGGCCGGCTCCACATCCATGTAAAGAAAGCGGTCGATCACGCTGAACGCGTCGTTGGCGTGCACGGACGACAGCACCCGGTGCCCCGTCAGCGCGGACTGCACCGCAATGGCGGCCGTTTCGGCGTCGCGGATTTCGCCCACCAGGATCGTGTCCGGGTCGTGACGCAGGATCGAGCGCAGGCCGCGCGCAAACGTCAGGCCCTTTTTTTCATTGACCGGAATTTGCAGAATGCCGGCCATTTCGTATTCCACCGGGTCTTCGATGGTGATCAGCTTTTCGTCACCGCTGTTCAGCTCGGACAGCGCGCCATACAGCGTGGTGGACTTGCCGCTGCCGGTCGGGCCGGTGATCAGCGTGAGCCCATACGGCAACTGCGCCAGCGCACGAATGCGCCGCGCCGTCTCCGCCGGAAACCCAAGGGTGTCCAGGCTGAGCTTGTCGCCCCGTTGCGAGCGATCCAGCAAACGCAAGACGGCGTTCTCGCCGTGGTTACCCGGCATGATCGACACGCGAAAATCCACTTCCCGCCCCTGCAACACGACTTTGAATCGGCCGTCCTGCGGCACGCGCTTTTCAGCGATGTCCAGACTGGACAGCACCTTCAGGCGCGACATCACCTGGTTGGCGGTCACCTGCCCCGGCACCTGGCGGATGCGCAGCATCACGCCATCGATGCGGTAGCGGATCAACAAGCCTTCTTCATCCGACTCCAGATGGATATCGCTGGCACGGCTTTGCAGCCCGTCGTAGAGCGTCATGTTGACCAGGCGGATCACGGGGCTTTCGTCTTTCGCCAGCGACGCCAGGGAAATCGACTCGACCGCCTTGGCGAGCGAATCGTCTTCCATGTCAACAGCCACGCCGTCCATCACCCGCTCGCTGGCCTCAGCCTGCTTCAGCCACGCATCCACCACGCCCGCCGGGCACAGCGCAAAGCGCAGCACGCGGTTAGAGAACATCGACTGCAGCTTCAGACGGGCCGCACGCGAGAACGGGTCGGCCAACGCCAGCAGCAGCTCGCCATCAACATCCAACGGCGCGGCACGGCAGCTCATCGCCTCGGTCAACGACAACGCATCAAAACGCGGCGACGCCTGGCGGCACTGCTCGGCGCTCAGCGCCTGCATGCCCAGCGCTTGCGCCAGCGGCATCAGAAATTCCGGGTGGCGCGCCAGCTCTTCATTCAGGTATTCGGACAGCGCCACGCTGCGTTCCGCGGCTTGCTCCTGCCACAGCCACCAGGCATCGCCCGCCGCCGCCACGTTTGCGTCGTCCTGATTGAATTCGATTGTTTGACCGCCACTCATCCCAGACTCCCCGCCATCTCGAAGATGGGCATGTACAGCAAGATGACGATGGCGCCGACCAGGCCGCCCACCACCAGCATCAACAATGGTTCGAATACTTTTCCAAAGACTTCGATGGCATGGTCCAGCGTGCCGTCGTGAAAATGAGCGATGCGTTCGCACATGCCGCCCAGGTCTCCGCTTTGCTCTCCTACGCGCAGCAGCCGTTCCGCCACCGCCGTCGTCAATCCATGCCGCGTCAAGGTCTCGGCCACCGTGCGCCCCGCCCGCAATTCCTGCAACGCCAGCTCCAGGCGCTGCGCATAGGCGGCGGGCAAGATCCGCTCGGACAACTCAAAGGCCTGCAAGGCAGGCGTTCCACCCTCGATCAGCAAGCCGACCGTGCGATAAAAGCGCGCCAGCACGAACAGGTTGCCCACATCACGCAGCTTGGGCAGGCGCCAGAACAGATTCATCAACGCGGTCTTCATGCGTTGCGTGCGCAGCGCCAGCGCAGTCACCAGCAGGGTCGCGCCAATGCCCGCCCCCAACCATTCACCATCCGACTGCACGAGCCTTGCCCACCACAGCATCGCTTCGGCCGTGGCCGGCAAGTCGCGCATGCTTTCGAAGACCACCGCAAAGCGCGGCACCACGAAGAACAGCATGAACAGCAAAATGCCAAAGCCCACCGCGATCACCACCAGCGGGTACACCAGCGCACCCACCACTTTCTTGCGGATGTTCTCGATACGCAGCTCGTAGTACTGATAGCGCTTGAGCACCATCGGCAACTGCCCGCTGCCTTCGGCGGAGGCCACCGTCGCCACCAGCAAGGCCGGAAACACCGAAGGCTGCGCCTGCATGGCCTTAGACAACGGCAAGCCCTGATACAGCGATCGCAGCACGCCGGTCAGCGTGGCTTGCAGCGCCTTGTTGCCCTGCCCCGCCTTGTCGCTCAAGGCCTCCAGCGCTTCGATCAACGCCAGGCCGGCCTCAAGCAAGGTTGAGAGTTCCTGAAGCAGCAAGCCCAACGAGAAGCCCTGCTTGCGCTGCGCGGCATGACGCCTTCCGGCGGGCGCCCGCTTGACTTCCAGCACCATGCCGTCGGCCTCGCCGACCTGCGCACGCGCTTCGTTTTCATTGGCTGCGCGCACGGTCTGCACGCGCACTTCTCCCTGCCTGAGCAGGCTGATTCGGAACTCATTCATGTCATTGCCGCGCCAGTTGCGCCTGGCGGACCTTGTCGTCACGCGCCTGCGCCAGAACCAGGTAGTGCTGCCACACGCGCTTTACATATCGCTTGCGCGCTTCTTCGCGGGAATCCGCGCCGCCGGCGTTGTAGGCGCCCACGGCCCGCCACGTATAGCCGTAGCGCTTGATGAAGTCGGCCAGAATTTCGGCGCCCACATCGATGGACAGGCACGGCTCGTCCAGCAGCTGCTGGCGCGTGATGCCACGCTTGGCCAGCCACGTCAGATGGATGCTGTTGATCTGCATCAGGCCGACGTCTTGCGTGCCGTTGGTGTTCTGGTTGACGGCGCGCGGGTTCAGTGACGACTCCACCTTGGCGATGGAATACAGCAACAGCGGATCAACGCCGTGACGGTCGCCCGATTCCTGCCAGCAGTTGGCGGCAGCGCCCGTGCTGAACGTCAGCGCAGCCAGCGCGGCAAGCGCCGCCGATTTAGAGGCCGTAGACCAACTCACCGTTGCCTCCCGCCCGGCCTTCTTCGCCATAAGACACCACCTCGGCATCGCTGCTGCGACCTGGCACGTTCAAGACATACGGACGGCCCCAGGCGTCCGCCGGCACGTCCTTCGCCAGATACGGGCCGTGCCAGTTAGGCGTGCCTTGAGGTTGTTTATTCAATGCTTGCAATCCCTGCTCGGTCGTCGGATAACTGCCGACGTCCAGGCGATATTGCGTCAGGGCGTCGCCCAACGTTTTCATCTGCGCCTGCGTCGCCTTCACCTTGGCCCGGTCGACCTGGGAGAACAGCTTGGGACCGACATAGCCGGCCAGCAACGCAATGATCAACAGCACGACCAGCAGCTCCAGCAAGGTAAAGCCTTGCTGCAAGCCGAGACGGCGTCGGAAGTTAAGTGTCTTCATGTGTCCGCTTTTCTGAATAGAGGAATGCCGCGTGGCGGCAACTCGTGGTGGAAGGCAAGAAGAGGCCAGCACCGTGAAGAACGATGGTGGTTCCATGCGCCGGCGTTACCGGACCGCATCAATGACGGGAAATCTCTTCGCAGGACCGCATATTTCCATGCGCGCCCCAGTGCCTCAACGTTTCTAAAAAGAACTTCAACCGGTTTGAAGAAGCGTTGAGAAAGGTGGTGCGGCGGGGCATGGGGCGCTTCAATCTCGCCTCTTCGGCCCTGCCTCGCCCTTCGCGTGCGCAGCCCGGCCCCGCTAGAAGGAAGCTCCATGAACCCCGGCGTTGCCCGCCCCCTCGACCCCGTGGCCGCACCGGCCTATACCCGGGCGCAAATCGCCCTGCATTGGCTGAGCGTCAGCCTGATGGCCCTGCTCGCGCTCAGCGGGGAAATTCGCCATTTGCTGGTGAACCACACCGCCATCCCGATGCGATGGGTGATGATCTTGCACATCGGCTGCGGCATGGCGCTATTGCTGGTCACGCTGGCGCGCGCGCTTGTGCGGATGACGCGCCGCCGCGCCGCAGCGGCCGGATTCTGCATGCAGGACGCTTGCGCGCATGCCGTGCACTTGTCGATCTATGCGTTCATCCTGGCGGAATGCCTGTTGGGCTGGATCATCGTCAACGCCAAGGGCTTTGCGATCCCGTTGCCGCTGACCGGCCTGGAATTCCCCCGCCTGGTGGCGGCCGACCCCGCGCTCGTCATAACCGCGATCTGGGCGCATGAAGTGCTTGCCTGGATGTTGTATGGCTTGCTGGCGCTGCATATCGGTGCGGCGCTGTGGCATCACTACGTCAGCCGGGACGACACGCTGGCGCGCATGCGCTTGCGGGTGCGCAGAGAACGCCAAGCTCAGACTCAGATCCAGACCCAGGCTCGGGCGCAAACTCAGGCGCAGACAGGCGTCGGCGCGCCCTTGGCGAAACCGGGCCGTCCCGTAGCGTCGTGACGAGTTTTTTTAATCGGCGTGCATTTTTCTAAAAATTGGGTATACTTCCGCCTCGCTTGCAAAAAAGCAGCGTACGCGGGAGTAGCTCAGTTGGTAGAGCGCAACCTTGCCAAGGTTGAGGTCGCGAGTTCGAGACTCGTCTCCCGCTCCATATTTAGGTTGGCAGCATCCGGTTTACCGCCTTGCTGCGAATCATTGAAAAAGGGCCTCCGGGCCCTTTTTTCATGCGCGCTCGAAATGCCATGGAATGCCATGGGAAGATTCCGCGGGCATGGTCACGGCAGATATTCCCGTGCGGCGTCCAGCAGCATGCGGCCCACATAGTCCGCAAAACTGCGGCGCACCACGACCTCCACGCCCCCATCGTGCAACGCACGCAGCATGACGCCGGCCTTGAAGTAATGGCTTTGCGCGCATTGCCCGGCGCCGAACACACGAGGATGCAAATCCAGCGGGCACCCCTTTTCGAGCACTTCGCGCGCGTGTTCGCCGCGCAGCTCCAACACCGTGTATCCGCTGCTGACATCCACCACGCACGCGGATTGCCCAAGCAACGACGGGCGTAGCGCCGGCTCCAGTGCGGGCCGTGCGGGCATCAACGACTGCACCCACCATTCATCCGGCCCCATCCAGGCCAGCAGATACCGATGGCCGTGCGCCACCGTGTTGGGCGCCACGGGCGGCGCGGTGCCTAGCGCGCGTTCAATCGTCTGCACAAAGGCGGGCGACTGCGCATTGCCCCGCAATACCGCCAAATCCAGAAAAGGCCGCTCGATGATGCGCAGACGCCAGGCGTCTTCCGAATCAGCGGGCGAGCGCAAGGGCGCGAGGCTGTGCAGGGGTGATTCCTGATGCGATTCAGTCCACATGCTGACGCCCTCCTTCGGGGTCGTAAAACACCGGGCTGCCGATGGTGGCCGGCATGAACCCGCCTGTTGGCAACGCCACTTCAACGAGCTGCCCCATTCGTTCGTGGCCATCCTGCACCAACGCCAGCGCGATCGAGCGGTTCAGCGTGGGGCTCATGTAGCTGGACGTCACGTGGCCGATCATCGGCGCAATCGGCGCGCGGCTGGGCTGGTTCATGATCTGGCTGCCTTCGGGCAACACGATGGAAGCGTCGCGCGCCAACAGGCCAACCAGCTGTTTGCGCTTGGCGCCCGCCGTATACGTGCGCGCGAGGGAACGCTTGCCCAGGCAATCCTTGGACTTGGCGACCAGCCCGCCCATGCCGAGATCCTGCGGCGTGACGGAGCCATCCGTATCCTGGCCCACGATGATGAAACCCTTTTCCGCACGCAGCACGTGCATGGCCTCGGTGCCGTAGGGCGTAATGCCGTGTTCGCGGCCGGCCTCCATCAAGGCGTTCCAGACCCATTGCCCCAAGTTGGCCGGTACGTTTACCTCGTAGGACAGCTCCCCGGAAAAACTGATCCGCATGATGCGCGCCGGGCTCGACCAGCCCTCGCCGGTCACGGTGCCGTCGCGGAAGGTCATGAAGGGGAAGGCCTCGTTCGAGAAATCAATATCGCGGCACACCTTGCTGAGCACTTTTCGCGCGAACGGCCCCGCCACGGCAAAGGTCGCGAAATGGTCGGTGACGGTTGTCAGGCGCACGTTCAGATGCGGCCACTCCGTCTGCAACCAGCGTTCCATCCAGGCCAGCACGCGGGCTGCGCCGCCAGTGGTGGTGCTCATCAGGAAATGCTGCTCGCCCAGGCGCATGGTGACGCCGTCGTCAAACACCATGCCGTTTTCATCCAGCATCAGGCCATAGCGGCCCTTGCCCACTTCGAGCTTGGTCCACAGATTGGTGTAGACCCAGTTCAACAAGGTGGCGGCATCCGGCCCTTGCACGTCGATCTTGCCCAGCGTGGAGGCATCCAGCATGCCCACGCCGTTGCGCACGGCCAGACATTCCCGGGCGACGGCCGCGTGCATGTTTTCCCCGGGTAGCGGGAAATACCAAGGGCGCTTCCAGTTGCCGACGTCTTCGAATACCGCGCCACGGGCGACGTGCCATTCGTGCACGCTGGTCTTGCGGATGGGGTCGAAGAAGTCGCCCAGTTCACGCCCCGCCAGCACCCCGAACGTGACGGGCGTGTAGTTTGGACGATAGGTGGTGGTGCCCGTTTGTGCGATGGTTTGGCCCAAGGCGTCGGCCAGCACCGCCGCGCCGTTGATGTTTCCCAATTTGCCTTGGTCGGTGCCGAAGCCCATGGCGGTATAGCGCTTGACGTGCTCGACCGAGTGATAGCCTTCACGCACGGCCAGATGAATGTCCGCCACCGTCACGTCATTTTGGTAGTCGACGAACTGTGTCGCGCTGCGCCGAACCGTCGCGCCGGGCCTGGCCACATGCCAAAGCGGCATCAGCGGGTCTTGATAGATATCGACCGTGCGCCAGGACAGTTGGCTTACCGTCTCGAAGCCCGCCTGCATGGCCGCTTGCGCACCCGCCACGCCGCCGCCGTGCAACGCCTGCGATAGCCGGAATTCGCCATTGGCTGCGCCGGCGCTGGTCTGCGCTTGCGTCGCCCCATCTGGCACAAAGCACGCCAGCGCCTCGTCCCAGCGCGTCTTCCCGCCGGACAGCGCATGCAGATGCAATACCGGATTCCACCCACCCGACACGGCGAGCAGGTCACAAGACAGCTTTTCGTTGCCCGGCCCAGCCCGGCCATCCGCGAAGGCGGCGACGACGACCCCCGTGACGTGGCGTTTACCGCGCGCCTGCAACACGACCGTTTCGTTGCGGACCTCGATACCGGCGCTGCGCACGGCGTCGGGCCAGGCGCCCCGCCCCGCGGGCCGGGGGTCGATCACGGTAATGTTGGCGCCGTGCTCGCGCAAGTCCAGCGCCGTGCGGTAAGCGCCATCGTTATTGGTGTAGAGCACCACGCGCTGACCGGGCAAGACACAGTAGCGCCGCACGTAAGTCGATACCGCTGACGCCAGCATGATGCCGGGCAGGTCATTGTTGCCAAACAGCAGGGGCCGCTCATGGGCCCCGGTAGCCAGCACCACTTGCTTGGCGCGTACCTTCCACAGGCGTTGGCGTACGCCCTGCCGTTGCTCGGGCGGCAGGTGGTCGGTCAGTTGTTCACAGACCGTCAGCAGGTTCTGGTCGTGATAGCCGAACGCCGTGCTGCGCGTCAGAATCCTGACTTCCTTCATGCCCTGGAGTTCGGCCTGCATCCGCTGAATCCATTCGGAGTTGGCTGCGCCATTGATCAACGACGGCAGGGCCAGCAGGCTGCCGCCCAGCTCGGGCTGGTTGTCGACCAGGATCACGCGGGCGCCGGTCAGTCCCGCCGCCATGGCGGCAGCCAAACCCGCCGGGCCGCCGCCCACCACCAGCACGTCGCAATGGGCGTAGCGCTTGTCGTAATGATCGGGGTCTGGCAGCGCCGGCGCCTGGCCCAAGCCGCCGGCCTTGCGTATCCACCGTTCATAACGCGGCCACCAGCGTTGCGGCCACATGAACGTCTTGTAGTAGAACCCTGCGGGGATGAACCGGCCCAGACGTTGAAAGACCGCCATGCGGTCGCGTTCAAGGTCGGGCGCGGCATTGACGCTGCTGGCGCGCAGGCCTTCATAGAGTTCGACGGTGGTCGCGCAGGGGTTCGGCACCGTGTGCGCGCCGGTCTCGAGTTGCACCAGCGCGTTCGGCTCGTCGACACCGGCCGTCATGATGCCGCGCGGCCGATGGTACTTCCAGCTGCGCGCCACGAAATGTTCACCATTGGCCAGCAACGCCGAGGCCAGGGTGTCGCCCTGGCAACCAAAATAGGTGCGCCCATTGAACGTGAATTCGATGGAGGTGGCCGGGTCAATTCGCCCACGGTTCGACAGCCGATGCGTTTGCGTCATCTGCGCTCTCCCGCCGCCTGCTCAAACGTATGGAACCCGTGGAACTCATGGCTGACGGTGTCGCGCTCGGCCAGGAACCAACGGCGGCAGCCTTGGGCGTGCTGCCATTGCTCGCGCGCGCGTCCGCGCACATTCTTGCGCATGAACGCGTAGTCGGCCCATTGGGCGTCGGTCAGGGTGTCGCAATCTTGCGGGCGGACGATGTCGGCTTCGCCGCCGCAGGTGAATTCCGTCTCGGCCCGGGGGCCGCAGTACGGGCAGGTCAGCATCAGCATGCTCAAGCTCCGTCGTCAGTGCGCCACGGCGGCAGCGCCGTGTTCGTCGATCAAATGGCCAGTCTCAAAGCGGTTCAGGGAAAACGGGGCGTTCAGCCGGTGCGGGACGTTGTTGGCCACGGTGTAGGCGAAGACCCAGCCCGAGCCGGGCGTGGCCTTGAAACCGCCCGTGCCCCATCCGCAGTTGAAGTACAGCCCCTTGATGGGCGTGGTGGAAATGATCGGACAGGCGTCGGGCGACACGTCCACAATGCCGCCCCACTGCCGGTTCATCCGCACCCGGCTGAAGATGGGGAACATTTCAACAATGGCCTGTAGGGTGCTTTCGATCAGATGAAAGCTGCCGCGCTGCGCGTAGCCCACGTACTGGTCGATGCCCGCGCCAATGACGAGATCGCCTTTGTCGGACTGGCTGATGTACGCGTGGACCGCGTTCGACATGACGACGGTGTCCAGGATCGGTTTCAGCGGTTCAGAGACCAGCGCTTGCAGCGGATGACTTTCCAGCGGCAAGCGAATGCCCGCCATGTCGGCAAGCACGCTGGAGTGGCCCGCAGCCACCACCGCCACTTTCGCCGACTTGATGTAGCCCTTGCCGGTTTCCACGCCCAGCACCTGGCCGTTCTCGCGGCGGATGCCGGTGACCGGACAGTTTTCGATGATGTCCACGCCCAGCCGGTCGGCCGCGCGCGCGTATCCCCAGGCGACAGCATCATGCCGGGCCACACCCGCGCGCCGTTGGAAGGACGCGCCCAGCACCGGGTAGCGGCAGTCCAGATTGATGTAAGGGACGATTTCCTTGACCTGCGCGGGAGTGAGCCATTCGCCGTCGACGCCGTTATAGCGGTTGGCGGTGATGCGGCGTTGCGTGTCGCGCACGTCTTGCAGCGTGTGCGCCAGATTCATGACGCCGCGCTGGCTGAACATGACGTTGTAGTTCAACTCCTGGGACAGGCCTTCCCACAGCTGCATGGCCTTTTCATACAACTGCGAGGACTCGTCCCACAGATAATTGGACCGGACAATCGTGGTGTTGCGCGCGGTGTTGCCACCGCCCACCCAGCCCTTTTCCAGCACCGCGACGCGCTTCACGCCGTGTTCCTTCGCCAGGTAATACGCGGTGGCCAGCCCATGCCCGCCGCCGCCGACCACCACCACGTCGTACTCCGGCCGGGGCTCGGGGCTGCGCCACGCGCGCGGCCAGCGTTTATGGTTCGACAGCCCGTTGCGGATCAGGCTGAAGAGGGAATAGCGGCTCATGGTGGTTCCTTGGGAAACGACGCGATCCGGTGCGCAGCAGCAGGCACTGGGCCATGCCTGCATTCTTGTCTCAAGACGCCGGGCGCTCCTTGCCGCGCCGGACGGTAACTTGCCTGATTGCGACACCGGCTGGCTCGGGGCATACGCTGTCGCCTACTCGCCGCTTCGTGTCGCCTGCAGACAGGTTGTGCGCCCGCCTGCTTGCCAAAATCGAACATTGACGGGCACCCGCCCGCATGAATATGGGCCCGGCAAGGAATCGGCCAGGCAAGGAGACGCAGACATGGCAGCGAACAGGGGCGTGGTTTACGTTGGCGACGGGCGCGTCGAGGTGCAGTCGATCAGCTTTCCCAAGCTGGTGGACCCGCGCGGCCGCAACATCGAGCACGGCGTGATCCTGAAGGTGGTGTCCACCAACATCTGCGGGTCCGACCAGCACATGGTGCGCGGCCGCACCACGGCGCAGAAGGGGCTGGTGCTAGGCCATGAAATCACGGGCGAAGTCATCGAAGTGGGCCGTGATGTCGAAACGCTGGAATCGGGTGATCTGGTGTCCGTGCCGTTCAACGTGGCCTGCGGACGCTGCCGCACCTGCAAGGAACAGGACACAGGTGTGTGCCTGACGGTGAATCCCGCGCGCGCCGGCGGGGCCTATGGCTACGTTGACATGGGCGACTGGATCGGCGGCCAGGCGGAATATGTCATGGTGCCCTACGCCGACTTCAACCTGCTGCGCTTTCCTGACCGCGACCAGGCCCTGGCGAAGATTCGCGACCTGACCTGTCTGTCAGACATTCTGCCCACGGGCTATCACGGCGCGGTCAGCGCGGGCGTTGGCCCTGGCAGCACCGTCTACGTCGCCGGCGCGGGGCCTGTCGGCATGGCCGCGGCGGCGTCGGCTCGGCTGCTGGGCGCGGCGGTGGTCATCGTCGGCGATATGAATCCCTTGCGGCTGGCGCACGCGCGCAAGGTCGGCTTCGAGACGGCTGACTTGTCGTTGGACGCCACGTTGGGCGAACAGATCGCAGCGCTGCTCGGCGCGCCCGAAGTCGATTGCGCCATCGATGCCGTCGGCTTCGAAGCGCGCGGCCACGGCGCCGCGGGATCACAGGCCGAAGCGCCCGCCGCCGTCTTGAACGCATTGATGGAAGTGACGCGGGTGGCGGGCCGCATCGGCATCCCGGGGCTGTATGTCACCGACGACCCTGGCGCTGCCGACGCCGCCGCCCAACGCGGCAGCTTGTCCGTGCGCTTCGGCCTGGGTTGGGCGAAAGCGCATAGTTTCCATACTGGCCAGACGCCGGTCATCAAGTACAACCGCGCCCTGATGCAGGCCATTCTGTGGGACCGCATCAACATCGCCGAAGTGGTGGGCGTGCAGGTCATTTCGCTGGATGCCGCGCCCGAAGGCTATGCGGCGTTCGATGCCGGCGCGCCCAAGAAGTTCGTGATTGATCCGCACGCCATGCTCGCCCGCTGACCCGCCCTGCGCCGCCGGCCCCGGCCGGCGGCTACCCGCGCATCAGCCGCCGTTCGCTGGTGGGTGAATGGCCAAAGCGCGCGCGATACGCCTTGCTGAAGTGGCAGGGGGACTGAAACCCACACGCCACCGTTACCCCCATGATGGACATCCGGGTCTGCAGCAAGAGTTCGCGTGCGCGCAACAGCCTTAACCACAGGTAGTAACGCATCGGCGACATGCCCAGGTAGTACTTGAACATGCGCTGCAATTGGCGTTGCGACAATCCAACCTGGCTGGCAATGTCCTCGAACGGCAGCGGGTCTTCAATATGCGCTTCCATCAACTGCCCGACCTTGACCAGCCCCTGGCGGTTAAAGCCCACGCGGGCCGCCATCGGAATGTGCTGCCGCTCGGTCGCCAGCCGGATTCGATCCAGAATGAACTGCTCCGATACCGCGTCAGCCAGCTCCGCGCCGAACCGCTTCGTGGTGATGCGCAGCATCAGGTCGATGGGCGCGGTGCCGCCCGAACTGGTCATGCGGTCGCGGTCAATGACGTAGAGGGCTTCGGTCAGCTCAGCGGCGGGAAACTCTTCGCGGACGGCGAACAGGTTTTCCCAGTGCACCGCGCAGCGATAGCCCGACATCAGGCCCGCCTTCACCAGCGCATAACTGCCCGTGCAAAGCCCTCCCAGCGCGACACCCCGCCGAGCCCAGCTATTAAGCAGTTTGATCAAGGCATCGGACACATAGTCCTGCACCTGCAGACCCCCGCAGACGAAGACGGCATCAAACGCGCTATCGGGCGCCGGGCTCGCCACGGGCGATATCCGCAGGTTATTGCTTGCCTGCACCACCGTGCCATCCAGGGTCATCACGGACCACCGATACAGCTCACGCCGGCTGACGTAGTTGGCCATGCGCAGCGTTTCCACGGCGCCGGCAAACGCGATCATCGAGAATTTCGGCAGCAGCAGAAAACAGAAGTGCAGCGCGCAGGAGTCCGTGGCAGGCGAACCGAACGGCGGGCAGGTTTCGGCAGGCAGAGGGGCGAGGGCATGTTGCATAGGCATGAGTATCGGCCAACATCATTTGTCGATGCGCAAATTGCTCAAGGGCACACTGCAACATAACAACACCATGCCTTGGTCAATTTCGCGCTGGCGTATCCCGCCCTGGTGCTGCATGTCGACTTTGCCATCCAGCAAGCGCACCTTGCATGTGCCGCACATGCCCTGCGTACACGACGCGGGCAGCCGCAAGCCAGCATCCCGCGCAGCATCCAGCAGCGCTTGGGCCGCACCGCATTCAATGGTGCGCTGGCTCTTCTGAAAAACAATGCTGAAAGCGGTGGCCGGTGCGGCGCTGGCATTCGGCTTGGAATTCTGGTTGGCCGTTCGCGCGGACAATTCCGTCACGCCCGGCGCGTGTTGCGCCGCTGGCAAGGTGTCGAACGAGAAGCTCTCTTCATGATGCCGCGCCATGTCGAAGCCGGCTTCGCGCAGCATCGCTCTGACAGCCTGCATATACGGCGCCGGCCCGCAGACAAAGATCTCGCGAGTCATGAAGTCGGGCGCCATCAACTGCAACAGCGGCAGCGTGATGCGGCCCGTCAGCCCATGCCAGCCCCCCTGCTCACCCAACCCTTCGCAAATGAAATGCGCCCGAAACCGCTGCTGGCTGGCCGCCAACAAGGTCAGTTCGCGTCCGAAGATGATGTCGTCCGGCGTTCGGGCGCTATGTACGAATACGGTATCGCGGTCATCGCATAAGTCCCGGTGCGTGCGCGCCATCGACATCAACGGTGTCACGCCGGAACCCGCCGACAAAAACAGATAGCGCTCGGCCGGATGCAGTGCTGACGAAAAAGCCCCGGACGGTCCCAGCACGCGCACGGAATCTCCCACTTCCAGATGGTCATGCAGCCAGTTCGACACCGTGCCGCCCGGCACGCGCTTGACCGTGATCGACAAGGTGTGAGGCCGGGTCGGCGGTGACGAGATCGTGTAGCAACGGTTCACGCGCTGGCCATCGACGTCCAACTCCAAGGTCAGGAACTGGCCAGGTGAAAACTGAAACGCATGCCCGGCCAGCGAGCGGAAGAAGAAGCTCTTGACGTCGTGCGTCTCTTGCCGGACCTGGCAGCATTGCAGGGATTCCTCGACATCGCTGTCCCAAAGCGATGGCAAGCGCTGCCAGAACTCGGGTTGATGGATGCGTCGAAGCGCGTGCGGCATGGCGGAACCTCAATCCAGATAGCGCGCCGACAAGCGGCCGATGTACCAGTTGCAGAACTTTTCTACCAGCGCTTCCGTATGCGGCGAATAGGGGCCGGGCTGATAGGCCGCGCTGCGCACACCTTGCTGCGAAAGTTCCACCAGCGTACGGTCTTGCGCATTGGTCGCACGCCACACGGCAGTCAGGTGATCAATGTCGTAATCCCGGCCTTCTTCCGCGTCCTTGTGCACGAGCCAGCGGGTGCGGACCAGGGTCTTCTCAGGCCCCAGCGGCAACACCGAAAACGCCACGATGTGGTCGCTCATGAAATGGAACCAGCCGTTGGGCTGCGTCCACAGCGACAGCCCGCCCAGGTCGGGGCGCGCCAGATCGCCCAGCAACTTGCGCGATGCGGCATTGCCGTCCAGCGTTTGGGATTCCCCGCTCAGGTCCAATGGCAAGCGCCGCACGCGATAACCGGTGACGCGGTCATCCAGCGCATCGCGTTCCTCTGACGGCAAACCCGCCGCCTCCCATTCCAGGCAGCGTTGCGCCGATATCTGCGCAAACTGTTCCAGCTGCCGGGCATTGGCGGGCGACGGCTGATAGCCGAAGCCGAATTCAAAGACCGACACGGTCAGCTCAGGATGGTTGGCGGCGCAGTGGTAGCACTCGCGGTTGTTCTCCATCGTGAGCTTCCAGTTGCAGTCTTCCACGATGTCCACCTGCGCCGCGACCTTGCAGTCTCGAATGCGATGCGGGCGCAGATAGGGTTCGACCTGCTCGCGAAAGGCTTGAAAGTCTTCGGGTGCGTCGGGGTCCAGGCAGATGAATATCAAGCCGCTCACGCTCTCGATACGCACGGGTTTCAAGCTGTGCTGGCTTTTGTCAAAGTCTGCGCCCATGTGCTCGGCATAGGCTAGATTGCCGTTCAGGCGGTACGTCCATTGGTGATAGGGGCACACAAGGTTGCCCACCGACCCCTGCTCTTGCGCGCACAAGCGCGACCCGCGGTGGCGGCACACGTTATGGAAGGCGCGCAATTGGTCATCGTCGTCACGCAAGATCACCACCGGCTGACGGCCGATATCCACCGTGATGTAGTCGCCTGGCTCCGGGATGTCGGGCTCGACCGCCACAAAGATCCAATGGCGGCCGAAGATTTCTTCCATATCGAGATCGAAGACGGCAGGACTGAGATAGAAATTGGCATCCAGGCTGTAGCCCGGCCGCCGATTGGCAAGCAGGGCGCGGATGGCATCTTCCGCCCGCGCAGGAACGACGGGAATCTGTTTGAAGGCATTCATCGTCCACCTCAATAATCGATCAGGCTGTGACGGCGCAGATAGGCAATGACTGCCTGCGCCTTTTCAGCGGCGGTACCCTGGGTGATCACCGCACCGCCGCGGCTTTGCATGGTGGTAGCGGCCAGCAGCCGCGTCCGCCCTGAACGTGACTCCCGCGCGGCCAGCTTGACCGGCGGCACCACGGCCAGCTCCACCCGCGCGGGCGCCAAGGGCGCGCCCACCACGCGCGCGACGCGTGCGGCAACGTGGCCCGCACGTTGGCGGGCATAGACATGGCGTGCTTCGAACGGCGCCAGCGGATGCACCGCCAGCACGGCCGGCAATGACGAGGCGACTTCCCGCCGCCTGCCTTTAGGCAGAAACTGCTGCGTGACGACGCTGTCCGCGTGCAGCTGCGCGGTCAGCACCGCCGGCAATAGCGGAGCATGCATGGCCTGAGCCAATAAATACGGCAGCAGGCCACTGCCTTCACCGCCTTCCGCCCGCGTCCCGCACAGCACGATGCGGTAGCCGCGCACGCGGTCGACCAGCGCGCCCAATACGTCGCGCCCGCACGGCACCTCGATGGCGTCGACGCAGGCCGCGCCCAGCGCCAGATAGTCGCGCAATGCGGGTTCGGCGGGATCGCCGGCATGGATGACGTCGATATCAGCCGCCCCCCTCACCATCTCCTGCGCCAGGCTCAGCGCGAGTGCGTCATTA
>Ga0213823_1000418_pt1 | contig 36976 bp, 39 predicted proteins | sample MC6MC0907MG_FD_179887 | JGI IMG/M metagenome (GOLD analysis project Ga0213823, IMG submission 179887) | Enriched soil aggregate microbial communities from Iowa State University, Ames, United States - MC6-MC0907-MG | ecosystem: Environmental > Terrestrial > Soil > Unclassified | place: USA: Iowa...
TTCCTACTGTTGAACCCCCTCCCAAAACTAGGTTTGCAACACCAGCTGGTATCCCCACTTCTTCAATGATCTCAAATAATTTGTAAGTGGTGACCGGAGTGATTTCAGCTGGTTTAAATACAAGCGTATTTCCCGCAGCAAGTGCAGGGGCTATTTTCCAAGCTCCCGTCAACAATGGAAAATTCCATGGAGCGATAAGTCCGCATACACCGACAGGTTCGCGAACAACAATGGCCTGCACGGGATCGGCAACAGGATAGGTTTGACCATTTGGCTTTGTCACTAACCCGGCATAGTAGCGAAAACAATTCACGGTATCAGCAATATCAAACTCTGATTCTTTAAGGGGTTTTCCGGTATTCTCTGTTTCGAGTTTGCTAAGCTCGGCTGCCTTTTCTTCAATCTTATCTGCTATTTTAAATAAATAAGATGCACGTTCAGATGCCGGTAAGTCTGACCAAATTCCGGAGTCAAAAGCTGTTCGTGCTGCATTAATCGCCATTTGGGCTTCTTCTCTACTTCCCTTCGGAGCTTCAGCCATGATTTTACCGTTTGCGGGATTCACAACATGACTCTTTTTTTCGCTTAATGAATCCATCCATTCTCCATTAATAAACATTTTCAACTTCAACATTTTGACAAACCTCCAATATGTTATTTTTACGTTACTTGTTGAGGGATAACCTCTTGATCAATGTCTTGGACATTTTCTGGAATCATTTCTTTATCAAAATGAAACTCAGGAAGTGGTATGCGGAACCATTTCGTCATATAAACAAGATAAGTCAAGCCGCATGCCATCCAGATGCCCCCGAGAATCAACGCCTCCATTTCTAAATGCGACCATAACCACATCGTAAACGCTGCTCCAATGAGTGGTAATAATAGGTACCGAATGTAATCCGTAAAAGAACGCTTGTGATTTCTGATAAAATAATGGGCAATAACAGACAGATTTACAGATGTAAAGGCAATTAACGCTCCAAAATTGATAAACTTAATAACTTGTTCCAGTGTTAACGGAATTGCGAGTAAAGAAACTACTCCAATCACAATGATGCCAAGTGACGGTGTTTTAAATTTAGGATGAATATATCCAAATATATTTTTGGGTAATACGGAATCACGTCCCATCGCATATAACACTCTTGATGCGCTTGTGATTGAAGCGATTCCTGAAGAGAAATTACCAATAATCACCGCTGTAATAAAAATGGATTTAAATAAATTTCCTCCGATAAGCACAGCTATTTCAAGGGCTGCAGAATCAGGATTCTTGAATAAATACCCCGGATGCACCAATTGTGCTAAGTAGGAAGACCCTATATACAAAACTCCAATAATCAATAACATAATAATAATCGCTTTTGGAATCGTTTTTTCGGGATTGATTGTTTCCTCTGATAAAGTGGTGAGGGAGTCAAAACCAAGAAAACTAAAACAAAGAATGGTAGCGCCTGCCAAGATGACGGACAAGGAAACATCTGCATCAAACAATGGCTTAATTGAGAAAAGACTACCCGTCCCTACTCCTTCAGATAAACTTTTGAAGGTTAAAATCCAGAAAAGGCAAACAAAAATGACTTGAGCAATAACAAAAATTTTACTAGCTAAAGCGGAGATCTCGACACCTAGTATACTCGGTGCCACTATGCTGGCAGTCAACACAATTACCCACACATAATGCGGGATTCCCGGAAATACCGCATTTAAAAAAACGGTAGACATCAAGCACGTAACCATAGGTGTTAACAAATAATCAAGCATTATTGTCCACCCGACAAGAAAGCCAACCTCAGAATTAATAGATTTTTGCGTAAAGGTATAGGCTGAACCTGAGATTGGGTACGCTTTCGCCATTTTGCCATAGCTGAGAGCTGTAAAAAGTATTGCTAGAAAAGCAATACTGTATGCAGCCGTAATGACACCTTTTGAGGTAAAGGCAGCAATTCCATAGGTATTAAAAAACACCATAGGGTTATTCCATGCAATACCTAAAAAAACAACCTGTGACAAAGTAAGTGTTCTTGCGAGCGCTTTCTTTTCCATAACTCAACTCCCTCTACGTTAATAAATTTAATTCTTGGATGATTTAGAAAATTTTGTATTTTAATTGTAAACCTTGTTGTTACACAAAGGTCAATAGGTGTATTATATTTTTTAGGAGGGTGATTTCACTGAAAATAAAGGAAAAATTAACCATTGGTGAAATGGCAAAATTACGAGGGGTAACGACGGAAACTTTGCGCCACTATGATCGGATCGACTTATTCAAACCACAATATGTTGATCCCGATTCGGGGTATCGCTACTACTCTATTTTTCAATACGAAGTTTTAGGGACCATTAAAGAGTTACGGCAACTTGGAATGAGTATAGACGAAATAAAGGATTATTTTAATGAACGTAATTTTAATAAGTCCCTGGATATTTTGAAAGCCAAGCATACGGAACTTGTGTCAAAACTGAGTGAGTTACATGACTTGGAGGAAAATATTCGGGGAAAAATTGAATACTTGGAGCATGTAGCAAGAGAAAAAGAACTTCAAACGGTGATGTTCCGCAAAATAGGAAGAAGGAAGTTAATTACCTTACATGAAAAAATCAATAATAATTTGGAGCTTAGTTATGGTGTTATAAGGTTAGAGAATATGCTTACTGAGAAGACACCGATTCTAGCCAGTAATAGACTGGGCATTATTATCTCGGAAGCGGATCTTAGAGCGAAACGGTTTGAGGAACCATCAGTTATTTTTGTAGTGGCAAAAAATAAAGAAAAAATACCAAAACAGTACCAAAAGACGGTTCCTGCCGGGTTATTTGCGTGTATTCGTTATAACGGGGAATTATTATGGAATCGAAGTGAAAGTTTGAGTAAGATATTGGAATATCTCGATGAAACTGGATATCGGATCACCGGAGATGCGCTGCAAATTATGCACGTCGATATTACAATCACAGATAAACCAAATGAGATTACATTCGAAATTCAAGTTCCTGTTCAAAAGGTCTGACTCATTTTAAGAATTTAGAAAGCAGACTTCATTTTGCAACGTTAAATAAAAACTAGCCAATCGGAAAGTCGATAGAAGGCTAGCTGAATTTATACTTAACTTCTAAAAAGAGAGGATTTTTCAACCTTTCTTGACTCTATTATTCTTAACTTCATTTGAATTTTATAACAAAGAAAAGCGATACGTTCAAAAGGGAGGAATGCTTTGCATTCCTCCCCTTCTAAGAGTAAAGGTTATTTAATAAACAAAATTATAGCTATAGGATAAAAAAACGAACTACCATTTATTTTATTCTGTTTCTACTAATCCCTTTTCAATTACGTTATTTGACATTGTCTTTGTTTTGCGTGAGTTTGTTCCAATTAATCCAAAACCTAATATAGCCATAAGTAAAGAAGCTACAGCTGATACAATCATAACAAAAGAAAGACCACTGGAATCCGCTAAAGTACCCGCCCCTCCCAGTATAAATGAACCAATAACTTCACCAATACCAATTATTAAAGCACTTGAGGTTGCTGTTAAATGTACAGGTAAACTTTCCTTTGGGATAATAATCATATAAATAGGTGTAATCGATCCTAACATTCCTCCAAATAGAACTAAGCCACCGATTCCAACCCATCCCATAGGGAATAAATACAAACCAAGAGGAGCTAGCACTGCTAAAAAAGAAAAAAATATCAATGCCTTTTTTCTACCAAAATAATCAGAAAAAATTGGAATTACAATAGCTGTCGAAATCCCAATAATCCCCATCGATGACATTATTACTCCCATTTTTTGAATTGATACTTGTCCTACAGATGTTAGATAAAGCGGTGCGAATGCATATAAAATCCATAACCCAGCCATACAACAAATAGAGATTAAAATACTAACTACAACGTTTCTGTATTTGAACATTTCAAAAAAACTTGATTTTGTTTCTTCCCTTTTCTCCGTAATATCTTGTTTTTCAACTGAGGAAGGTTTTACTTCACTAGTAAACAGCCATATTAATATTCCCAAAAGCAAACTTGGAATACTTACCATAACAAAAGCCCAGTGCCAATTAGTTAATGAAACTAAATTAAATTATTGCAGAGAATTACGGATAAACACTTTCAATAGTAAGCTCACCTACCTTTTTAATATTCCGAATTTTTCGTATGTAAATTATATTAACTACTATCAAAAACTGTTAGCCGCTTTTTGTAGGAAAAAGAAAAACAATTTTCGTTTATAATGTGGACTTACTCCATTTGTTGTTTCCATCGGAGCGGCATTATTATCTACAAAATCATAGAACCGATAGCTATAAAGTTACTTCCTTTGTTTAGTTTTTATTAATAGTGGAAATGTAGGATGATATGGATTGAATTCTTGTACCACTGATCTAGCGGATATGACTGGGGAAGAAATACTATTAAGAGATCATAAAAAGAGGGGTCAATAAGGCAAAAAAATATGGCAAGCTACTATGCTAGTATAATGCTTATTTCTATATTTGCCTGCTCATCAAATGTTATAATTTTATAAGTACCTTAAGCCTTAGATGTATAGTACAAAAGATATAGACAGAATCCCGTCATATTACATTAAGCCAAGGGATTTTTAGGAATATTAGGGTCCGCTCAATATTCGTATTTAAAGTATTTGACTCACGAAACCTAAAGATACGATTCTAAGCAACATATTAATCGGAGGATTCTAATAGATGAAATCTGAAAGTATATCAAAACATTTTCAAACATTAACTCAGCAAAGATCTCCATTCATGCTCAAAATACAATCACTACCATCAGAAAAACTATGGCATCGAAAAGAAGATGGAAAATGGTCTATAGGAGAGCATTTATATCACTTATATTTAATTATAAGAATGCTAAAAGTTGCAACCAAATTTTCCTTAATACTTATTCCATATGCCAAAATAAAAAGAAACACACCATATGCAACTGAAATACATGATATTTATGCTGAATTTAAAGAGAAAAAAGGAAGAGGAATGAAAGCTCCTTGGATTCTAGTACCCCCAAAAAGAATACGCTACTCTATGGATGGGATAGAATTGGAGCAGCTGCTGTTAAACGAAACAAATGAAATGGAAGCATTAGTTAAAAATATTGAAGAGGATATTGCCGGACACATTGTGTTTTTAGATCCAATAGCTAAGTATCCTAACCTAATTCAGGCCATTCAGCTACTGGCTATACATGAAAAACACCATTTTATAATTATTGAAAATAACTATAAAATGGTGTTGAATCTAGTATGAAAATTTAAGATACCTTTTATTTTCCATAGAATTATAGGGAGGGTTCTTATGCTCCAAAATTTTAAACGATTTAAGCGCCTTCCATTATTTCAAAGGATCTATTATTACCATAGAGTGTATCCACAACATTTATAGCCCAATCCCGGGCCGACGGTTAAAGAAGTTTTCGTATGCAAAACCCCTTACTTCTTCCTCCTTAAAATGCTTTAACAGTTCATTAATGAGATTTTGACTCATAGAGGCATTTTCTAGATTCGTGACAAAAGTAGAAATTCCGTCGAAATCAGAACCAAAGCCAATTTGTTTTACCCCTCCTAATGAGCAAAAATGATCAATATGCTTCACAAGATCGGTAATGGCAGCCTCGCCAGATTCTTTTACAAACGGAGGATAGTAAACAACATGAATCTGACCGCCTTTGGCAAACATCGCTTTTGCCTGTTCATCCGTCAGGTTTCGCGGATGATTGCATAGTGCCCGTGCATTGGAGTGACTTGCTATCGGATACCTGGCTAGTTCAATTACCTCCCAAATTCCTTTATCACTTAAATGGGACACATCTGTTAGGATTTGATGCTCGTTATTAAACTCAACAATCTCTTTTCCAAACAGCGTCAATCCCCCGCCGCGAGGCTCGCCGGCACCGTCCGCAGCAAGATTCGCTTGGTTCCAGGTCAGACCAACGGAGCGAACCCCCAGCCGATAAAGAATATGGAGCTTCGCTAAATCGTTGCCGATAGCATCTACACCCTCCAGCGTTAACATTGCACCAATCTGACCTATTTTAAGCCGATCAAAATCAGACCATTCTTTGATATGAACCATGTCCGGATTTTTCCCAAGCACTTCCTTATAAAAATAATCGATTTGCTCGAGAGCAACTTGAAATTTCTGATCTCCCTTAATATATGGTTCAATAAAAATCGCAAAGCATTGTACCTTGATTTTTCCTTGTTGTAACCGTTTTTTATTTGTATGTAATTCAGGTGAATCCGAAAATCGTAATGCCCCGTTCGCTTCTTGGAGTTTCAGCAAGGCGTCACAATGAAGGTCGATAATATTCATATTTCAATAACCCCTTTTTATTAAATTTTACCATAATAAAGGGACTAGGTGAAAAAATTACCTAGCCCCATGATAGTCAACTAATTAAAGTTGTTCCGCCATTTCTTTTACCTTTGGCAGCACTTTGTCCCAAATGTCGGCACTCGCATCTCTGTATTTTGCTCCATCCGTCATTACAGAGAAGTCTCCCTGTAAAATATGAAGCATCGTCTTTCCATTTTCCTCAGACAATTTAAAGGTAATGCCGTCTTCTTCCATAACCGGCGGCCTTTCCGGGCTGCGAACGTCAAATACGGTAAAGCGAAGTAGCTTATATTGCCGGACAGCAGTTACATTCCCTTCAACAATCACTGTCCCGTCCTGCCCTTTCCAAAGTACTGGACTTCCAAGTTCCCAAGTCGAGTCGAGGTGAAACTGCGGCCCGCCGCTTGAGAACTCCATCGCCCATTGGCTATTATACTCACTGATTGTAATGATATCCCATACCTTCGAAGCCGGTGCATTAATTTCAATCGTTTTGTCTACAAAAAGTTTGTCCCTCATACGTACCTCCCACTTTAATACCTTAATAATTAAAGTTATTTCCATTATATCTTAAGGAAAAACATCACAACAATTATAAAAAAGCATCCCCTCTTCAATGGCTATGAGGGGATGTTTCATTTGTTCTAGTTATTGGTACTAATTGCGCCCTTCTTTTCTCGGAAAAGCACATGCTCAAGCAATAAACAAAATATCAATCCGACGAGCAGTCCATTGGCGACGATGTTTCGCAGCCATGGTGCGACACTTTCAAATGCTTCAGATGGCATAAACATCATGCCAATTCCGACCATTAACGATAGGCCAATCACGAGTAGATTTCGCGATGACGGTTCCTGCCCCATAAGATCGCGAATCCCAAAGCCCATCATTTGTGAAAAAGGAATAAATAATGAAGCATATGCAACCTCTAATGGCAGGGTCGATAAAAATTCAGCGATATAAGGAAAAAATCCAGCAACCATAATTAAGACAGCACCGATGACAAGCGGTCGTATCTTTTTAATTCCTGTTGTCGTAATAAATCCCGCCGAAACGGACAAAGGAACAACCCCGACCACTGAAAATATACCGGAAACGAACAGGTTGACCCCGTTTCCTAATATACCCTTTTGATATTGTTTTGGCTTCACTTCTTTTTCCAAGGCGATTCCTACAACTAAGATGCTGGCAATCACATTCGAAATCAGAACTATCGAAGTAATAATAGATGTTAGGACAATCCCGATATCAAATTTAGGAGAGCCCCAGTCTAATAATCTGGGTACCGTAAACCAGCTTGTTGGCTCATAGATCTTTCCTAGGTGAATTAATCCGAAAAAATGAAACAGCGACCAGCCGACAACAATACCGATAAACGGCCCCATGCTCTTCCATATTCCATTTCCTTTTAAGGAAAATAATAAGATAATGACAATTTCAATGAAACAAATCAACGCAATTTTCCCATTTAACTGGCCTGTCGCGGTGATTCCAAGCATACTTTTAAAAAATGAACCGCTAAGCTGAGCCACCAGCAGAATCAAATATACACCGGTTACAATCGGGGTAAATAGATTACGAACTTTTTCAATAATCGGTAAAAATCCTAAAATGGCTAAAAATATACCAGCGATGATAAGGCCCATTTCTAATTGCTGCAGTAAAAGACCCTGCTCACTTGGAGCACTCATCGTGCCAAGCAAAATAAAGATTGCCCACCACATCCCTGCAGCCCCTTCGACAACAGGCAGGCGATGGCCAATAAATACTTGGATTAACGTTGCGGCACCTGATACAAATAACATCCGCTGCATAAAGGTTGAAATATCTGCTGGAGACATATGAAAGGCCGCTCCAACTACAACCGGCACAGCGATGATATTCGTCAGCATAAAGACAGCCCATTGGATGCCCTGCACCCCTGACAATAAGCCGCTTTCTTTTCTAGTTAAGTCATTCATTCATAAAACACCTTCTTTTTTATAGAGCAACTGATTCTTGCTTTTCTACTTTTTTATTATAAAACCGATCAAGAAAATGTCCATTCGACGAGGCAAGCACCTGTTGAAATAGCATTCCTACAACCACTGGAACAGCAACCGCTGCCGGAAAAAAGGATACTGCTAGAACTGCACCGGCACTGATATTTCTCATTCCACCTGAAAAAGTCAAAGTGATAACCGTGTCTCGATCTCGTTTCATCAGCCTCCCTAAAAGGAAGGAAAATAAGTACCCCGTCAAGGCGATGAAAAAAACCGTTAACGTAATACTGATAAGTTTCAGATTGATATTTTTCAAATAGGGTGCAACAACTGATCCGTTGAGCATGACGACAATGCCTATGCTCATTTTTGAAAAAGGAGCAAGACGTGAGCCAAGTTGGTCATTAATTTTCCCCTTTGTTGCCTGGTTTAACAACATACCGATTATGGAAGGGATGACAATCATGCCTAATAACCCTTTCATTATACTGATGAAGTCTAGTTCAACCCTTTGACCGACAAATAACGAAAGCGAAAATGGAACAAGAATTGGCGATAGTAATGTGTCAATTAAGATAATCGATAAGACCAAGGGAATGTTACCTTTGTAGATAGAAACCCAAATGAAACTTGTGATGCCTGTTGGGATAACCATGCCTAATATAAGCCCGGTAATCGTGTAAACATCACCAGAAAAGGCGATATGACCGACTCCCCAAGCCCAAAGAGGCATCAGGGCATGCAGGATCAACATCGCCAAGAAAATAGGAAACGGATGGATCATGACCTCCTTTAATGATTGGAAATTAGAACTTAAACTTCCGGCGAAGGTCATAAAAGCAAATATCCAAGGGATTAAGAAGGAGAAATCCTTCAAATAGGCACTGAGCAGCACACCCATTACCACACTAACCGGAGTAATCAGGGGCATGATTTTTTCTAGTTGCTTATTTAACTTTTGCATCATGTCAGGTTTCTCCCCATCAATCTTCCAGTAAATTCATATATGCCTTCCACGCCGTAAGGCCTCCATCCAATACAGTCACATGATAATCGTGAGTATTTAGGATAGCTGCACACTTAGATGCGGAATTACCAGTTGTGCAGGTCACGATGATTTCTTGGTCTTTCGGTAAGGATAGCCGAGCATCTTCTTTCTCTTCAAGTTGAAAAATAACGTTTTTTGGAAGATTGAGGCTCTCCTTTATATGAAATTCATTGTATTTTTCTTCCCCCCGGACATCCAGAAGGAGTACCTTTTCACCACTTTGCAGTCTTTCATGGAGTTCTTTCGGTGTGATTTTTTTGTTAGTCATTTTGTGCACCTCCATTAAAAAGAATAACACAATTTTTGTTATGGGAACGATAAAAATCCTTCGGTAATCGAAAAAAATATCGAAGGAGGTTTTGGAATTTAAGAACAATAAATTAATGTCTCGGTGCCCAGAGCATGACCGAAACACCAATTAAACAAATAAAGGCACCAACCCAATCGTATGTATCAGGTGTCTTTTTATCAACGCCCCATCCCCACAATACCGCGAGAATAATAAAAACTCCCCCATATGCAGCATAAACCCGTCCAAAGCTTGGGAATTTTTGAAGTGTGGGAATAATTCCATATAAAATTAAGATGATCCCACCTAGTATTCCATACCATAATGGCTTATCTTCCCGCAGCCACAGCCATACCAAGTAACCTCCACCAATCTCGGCTAATCCGGCAAATATAAACAATATGATTGCTTGTAGCATCGTAATCACTCACCTTTTTCTTAAATTTAACAAAATGCCGCTAAAAGCGACCAGACTTTATTCATTTCAAAGGTTCAGTCACCTGTAACCTCTATGGGACTGTCAACAGAACCAATATAGAGATATCCTTTCCCAATTAAAACACCAAATGATGCACAATGGAATCTAAAAAGTCAAAATACCTTTTGTTTATTCTTGCATAGCAATTGGAATTCCTTTATTCAACAAACGCAAGTCATTCATCTCTTAAATACATCTTAAGTCTTAGATAAAAATAAATCTCCGGTACATGGAGGAATGGTGAAGGATTTCTTATCCTATATATAGAAGGAGTATGAAAGAAAAGGGGTTGTAAAAAATGAAGAGAATATTAATTTTGATATTGGTGATTACCGGATTATATATAGTGTTTAATCAATCCTATCGCTTCGATATATTTGGTGCCGGCAGTGACGGTAGTAAAGACGGGCAAGCGGCCATTTCAAATGATATCAAGGTAATTAAAGTAGATGTTTCAAGTGTCAGTACAACAATTATTCCCGAGGATCGGCCCAATTTAAAAGCAGTTTATAACGGGAAGCAAAAATTAAAAGTTTCTGAAAATGGGGATACAGTGGAAGTTTCTGTAAAAAGCAAGGGATTTAATTGGTTCAATTGGTCATTGTTTTCGGAAAAATCCAAGCTAAAAATCTACATTCCAGAGGATTATAACCGGAATATGATTATTGATTTAGGCTCAGGAAATTTGAATTTTTCCGGACAGTCTAAAGAGAAGCCGATGAACTTAAATGAATTAACCGTTGATATTGGTTCTGGGAACATGAATTTCAGAAATTTAATCGTTAAACAATGGAAACAAGACGTAGGGTCTGGAAATGTGAAGATCGATTCGTTCCAAACGAATTTAGGCACTATTGACCTTAGTTCCGGTAACCTTGATATCAAACACTATATTGGTGCGATTGAAGCTGATGTTTCATCGGGAGAGCTAAATCTTCAAATGGATGAGTTAGCAGATTCGGTTAAAATAGATGTAAGTTCAGGGGATGTGGGGCTTGATTTACCTGATAACGCTGATTTTACTCTTAATAGTGATGTCAGCAGCGGCAGCATTTCTTGTGATTTTCCATTGACTGCAAAAGAGCTTAATAAACACAGTATTCAGGGCAAACATGGCTCTGGCAAGTATAAAATCGACCTAGATGTTTCTAGTGGTGATATCCGGATACATTAATACCAAAAAGCGCTTGGATTTCCAAAATCCAGGTGCTTTTTTTGAGAGAAAGAATATATTTCGACCTTGAGAATAGAAAATCACTACAGTGATTTGTATCACGTTTCTGTTCAAAACTCTAAGGAACCAATAATTTCTAAATATCATATGGTATATTGTCTTTTGTTATTCATTATGGAAGGAGAGTGAAGCATGTCATATAACCCTTATCATTATCCGGCTATTCACCAGATGCCGACCTATCCAGCAAATATGGTAAACTATCCAATTCCCCGAACGTATCCGGCTGTGGATCCTAAAATATTTGAAGGTTCGGTTAAGTCATTTCACCAATTAATGGAACAAGCAAGTATATTACTAAACCGCTTACGTGATGTTGCGTTTTCCAGAAAAATCATGAGCGCTGCCCAGCAAGGGAAAAATGCAGAAGTGGACAGAATGATTAAATCTATTGGTCTAAGAGTCCCCGTAGTAACCAAGTTTACTCCTACCGATGTGCATTTCATTCTAACAGCACCAACAACCCCATCCAGTCCAATTAATTGCTGCACCTTAACTGTGGGCATGAGATGGAGGCCATAAACCGGTTAGTAGCTTGTATTTCACTGACAAACATATAATAAAAAATACCTGCTGACTTTGAAATTTCATGAAGTCTGCAGGTATTTTTTTATGCAAGTCTTACTGCAACTTAATCTGCGTATGATTAGTTAAAGCTATTGTTTACAGAAGCATTCTTTAGAAAGGATGTTGCAAGATGGATCAAGTACTTGTAACAAGGAGAAATTAAACATCCACCTCTATTTTTAATAACCGGTTAGGTGTACAATGGGAATGATATTTTAATAAGTTAATAGGGCAAAGGAGTATTTCAGCTTGGAAGAACAAACTAACAAGTTTCAGGAACAATCGTTATTCAGCATTTCTTGGCCGCTCTTTATTGAGCTGGCCCTTCATATGGGCATTGGGATTATTGCTACGTTCATGTTAAGTCATTACTCGGATGCCGCAGCAGCCGGAGTAGGTGTAGCAAACCAGCTATTGAATATTTTTATTTTAGTCTTTACTGTTACTTCGATTGGGGCAACCGTTTTGATTAGCCAAAATCTTGGAGCCGGGCGCTTGAAAAACGCAAGACAGCTGTCTCGCTCTGTGTTTGGACTGAATTTCTGGTTTGGCATTGTGGTCGCGGTGATCGTTTTCCTCTTTGGAGAACAGCTTTTACATTTATTCGACATTCAGGGAAAAGTATTTGACTACGGACTTACTTTTGTTCGAATATGCGGAATCTCACTCTTTTTCGAATCCATCTCACTCGCGTTAAGTGCCATCCTCCGCAGTCACGGATACACAAAAGAATCGATGGTTGTGACCGTGGTCATGGATTTCATCAGTATTGGCGGAAATATCTTAGCCATTTCAGGGATTTTTGGCTTACCGATTACAGGTGTAACCGGAGTATCATGGGCGATTGTTATCGCAAGGGCCTATGCCGTTTGTGCACTAATTTACTTAGTGTATAACAGACTTTCTTTAAAACTGGCTTTTAGTGATATTTTCAAAGCGAAAAAGGAAGATATCAAAGGGCTGCTGGCAATTGGAATTCCATCAGCGGGTGAAAATCTTTCTTATCAACTCTCCCAGCTGATCATTACTAGCTTTGTTGTTTCCATGGGCACAGCTTCCCTTGCCGCCCGTGTCTATATATTAAATATTAACATGATCTGTTTTTTATTCACTCTGGCGATTTCCCAAGGGACGCAGCTTTTGGTGGCTCGTTACATTGGCGCTAAACAATTTGATAGGGCGCTCCAGCGCGGCATTCGCACACTAAAGATCTCCATGATTGCCTCTCTGCTTACATCGTTAATCATAGCCTTGATTGGCTCACCATTATTAGAGACATTTACAAAAGACCAAGAAATTATTGCTATTGGTTTGCCTGTATTATGGGCGATTGTTTTTGTCGAACCTGGCAGGGCTATGAATATCGTTTTGATGAGTTCTCTCAAGTCAGCCGGTGATGTCCGCTTTCCAGTCATTATTGGAATGCTTTCGATGTGGGGCATTGCTGTTTCTCTTAGTTATCTGCTCGGGGTTCATTATGGATTAGGACTATTAGGCATTTGGCTTGCGCAAGGAGCTGATGAATGGCTGCGGGGCTGCTTTGCCTTAAGAAGATGGCTCATGAAACCATGGGAAAGATTAAGAAAAGTCCATATAACTGTATGATAAGAAAAGCGGAAGGGCCCGTTATTGGAGCTAAACAATTCTCAAAGTCGAAATTTATAAGTTTCATATTTTTTAAAAAGTGGTACCCTAAATTATATAGGGATACCACTTTTTCTATTTCTTTTTAATAGATATTCTTTCATTTGACCGGCTGGGATTGGCTTGCTAAACAGAAACCCTTGACCAATCTTACACTCATATTTCTTTAAAAAGGCAAGCTGTTCATTTGTTTCAATCCCCTCTGCAATTACGGTAAAATTCAAATTCAACCCCATATCAATTATCGATTTTACCATAAAACCTTGTTTTGAATGGTAATGAATATCATCGATAAAGGACTTATCAATTTTAATTTTATCGATTGGAAAATGCTTTAAATAACTCAACGAGGAATAGCCTGTTCCAAAATCATCGATGGAAAGCAGTACACCGCGTTTTTTTAGTTTATTTAGGATAATCGTTGAATTCTCTAAGTTTTGCATAATACTTTCAGTAATTTCCAATTCTAATTGGTTCGCCTGAAGTCCCACTTCATCCAATACGGTTGAAATATATTCAATAAGATAGTCATCCTCAAATTGGCGTACAGAAACATTTACGGCTATTGGAACATCACAAAGGCCGGCAGTTTCCCAAGCTTTTCTTTGGTTGCTGGCTTCCCATATCACCCATTTTCCAATCGGAACAATCAGCCCGGTTTCCTCAGCCAATGGAATGAATTCAGACGGTGCAATAAACCCATGTTCAGGATGCTGCCAACGAATTAATGCCTCTATTCCAACTAATTCCCCTGTTACCAAGGACACTTGCGGTTGATAATGAAGTGTTAATTGATTCTGTTCCAGCGCTTTTCTTAAACCATTTTCCAGCTCCATTTTTCGAATCGATATCCCATTCAAATTGGAAGAAAAGAAACAGAAGTTATTTTTCCCACGTTCTTTTGCTTGGTACATTGCCGTATCTGCATTCTTTAATAATGTTTCCTCATCTTTTCCATCAGTGGGATAAAGGCTGATCCCAATACTAGGAGTGACAAAAAATTCCTGGCAGTTCACTTCTATTGGCGCAGAAAATTCATTTAGAATATGCTGGGCAACAACACTGACTTTTTCTTTATCAATATCTTTTAGTAAAATAATAAATTCGTCCCCGCCCTGCCTTGAGACAAACCCTTCATTTTGAACAGCCATTTCAATCCTGGCCGCTACTTTTTGTAGAATCAAATCTCCAACGGTATGCCCCTTTGTATCATTAATAATCTTAAATCTATCTAAATCCAAAAATAAAACAGCCAATATCTTATTTTCTTGTTCACGATTTAACACTTCGTTAAGATAATTCCTAAAGCGATTTCGATTTGGTAAACCTGTCAACGAATCGTGATAGGCCATTTTTTGAATTGTTTTTTCGGCAATTTTTCGTTCAGTAATATCCCTGCCAACCACCTGGACGGCAAATCTGCCTTCATAAAAGATGGGAGCAGAAGCCATTTCTACATCAATTGTCTCTCCATTCAGTTGTTTAACCTGAAATTCGAGTCTAATTCTTTTTTCGTGATGTTTGGCTCCCCTAATTTTAAACGCTTCAACAATTTCTGCAGGTACAAATTTCAACGGAGATTGTCCAATTAAATCTTCCGGATGGCTGGCCCCGACCAGCTTACAACCTGCCTCATTAATATATTCGATTTTATCATGGCAGACGACCGCAATAATATCAGGTGACATTTCTACTAAACTACGATACCTGTCTTCGCTTTCTTTACGATCCGTTATATCAAATAAAACACTATTAAAATCGACAAAGTTTCCGTTACTATCGAGCGTTGGAAAACCCCTGTCCTGTATCCAACGAACCTCTCCGTCAGGCCGCACAATCCGATACTCACTCGTAACGGTTTCTCCTCTAGCTAACCTCGCTGCTCTTTCAGATAAAAAAGATAAGTCGTCTGGATAAATTACCTTTTTCCATAGATCGAGATCCTGATAAAAATCTTTATAAGTATACCCATATAATTTTTCAATTCCTGAGGTAATTAACAAGGTGTCGGATTTTAAATCATGTGACCAGATGGCAACATCCAGGGTATCAAATATATTTTTCAATTTTAGTTTGCTTTGCCTAAGCTCTTCATCTTTTTTTCTTACCCCCTTTATCGTAACAATCACATAGGGTAAAGTACCGATAAGAATGATAATGGAGGCATACTTAATGGCTGGAAAAAGACTTGAAGCTGTAAAATCTAGCAGTTCTGTAAAAACAATCAAACTTAAAATGAGTATCCAAATACGTTGAAGGTTTAATTTTTGGGGTCTCCCCATATTTGTTTTCTCCCTTGTTCCATGCATTTTGTTGATCTCACGCTCAATAAAAATTATTTGGTATCTTAAAAATACCAAATTTCTACCTATTTCACAATCAAGGGTTCGCCGAATGTAAGCGATATTATTGTTTTTTTACCACTTTGACTTAATTTTAAAAAAACGATTCTTATCGGGCCAATCCATATTAAAAATTACTAAAATGTGACAGAATTGGACTGCCATACTTTTGTCAAAACATTTCGAACAAACTTTGAACTTATCACTATTGTCATGTTTTTTATATAAAAATCTAATATATTGGAAGTAGAAAGAAACAAATAATTAAAAGAAAGGCGGAATGCATTATGTTTAATAAATTTTTGAGAGAAAACAAAATCTCTGCCGGCCTCTTAACAGTCATACGTTTATACCTCGGATATTCTTGGTTCACAGCAGGATTACACAAAATAACTGGAGGATTTGACGCATCTGGATTTTTAAAAGGTGTTACAGCTAACCCGGTTAAAGGGCCGGATGGTGCCGTTGTTTACGGCTGGTATGTTGAATTTTTAAAAGGATTTGCCTTACCGAATGTTGATCTCTTTAACTTCATCGTCCCTTGGGGTGAATTATTAATAGGCTTAGGATTACTCTTAGGCTGCTTAACAACTGCCGCAATGTTCTTTGGCTTAGTCATGAACTTTAGCTTCTTCCTAGCAGGTACTGTATCTCACAACCCAACAGACATCTTCCTTGGCTTTATCATCTTAGCTGCTGGATATAATGCTGGTAGAATCGGTTTAGATAGATGGGTAGTTCCTTTCATCAGAAAAATGGTTAAAAAAGGTCTTGGCAACGAAAAATCAAAAGTGGCTGCTTAACTTCCTTTCCTATCGGCCAGCAAAAAGACGATTCGGCAGCGAATCGTCTTTTTTTATACTCGATATACTCTTGTCTCATATGGCTTTAATGTTATTTTTTCAAGTGGTTGATGCTTAGAAACTCGGTAGTTGTTCAACAGCAAATTCCGACCATCCAAGGAAACTCCCTGAAATTCTGCCTGCTCCGCAGAAAGGTTAGTGATGACAATCATCTTTTCTTTATCAAACGTCCGGGTGTAAGCATAGATTTGTGTGTCATCTTTAAGCAGCAATTCATAGGTACCATACGTAAACACTACATTCGCCTTCTTCAAGCGTATCAACATTTTGTAAAAGTTCAAGATGGAATTGGCGTCATTTTCCTGAATTTCTACATTGATTTGCTTGTAATTCGGGTTCACCTTAAACCAAGGGGTTCCAGTACTGAAGCCACCGTTTTCGTCAGCAGACCATTGCATTGGTGTCCGGGAGTTATCACGTCCGGAAGCCCAGATGACCTCCATGATCTCCTCATGCGGTATCCCTTCCGCATGCTTCAAACGGTACATATTTTTTGCCGAAACATCATCATAATCATCAATCGAGTCAAATTGAACATTGGTCATCCCTATTTCCTGACCTTGATAAATAAACGGTGTTCCCTGCATTAAAAAATACATCGCTGCAAACGCGGTGGCACTTTCATACCAATATTCTTGATCATTTCCCCAAGTAGAGACAACACGAGGTTTATCATGGTTTTCGATAAATAAGGCATTCCAGCCCTTGCCTTCCAACCCTTTTTGCCAGCGAGATAAGACATCCTTTAACTCTACAATATCAAGGGCTTTTTTCGTTTCGGCATCCCAAAGTGCCAGGTGCTCAAATTGGAATACCATATTGAATTTTCCAGATTTTTCACCGACCCAATTTTCTACATCTTCCGCATTGTCAACCGTTACCCCGTTTGCTTCTCCAACGGTCATAATATCATATTTTGAAAATGTCTCTTCCTTTAACTCTTGTAAAAGGGTATGAATTCCTTCAACATTCATCATTTTTTCAAAACAAGAGACATATGGCAGCCCCTCAGGATTTGGCATATCCAAGAGACCCTCTTCTTTCTTAATATGACTGATGGCATCAACGCGGAAACCGTCTATCCCTTTATTCAGCCACCAGTTGATCATTTTATATAGAGCTTGACGAACATCTTTATTTTCCCAATTAAGGTCAGGCTGCTTTTTAGAAAAAATATGCATAAAATATTGGTCTGTTTTTTCATCATATTCCCATGCAGGGCCGCTAAAAATGCTTTCCCAGTTATTTGGCTCTTTTCCTTCTTTACCGTCCCGCCAAATATACCAATCCCGCTTCGGGCTCTCTTTAGAAGAACGGGATTCGATAAACCATGGATGTTCATCACTTGTATGATTGATGACTAAATCCAGAATCAATTTCATGCCTCGTTGATGTGTTTCTTTTAACAGCAAATCAAATTCTGCCATTGTTCCGAACTCGGCCATGATTTCCTGATAATCACTAATATCATACCCATTATCATCATTAGGAGATTGATACATCGGGCTGACCCAGATGACATCAATCCCTAAATCCTTTAAATAATCAAGCTTAGAGATGATGCCTTGAATATCACCAATTCCGTCCCCGTTTAAATCCATAAAGCTGCGGGGATAAATCTGATAGGCAACTGCTTCTTTCCACCATATTCTATTCATGTTAAATCCTCACTGACTCTTTTTATGTTGATCCTTTCACGTTCCATCCAAAACATTATTTTTTTACTGCACAAGATTTTCGTTCAATCAGCTTTGTTGGAATCGTAATTCGCTTTGGTAATGTCTCAGGATTTTCAATTTTTTCAATTAAACACTGTGTTGCTACATGGCCTAATTGAAATGTACCGATATCTACTGATGTTAATGGAGGCTTAGAATGCTCTGATAATGAAAGGTTATTAAAGCTAACGATCGAAATATCATCAGGTACTTTTATGTTTAACGTTTCTAAATGACTAATCATTTCATATGCCATTAAGTCATCCTGTGTGACAAGTGCGGTAGGAGGAACGTCTAACGACATAAGCGACTGAATGGCTTCCTTCCCTTTTTCTTTAACCACATCTTCATGAACAAGGAAGACATCGTTATCAGGAAGTCCTGCCTCCATTAGTGCCGCTTTGTACCCATTTATTCGATCAATGGTTACGACAAAATCCGGATTTACACCTACATAGGCAATATTTCGATGCCCCTGCTCAATTAAATAATTGGTTACCTGCTTCGTTATAAAAATATTGTCATTATCCACATACGTTATTCTTTCTTCATTCGCACTAGGCCTTCCAACAACGGTAAAAGGAAATCCTGATTCCTCAAGATAGTTCATCGTCCGATCATTTACCCGTGAGTATAAAAGAACAATTCCATCTACACGCCTTCCATTCACCATGGAAAGAACCTCTTCATGAATTTCTTCCTCCGACGATCCGGTTGAAAGATAAATCCCGTACTTACAATCATGGGCGGTCATACTGATTCCTCTTAATACTTCAGGGAAGAATGGGTTTCGAAAGGCATGGTAGGCCGAATTCGGCATAATCACTCCAATGGTTTGAGTGCTTTTAGCAACCAAGCTCCGTGCCTGCAAATTAGGATAGTATCCTAGTTTGTCCATTACTTCTTTTACACGTCTCTTTGTCTTTTCACTGATTCGCGGGTTATTAGCAATCACCCTTGAAACCGTTGAAGGCGCTACACCCGCTTCCCTTGCCACATCTTTAATTGTTACCACCATGACTTCCCCCTAATTCCAAAAATCGCTATTTTACTACATTATATAAATGATTATTTCTTATTTAACAGCACCTTCGGAAATTCCCTTGATAATTTCCCGCTGTGCAAAGAAGTAGGCGATGATAACTGGGATGATGGCAATTGTTAATCCTGCCAGCGCTAAATGCCATTGTTTCGTATATTCACCAAAGAAGAAGAACATTTTCAATGGGATTGTTTCCATACCTTCTTGGTTGATGACAAGGGATGGAAGTAAATAGTCATTCCAAATCCAAATGGTGTTTAAAATCGCTACCGTAACGGTAATCGGTTTTAACATTGGGAAGATAATATACCAAAAGATTTGAAACCGATTGGCTCCATCAATGGTCGCGGCTTCATCCAAGGATTTTGGAATCCCGCTTAAAGTACCATGGTATAAAAAGATCGAAAGACTTGCGCCAAATCCTAAATACATAAAGATAATTCCCGCACGATTTAACATTTCAATTTTTCCAAAAAGTGTAACAAGCGGAATCATCACCGATTGAAACGGAATTAGCATTGCTGCAACAAACAGAAAGAACACGATCGTACTTACTTTACCTTTGTTTCTTGAAAGGGCATAAGCAGCCATTGAAGAAAACACGATAATAACCACAACACTTACAACGGTAATAATTACTGAGTTTAAGAATGTCTTTAAAAAATCCAGTTCGTTAAAGGCTTCAATGTAGTTATCAAAATTGAATGCTTCAGGGAGCTTTAATGTATCTGCAAAAATTTCCTTTTTCGATTTAAACGAATTCACAATCATTAAATAAAAAGGCGAGATCCATATGAGACCTAATACCACACCGAGAATCTCCAACGGCCATTTATATTTTCGTCCCATTACATTTCTACCTCCCTTTTCTTATTGATGTACACTTGCGTTAACGAAATCGCTGCAACAATGATAAAGAAGATTACTCCTTTTGCCTGAGCATAAGCCATTTCACTTTCACCAAAGGCCGTTTTGAATATTTCCATCGCCACCATTTGTGTGGAATTGTATGGTCCTCCTGCTGTTAGTGATAGGTTTTGGTCGTAGAGCTTAAAGGTATTTGATAAGGTTAAAAACATACTAACGGTAAAAGCAGGAGCTACAAGTGGAAACACGATGTAGCGAAGACGCTGGAATGGGCTTGCGCCGTCAATTTCAGCTGCTTCAATAAGTTCAGTTGGTACTCCTTCTAAGTATGCAATGTAAATGACCATAATATATCCGGACATTTGCCAGCTCATTAGGATCACTAACCCCCAAAATCCTGTTTCTGTTGTGGAGAGCCAGCCTTCTAAACTTTCAATGCCAAATAAATTTCCCACCCCGGCAAATACTTTGATAAAAATAAACTGCCAGATAAATCCTAAAATAAGGCCGCCAATTAGGTTTGGCATAAAAAAGATAGTTCTGAGGAATTTACTTGTTTTAATTTTTGAGGTAACAATAAGGGCTAATGCAAGGCCAAAGAAATTAATGAAAATAATAGATACAACTGAAAATTTAACCGTGAACCATAGTGAGTCTAAAAATTCCTTATCCTTAAAGACATTAAGGTAATTTTCAAAGCCGATAAATCCGCCCACATCAATTCCGTTCCAGTTTGTGAATGAATAATATATCCCAAATACCAGCGGAATAATAACCACCATGGACAGTGCTAATAGAACCGGTGCTAAAAATAACCAGTAGGATAAATCCCGAGTACGCATCATGGTAAAAACCTCCAATGTAATTCTTAAGTTTGTAATACAAATGAAAGAAAAGGGGCTGAGTGATAAGAAATGCGTTAAACCAAGAGTGCCGTCTTATGAACCAGCCCCTTGCCTCTCTGCTAATTTATAATGGGTCCTCACTTTTACAAGTAGGACCCATTGTCTTTGTACAGAGGGTATTATTTATTTCTTGATTTCTCCCAAGCTGCTTGAGTAGTTTTTACGACATCTTCCCATTTAGCGTCTTTGCTCAAATATTTTTGAATTTGAACTCCGAGCTCATTTTGTCCCCAGTTAGTTGGATAACCCATGAATGTCCAGCCAATTGTCTTGCCATCTTGTGAATATTGATAAATTTCTTTAGAAAGCGGGTCACTGATTTTGGATGCATCAAATCCATCATAAGCAGGAATAAATTTAAAATCATTAATTACTGTTTCTTTACCTTTATCAGAAGTGTATAACCAGTCTAAGAATTTTTTCGCTTCGGCAACAGTTTTTTCATCTTTATTACTGTTTACGCCCCAGTACATTGGAATTCCAACCGGAATCGCATCTTCTTTATATCCTTCAACAGGGATTGGTAAAATGCCAATACCTTTATCTGCGAAATCTTGATCTATGCCTGCGATTGAACTATATACCCAGTTACCTTGCTGAATCATTGCTACCTTTTGAAGCGAGAATAATTCTTCTACTTGTTTAGAGTAGTCAAGGCTTACAGTCGGCTGCACGGAATAATCGTTTTGTAGGTCAAGTACTTTTTTGAACGCATCACCGTATTTGAAATCAACCTTTTTCGCGTTAAATGTGTTTAACACATTGTTATCAAATTCTGGTGCAAGGAACGTGTTTGATAAGTGTAATCCAGTTACCCAAGTTTCTTTACCAGGTAGAGCAAATACTGCTTCAAGACCAAGGTCTTTTTTCTTAGAATCTAACGTTTTTACTGCCTTTTCAAGATCTGCAAAGCTCTTGATTGATTTTGGATCAATTCCGGCTTTTTCAAAGACAGCCTTGTTATAGATGAAACCATAACCCTCTTGGTTATAAGGTAAGCCAAGTACTTTTCCGTCATTCGTTACGCCATCGAGTGTTCCTTTTAATGCTGCTTTTGAAGCTTCTGTATCAGATAGGTCAGCTAATTTTTTTTGCCAATCTTTTACGTCCTGCGGTCCACCGATATTGTAGATGGCCGGTTCTTTACCTGACGCAAATTTTGATTTTAAGGCTGCACCGTAATCTTCACCGCCGCCAACAGTCGTAATGTTGATATTTACACCTTTATGTTCTTTTTCATATTCTTTCGCTACTTTTTCAAATTGCTTTTTAAATTCCACTTTAAATTGGAATACATCTATTGTTACATTACCTTTTGAATCTTCTTTGGAGCCGCTTTTATCTGCATTTCCACAGCCCGTTAAAAGGAGACTTAGGGAAAGAACACCGGCGCCAATTCCGGAAAATAATTTTTTCTTATTCATGATTTACCCCCATATTTATTATTTTTGTAAACGTAATGATTGTGCAACGCGGGAAAACATAGATGCTTTTAAGATGTGTTATTGTTAATTTGATATTCTAAGAAAATCTGAAACATACCGAATTGATAAGTAATGCACATAAAGCGCAATCGTTTGCACAATGACATAAATAAAAAACTATTTAATTCATATGTTTGGTATCAAAACCCTTAGAAAACCGAATATTTCCTTGTTTCCAGCGAAAACGTTTGCACGAAGTAGCAGAAAAAACTGTAAAAAATTGTTATTATTCAATAAACATTTACCTTAGTTTACAGTAATATCTACTAAAACCCCCTATTCTCATTATGTATCGTTAGCGAAAACGTTTGCACTAATCGATAGATTCATAGTATCACTTTATTTATGAATGCGCAAACATTTTTTAAAATAATTTTTTTTACAAAAAGCATCAGGAAATGAAATCCCGATGCTTTTTGACGATTTCTATTTCTTCAGTACAACTGCCTCATATGGACGTAATACAGCGGTATTCCCAGCTTCGTAGTTAGAAAGGAGGACTTTATATTCAGGAATTCTGCTGGTTAATTCCTCCTCCATCACTAATTCATTTGCACTAAAGTTACACAGCACAAGAAGGCTTTCATTCTTCCACTTTCGCTCATAGGCAAATAATGTTGGATGATTATTCGCAAGTAATTGAAAATCCCCTTCAACAATAATATCCATCTCTTTTCGAAGCGAAATCAATTTTTGGTAAAAATAAAAAATCGACTGCGGATCTTCAATAGCATTTTTAACATTGATTTCTTTGTACCTTGGATTGGTCTTTATCCATGGCGTCCCCGATGTGAAACCGCCATGCTGGGTATCATCCCATTGAACCGGTGTTCTTGCATTATCTCTTCCCTTTGCATAGATAGACGTCATGATTTCTTCATGCGTATAACCTAATGATTTACGTTCGTGATACATATTAATGGTTTCGATATCGCGATAATCTTCAAGGGAGGCAAACTCAACATTGGTCATGCCGATTTCCTCCCCTTGGTAAATATAAGGTGTACCCTGCATGAAATGAAGACATGTGGCTAACATTTTTGCCGATTTAACCCGGTATTCCTGGTCATTGCCGAATCGAGAAACAATCCGCGGCTGGTCATGGTTGTTCCAATATAAACTGTTCCAGCCTTTATTATGTAATGCTGTTTGCCATTTTGTCAGGTTTTCTTTTAAATCAACTAAGTTAAGAGGTTTTAAATTCCACTTTCCTCCTGGTGCACTATCTAAGTCCATATGTTCAAAGGTAAAAATCATGTTTACTTCATTTCTATCCGGATTCGTATAAAGAATGGCATCGTCCGGTGTTGTTCCCGGCATTTCACCAACCGTCATGATAGGATATTTTGACAACACTTCTTGATTCATTTCTTGTAAAAATTCATGGATTCTTGGTCCGTTCATATTATAAGGACTGCCATCACCATATAATTGACCCTCACCTTGCACACCATCAGGTAATCCCGGCTGTTTTGAAATCATATTAATGACGTCCATTCGAAAGCCATCGATTCCCTTATCTAACCAATATTTCATCATGTCGTAAACTTCTTCTCTTAACTTTGGATTTTCCCAGTTAAGATCAGGCTGTTTTTTCGAAAATAAGTGTAAATAATATTCATTTGTCGCCTCATCATAGTCCCAAGCAGAACCGCTGAAAAAAGAACCCCAATTATTCGGTTCTTTTCCGTTATTGCCTTCACGCCAAATATAGTAATCACGGTATGGATTGTCCTTTGATTTTTTTGATTGTGCAAACCATTCGTGTTCATCTGAGGTGTGATTGACGACGAGGTCCATAACCAGTTTCATGTCACGTTTATGAATCTCTTTAAGCATCTGATCAAAATCAGCCATTGTTCCGAACTCTTCCATAATTGTTTGGTAATCCCGGATATCATAGCCATTATCATCATTCGGAGAATCATAGATTGGACTGAGCCAAATTACATCGACACCTAATAATTTCAAATAATCCAGCTTCTCAATAATACCTTGGATGTCACCGATTCCATCCCCATTCGAATCATTGAAGCTCCGGGGATAAATTTGGTACACGACACTTTTTTTCCACCATTGATCATTCGTTTTCAAATTTATTACCTCCTCATTGTAAACAAACACACTATAACACAAAAATGGTGCAAAACAGAAAAAATCCTCAACCATCAAGATATGGATGAGGATTTTTTTATTCCCGATCTAGACTATTCACCATGATACCGGCTACTTGTGTTAATCGATCATAAAAGGCAAGTCCTGCTGGGTTTTGATCAAGGCCAATTTCTTGAAAGGCTTCCTTCATACAGCGAAGCCAGCACTGTGCTCTTCTAGGAGTCACTTCAAATGGCAGATGCCGTTCTCTCATGGCCGGTGGTCCAAATTCTTGGCTGTAAAGGGCCGGTCCTCCTAAAAATTGCGGCAGAAACATCCGCTGTTTCCGCTTAATTTCCTCTATATCCCCTTCGAACAATGGTGCCAACTCAGAATCGTTATATACACGCGGATAAAAAGCATTGACTAATCTTTCAATCGTTTCTTGCCCGCCAATTTCACTATAAAGTGTTTTAAATTTGTATTCCAATTTTCTCACCATCCATATATATTTTCCCCTTTTACCGCTAATTATAAAGATAAAACAAATCGCATTTCGTGATATAAATCACGAAGATCCCTCACTCTCAAAAGTTTCCATAGTAGGGAGGCAGTTTTAAACCACTTTTTCGAATTGTATGGTATTCTAATATAATATGAGTTTCAATCTAGGAATATGAATGAGACTAATACAGGCATCTTCAAGAGGTGAATAAAATGAATAAAGCCTGGATTTATGTTGTTTTAACTTGTTTATTTGAATTAATGTGGGTGTACGGTTTTAATACAGCTGAGACCTGGTGGGAATGGGGAATTGTTATTGCGATTATCGCTATCGACTTCCACTATCTTCCTAAAGCGTGTGCAAGCCTTCCAACAGGCACGGTTTATGCCGTTTTTTCAGGGGTTGGAACAGTCGGAACCGTGTTAATGGATGTCTTCCTTTTTGAAGGAAGTTTCAATCCGGGCATGTTACTGTTTATCGTACTTATCGTAATCGGAGTCATCGGTCTAAACCTAGCTGATAACAAATCAGAGGAAGAAGAATCCATGAAAGGAGCTGCCTAAGTATGGGCTGGTTGTTTGTTCTTTTGGCAGCTGCTTGTGAGGTCGCCGGTGCTGCAGGGCTGAAATTGTATAGTCAACGGAAATCATTGCGAAATGGAGTGCTTTATATTGGTGGATTCGGCGCTTCATTTGCTTTTTTATATGCCTCATTTAATTATTTACAGCTAAGTATTGCCTATATTGTTTGGGTTGGCATTGGAACTGCGGGTGCTGTGCTAATTAACATCTTTCTTTTTGGCGAATCGAAAAACATCGGGCGCATTTTAAGTGTTGTTTTAATTATCATTGGAGTAATGGGGTTAAAGGCTTTTTCATAAAATGTCCGGAATATTGCGGGTAAAAATACTCAGAGAGAAATGTCCTTCTCTGAGTTATTTTTGACTCGCCATTTGTTCAATTTCATGTGAGGGATAAATGTTTACACCCTTTTTGTCTGATTCAGCAGATATTGCCATTGCCAGAGCTACTTTTTTTGCATGGATTGCTTTATAGGGGCGCAATGGCCCTACCATGATAGTATTTAATAAACCACTTGCTTTCGCAGCAATTTTTTCTCCAAGGCGAAACTCTTTTCGCTCTCCTAATAACAAAGATGGACGAAATATATTTAATGCAGACAGATTTAATGTTTTTAGCGTTTCCTCAACATCACCTTTTACCTGATTGTAGAAAAATCGTGAATTGGAATCAGCTCCCATTGCTGAAACAATTAAGAATTTTTCTGCGCCGCCTTGGGACGCTAATTTTGCCGCTTCTACCGGATAATCGTAATCTACTTTTCGAAACGCTTCCTTGGTCTTCGCTTTTTTAATTGTTGTTCCTAAACAGCAAAATACATCTGTTACCTGAAACAATTCAGGGTAGGCTTTCAACTGGTCAAAATCAACTACATGCTGTTCGCAAACCGACGAATAATGATTTTCAATAGGCTTGCGGACTATCAAATGAATTTTTTCATAATGGTTCCGTTGAATCAGTGTTGTTGCTAATTCACTCCCGATAAGACCGCTTGCCCCTAAAACAAGGGCTGTTTTTTTATTATTCACTGGAACTTATCTCCTTCCTTTGAGGCTCTATGCAAACGGCTTCTTTCGGTGCTACTAATTCCACTTTGATTCTATCCGGGTCCTCAAAATAAACAGCATAATGCGAGTCCCCTCCGGCAAATGGATGCTTATCCTGGTATAGAATCGTTATTCCTTTTTCTTTCAATTGTGCTGTTATTTGATTGACTTGTTCTTTTGATTGAGCATGAAATGCCAAGTGATTAAGGCCGACTCTCGAGCGATGGTATGGGACATCCATATAGCGCTCTTTAGCCTGTACAAATACTATATACGTTTCTTCATATTCCCAACTAATTCCTGACTCCCATTTTTGGTATGGCTTATATCCTAATTCAGATAAAAACCAGTCCCAAAATTCGATCGTTTTGTTTAAGTTAGATACGTAGATTTCAAGATGGTGCAGCATACAAGTCTTTCCCCTTTTCCTTTTCTAGAATAGTGTCATTGACGAGTGCATTTTTTTATATTAATATATTAGTTTGCAAGTATTACAAATTAACGTGGTTCGAGAACCTCCCACGAAAAAAAACTAAGGAGAAATGAATATGGAGAAAACAACTAACACATTAGCACAGCCTATTGGTGCTAATGCAGTGGCTAGTTCCCCTGGAACTACCGCCGCCGGCAAAGCACACAATAAAGTGCAAGGAATTGTCGTTAACGGAATTGTTGCAGCATTGTACATTGCTGTCTCAGCCTTAATCCAGCCGTTTGGATTTACTCAAGTCCAGTTCCGAGTTTCGGAAATGTTTAATCATCTCATCGTTTTTAACAAAAAGTACATTTATGGAATCGTTCTTGGTGTATTTTTGACGAATCTATTCTTTTCACCAATGAAGGCTTATGACCTAATTTTCGGCGTCGGCCAATCTGTGATTGCCTTGTTAATTACGATTGCATGCGCACGTTTTATTAAAGGCATATGGGCCCGGATGATCGTCAATACACTTGTCTTCACGTTTACGATGTTCTTGATTGCCCTTGAACTGCATTTGGCGTTTGATTTGCCTTTCATGTTCACATGGCTGACAACAGCAGTTGGTGAATTTGTCGTGATGGCAGTCGGAATGCCAGTCATGTACGTTATTAATAAACGCGTTCGTTTTGATAAAATAGTATAAAAAATAGTAAGAGCTGCTGCTTGGATCCTTCAAGTGACAGCTCTTTTTTGATTTGTTCTAGTCGACCACTCTCTTGATCTTTTGGATTTCATCTCCGTTTATTCGATTACGAAAATCTCCGCCAATCCTTACAGCTGAGCCAAAATGATATTCAGCGGCCTTAAGCTGTTCGTGGATGTTTGCGATATTATTGGCAGACAGACCAGAACCCGGCAAAATGGTTGGGCGGTAAACGGATTTCTGCGACTCCTCCATCATTCTTTTTAAAGAATAGAGTCCTTCTTGCACCGTCGGTTTTCCACCAGATGTCAGAATCCGATTTACATGATAAGGAGATTGGCAAAGGGACTTATAAACCTCGAGAGAATCCGTTTCATCAATGGCACGATGAAAGGTTATGGATAGACCTTTCGCCTCTTCTAATACCATGGAGAGCATGTCAAAATCAACCGTTTGCTTTTCGGTTAACGCTCCAAAGACGATACCAGCGGCACCTAATTCTTTAATCACTTTAATATCCTGGCGAATGGCATCCCATTCATCCTTACGGTATACAAACGAATAGCTATGAGGCCGAACCATGACCATAACAGGAATCTTCACACTCTCGACAACCGTTTTAATTATTCCGTAACTAGGGGTTAGACCGCCTTCAGCGATTGCGGAAACTAGCTCAAGGCGATCAGCACCATAGGCTTCCGCTGTTCTAGCATCTTCACCATTCAAGACAATGATTTCTACTTTGCTCATTTTCATACCTTCTTACTTAGAAAAATATTTGTAATACGATTCAGTTTGCGATTTTTTCACACAAGCATTTTTTTCAAATACTCTTTGCATTTTCTTATTTGCTATATACGTACTTCCTATGAGTGGGCTGCTCCCATTTCTTAAGAATAATTCCGATAGATACTAAAATTCTTTTGAATTCTTATCCATTGAAACACCAATTCGTTCTAAATTCCACTTCGAACACAGATTAATTAACAAAAGGATGTCTTGCTCTGAAATGATGCCTAACGGCTTTTCCTTTTGTTCGATTGTAACATACGACGGAAAGCCATTTAAAATTTTAAAGGTTTTACCCGCCAGGTTCTCTATTTTTGACATATCGAGCATCGTTGTCACAACCTTTCCTTCTATTACCTTTGATTGAAGCCGTTGAATTCAGGTACTTCCATCTAAATAGTAGGTGAAATAATCTAATCATTTTCCATTTAAATGTTGATTCTCACGTTACGTGATGTTTTATGATTGAACTATAGAAGCGAAGGGGGCAAGGAAATGGCTGAAAAATACTCAATTGGAACGTTTGCCAAACTGACAGGTGTGACAATTAGGACACTTCATTATTACGATGAAATCGGCATTTTAAAGCCAGTGGTGTCAGCATCAGGACGGCGGTTATATGGTGAAGATCATTTTATCATTTTGCAAAAAATAGTCACGTTGAAATTTCTCGGTTTTTCCCTCGAGAAAATTAAAGATTTAATTAAAAACGAGAATTGGAATCTTAAAGAATCGTTGATTTTTCAAAAGAAAGCGATGCTGGAAAAGCGGGCGCAGATTGATCATATTATCAAATGCTTGGACAGTGCCCTTAATCTTGTTGATGAAGACCAGCCTGTGGATTCCGCTATTTTTATTTCAATCATTAACGGAATTCTTTTAGAAGATGATCATAAGGAATGGTTAGAAAACGTTTTATCGAAAGAAAAAGTGCAAGCTCTTTTTGATATCTCTCAAGAGGAACAGCTCGAGCTTGAAAAAAGATGGGCTGTACTTTTAACAGAATTGAAGAATGTCTGTGGGAGTGATCCGAAGGGTGAAGAATCCCAGTCACTGATGAAAGAAATGTTCACGTTGTTCACAGAAATAGTTGGTGTAGAAACTTCCGCTATTTTGCAAATGAATGTTCCTGAAGATCCGTCACATGTCCCTCTCCCTTTTACAATGGAAGAGCAAGAATGGCTTGGCAAGGCAATGAAATTCTATTTAGAAAAAGAAGGAATCGAAATCGACGAGGGGGATATATCATGAAACTAGTACTTTTAATGGCAGATATTACACTCCCGGGGATTTTCCTTATGGTAATCAATGAAAAGAAACTAATCAAAGATTTTCTTCCTGACGAGAAAATGCCGTCGTTTTGGTCAAGATTTCTGAGCCATCTCATCATGGCTGTCCCATTTGTTATTTTAGGGATATTTTTCTATAGCAGGGCTGGGTTTGCGAACCTATCTTTCACCGGAATCAATGGAACGAGTCTTTTACTTAGCTTGGTGTGTGCACTTATTCATGTCGCCTATTATTATGGATATTTTGTTAGAAATGTTGATAAGGCAACGATCGATAGAGTTGAACATTCTCGGAAACAGCTGGGGATCTTAACTCGTCTATTTTATGGCGGAATTGTAGAGGAGGTAATATTCCGATTTGGGTTAATGAGCTTTTTCGTATGGCTCGGGAACCTTGTGATTGATAACCAACTCTTTTCTTTGTGGAGTGGAAACCTGCTGGCTGCTATCCTATTTGCTCTTGTTCACTTACCGTCAATTTACCAAATGAAAGTAAAAGTGACAAAAACTATCCTTATCTATTCGAATAGTATGAATATTATGGTAGGATTAGTTTGTGGCTGGTTATATTGGAGCGAGGGGTTAGCAGCATCCATCCTTTGCCATATGTTATTCCACTTGGTATGGTATTTCTTTGAAAAAACGAAAAAAGTGGCGGTACCCCTTTCACTTGAAGGGTGAATAATTCCGCTAGATTAGAAGGGAGAGAACAGGGTTGTTACAACGTCCATTAGAAAATGAATATCCTGAGTATTATGTACCTTATGTAAATCTAGTATCAAATGGTGACCTTTTATCGATTTTGAAGGAGAATTTAGATACGACAATTGCCCTTTTTGAAGGGATATCGGAGGAAGAAGGTCATTTCCGTTATGCCCCTGGTAAATGGAGTATCAAAGAAGTACTTGTCCATATGACTGACACCGAAAGAATTATGGCCTACCGCCTGCTGAGGATTGGCCGCGGAGATCAGACACCGTTAGCTGGATTTGACGAGAACGATTATATAAATGGGGCCCAGTTTGATAAACTTCCAATCAAAAATATCATCGAGGACTTTGCAGCAGTACGTAAAGCTACCATCACCTTAATTCAAAACATACCTGAGGAGGCTTGGATAAAAAAAGGCTTGGCTAACGACAAAGAAATCACCACCCGCGCCATCGCCTACATCATCCCAGGTCATGCCATCCACCATTGCAATATTATTAACGAACGATACCTACATGCTTTGAAATAACCACCTGGTTGTAGTGCAAAGGGTGTCAGGCACCATCGAAGATTCTTTTGAAGGTAAATTTCTACTTGCGAACAAATGTTCTTTGTTTTATAATTGAAATATCGGTAATACTAGGATGTGGCTGCTTTTATTGATTAAGGTCAACAAGATGCCAGTATTCCAGAAGACTATCGAATAAAGCAAGTAAATATTCTTATGAGACAAGGAGCGATTATTCATGACAGTACGATTAATTCCTTATTTAGTGATGGACGGAAATGCAAAGGAAGCTATCCACTTTTACGAAAAAGCACTGGGTGCCCAAGTACTCTTTAGCCAATCTTTCGGAGAAATGCCTGAAAACCCAGATTTTCCTTTACCAGCAGAGGCAAAGGATCGTGTTTCCCATGCAACCATTAAAGTGGGTGAATCAGAACTAATGTTTTCTGATACGTTCCCAGGTCAACCGCATCAAAGCGGAAATCAAGTGACCATCTGTATTACTACTGATGACGCTGAAAAAGCAAAACAAATGTTTGAAGCATTAACTGATGGCGGCCAAGTGACAATGCCGCTCCAAGAAACCTTCTTTAGCCCGGCATACGGCACTGTAACTGACAAGTTTGGTGTAAACTTCCAAGTTTTCACTGAAGGACGACAATAAATTCATACAAAGCAACAAAACGGCTCTGTCAGTAATCTTTACGGCTGAGCCGTTTTTCTTTTTTGCAGGGTATTTACAAAACAGACGCAAAACCTACAATCTGTAGTTAGAAATAAACGTTAAAAATTCTCTTTGCTTTGAATGAGTATATTTCATAATGGCAAACGTGTTGGCTTCAGGCAGTTGGATCGTATGACAATCCACCTCTAATAACCTGCCCTCTAATAATTCTCTCCTGACCGTCGATGTCGGCAGGAATGATACTCCCAACCCCTCAACAATAAACCTTTTCGTAATGTGAACCTGCGAAACTTTCATCATGCGTATACTTGGATATTTACTTTTTACCATTCTGCAAAGAAGATCCCAGTAACCTGGATGATTGTGGGTTATTAGATAGTTTGTCGTTAACACTTCTTCCTCGTCTAACGGAGGCGCTGATTCAGCATCCCGTCCATCATGCGGAGCAACCAATATTACCCGGTCTTTTGATAAAAGTTCACACAGCAAACTTGGATGACTACTGTATAAGCAAGACAGACCCAAATCTACTTCTTCCTTTAAGACCGCAAGTTCAATATCAATGGATTCGATTATTTTTACTGAAATCTCTACTTCCGGATACTGCTTAGTATAGCTTTTTAAAACATATGGCAGGATAGTATCTGCGATAAGCGGTGAAATACCGAGTATTAACTTCCTTGTATATCCTTGACTAAAAGAAGTAAGGTCCTCAAGACCACTTTGATAAACTTCTAGTAATCTCTTCGCGTGAACCAAATATCGTTTTCCCTCTTCAGTCAGTTTTATTTTTTTCCCTTCTCGATGAAACAAGAGAATACCAAGCTCTTTTTCCAACTGTTTAATATGGACCGTTACGGTAGGTTGTGAAATAAATAAAAGTTCGGCAGTTCTGCGAAAATTCCCACACTCTGCTGCGGTTATAAATGTGTTAAGCCATTGAAATTCCATACTCGGCTCCTAATTAAAAATAATAATCAATCACTTTAAAAATATTCAATATTCATAATCATATTAATTTTATAAAATAATTCTAAATAAGGAAAGGGGTTCTTTTTATGATACAAAAAGGTTTAAAAGGTATTGTCGCGGCAGAAACATTGATTAGTCATATTGATGGGGAAATTGGTCAGTTATTTTATCGAGGATATGAAATTCGAGAGATTACGAAAAGATTTTCTTTTGAAGAAGCGGCTTTTCTCCTCTGGTTTGGTCATTTACCAGATACGGAACAGTTATGTACACTGAAAGATTCGCTGAAAGGAAATCGCGAACTTCCCGAATATGTAAAGGTAATTATCGATAAGCTTCCGCTGAAGATGGATTTAATGAGTGTTATTAGAACTGCCATTTCAGCAGAGAGTGGTAATTTTGATTATGGCTGGAAACCTGGAGTTTCACAGGCTATCAGGTTAACCGCTTTGGTCCCTACAATTATCGCCTATCGAAAAAGATTTTTAGAGGGGAAAATGTTTATTCCACCTCGGAGCGATTTAGACTTTGTTGAAAATTACTTGTATATGCTGAATGGAAATGTTCCTTTGTCTGCCCATGTTAGGGCACTTGAAACATATATGATTCTAACCCTTGAGCATGGAATGAACGCCTCTACCTTTTCAGCTAGGGTTACGGCATCGACCGAGTCAGATTTAGTTTCTGCCATGACATCAGCGATCGGTACAATGAAAGGACCGCTTCATGGCGGCGCTCCCTCGGGAGTCATCGAACTTCTTGATGAAATTGCCTTTGTCGGGCATGCTGAAATGGTAATTAGAGAAAAGGTTTTACGTGGGGAAAAATTAATGGGGTTTGGGCACAGAGTTTATAGAACGCACGACCCTCGGGCCATGGCTTTAAAAACAAAATTACTTGAGCTGGTTGGTGAGGATGAATGGCTTGACCTGGCAATGGCTGTTGAGGATACTGCTGTGAGGATATTAGAGGAATTGAAACCAGGTCGATCACTTTATACAAATGTAGAATTTTATGCTGCCGCCATCATGAAAGCTATCAATATGGATGCAGAACTATTCACCCCTACCTTTACTGCAAGCAGAATGGTCGGATGGACAGCACATGTCCTAGAACAGGCCGAAAACAACACCATCTACCGGCCCCAAGCAAAATATATTGGAACCTTCAAATAAACGATGTAAATAGTGTTAATGGTGTCAGGCACCCTTCGTGGACTTTGTCCACCCCAAAAAGACAGTTTCTCAATGCGCGGGACTTATTGGGAAACTGTCTTTTTTTCTTTATTCTACACTTGGAGTTTGAAATGAATTTAATGTTTCGTTTGTTTTTTAACCCATTCTTGTTCGTGCAGTGGATGGCTGGTATTTTCTCATCGGGCCTTTGTCTAGAACCTCTTGAAGATAAGGATTCCCATTTGGACTCGTTTTCTTTAGAAGTTCCAATAAATATGTAATGTCGTCCATGGCTCTATGTGTTTGATAGTTTGTTATATCATGTGCTTGTAAAAGGGTAAGCAGTTTGCCATTTGGAAAGCCGTATTGTTTCCACGGGACATTCCTCATTGTACAATACCATTTTAAATCGTTGACTTCCGGATACATATGATAGAGAAAACTTCGATCAAAAGACGCATTATGGGCAAATACGGAATCTGCTCGATGAAAATACGTTTTTATTTTTACATCATAAAAACTCTTTCCTCTTACTAACTCGTAAGGAATCCCGTGTACTCTATATGCTTGGTCATAATTGTTTCGGGCTGAATTCGAAAGCGGCTCTCGCAAAAAGGAATCTTCCTCAATTATTTCAGTGACTTCGCCCGTATCCGTTCGATAGGAAAATAGTTTCAAAGCTAGTTCTATGACTTCATCTGTTGTTGGACCTAAACCGGTTGTTTCAACATCTAAAAGCAAACCAAATTTTTCTGATTTTCGCACAGCAATCATTCCTTATTCGTAGGTTTTCCCTATTATAACAAAGCTTGCCTAACTATTACATCTCCAAAATGTCCCTATAATATGATTCCTTCTAGATAAGATATTCTTTTCAGCCGACAATATTATTCCTATTGGTTACCGGTCTTTGTTTTTTGGAGATGCAGTTACATAGCATTTATTGGATACCTTTTCGTCATTTTTTTCTCGAGTACGGGCACCAAAAGCAATAATTTGGGTGCCTTGCCGGAATTTTTTCTTTACAGGAGCACGCATATCTTCTATTAACAACCGTTTTTCTCCTTCAACTTCTGTTTAGGCCGCCATTAGGAATGGGTCCAGTAAATGATTGTTCACCACCAATTCCAGCAAGAAACGCCTTAATAATAATCATCAAGCTCTCATCCAAATCCAATGAAAGCTTAAAACCGCCTCTTTGCTCTAATGAAGAAAAACCATGTAAAATGCTGCGTAATCCTCTAACGGCGTGCAGGGCAAGATCCCCTTCCAAATGATGGACCTGTAATACCCGGACGGAAAGGTCCACAATTTTTGCTCCGGCTTGCTGGACTTCCTTATCCCCAGGGTCAGGAGCAAACAATGTCGCCTCATAAATACCAGGATGTTTCCGGGAAAAATTTACATATGCTTTGCTAATTGCAAGTACAGCCTCGGTACCTGACACCCCAATCGCAGCATCCGCCATTTCCTCATAAATCTTTTCAATTCCATAAATCGCCAACTTTTTCCTTAGTCCAGGCAATCCTTCAAAATGGTTATATAAGGAAGGCGGACGAATACCTAACTTCTTCGCTAGATTCGCTAAAGTAACCTCCTGCATTCCATATTGATCAGCAATTTCCCCTGCGGCATCTAATATTGTCGTTAAATCGAGTCCAATTTTTGGTCTTGGTGACATCGTATGCACTCCTATCCCAGTTTCCGTTCTAAATTTCCGATAGCCTGTTCCATAACTCTTACCGGATTCTCAATCATTTCTCCGTGCCCCACCGCAAGTAGCCTAGGCTCATAGGTCACTAGTTTCTTTGCACTAGCTAGTGCCGTCTTTTTACTCCACGTGCCGAAAGCCGGAAACGGGAACAAAGGCTTTATATCCCCTGCCACCGCAGTGCCTCCTCTTGTTTGGAAGGCATCACCAGCAATCAATGCCTTGGTACGCAAATCTAAAAATGACATTGACCCTGGTGTATGTCCTGGTGTTTCGATGGCGGTTAACGAACCAATAAAATCGCCTTCTTTCAATAACACATTTGCCCTCGTTTTTAATTTCTTCGGAACACCGCCTTTAATCGGTGTTTGTTCTTCATGCGGGTCAAGGGAACGATCGTCATTCATTAATCTGTGATCTCGAACTGAAATGTAAACCGGTACCTCTGGCATTAACTCTTTTAAAGAGTCGAGTGCACCAACATGATCTTCATGGGCATGTGTTAGAACAATTTTTGTAATTGGCTTCCCAATAGTTTTAGCAGCCTTCAAGATCCCCTTCGTACAAAAGCCAAGAGCAGCATCAATCAATGTTAATCCATCCTCTTCCTCCACCAAATAGCAATTGACTGGAAAAACACTTGCCATAAATGTCACTTGATATAAATACCCGTTTTTAATCATTCTCATTATGACCATCTCCCTTTAACTAATATCGTTAGTTTTATTTTAACTAATATTATTAGTTAAATCAATGCTTTTTTTCCATTATTTTTAAAAAAACCTTATCAAACGTTTCTAACATTGGTATGTAACAATTTGTTCAAATCATTTTTACAGATATGTGAAATATATATCAAATTATCCTAATTTCAAAATATATTTGTTATATTAACAATGTACTTAATATATAAAACTTATTTAACAAGGAGTGTTTCAAATGGTAGTCAATTGGTTAAGA
>Ga0213823_1000421_pt1 | contig 36842 bp, 34 predicted proteins | sample MC6MC0907MG_FD_179887 | JGI IMG/M metagenome (GOLD analysis project Ga0213823, IMG submission 179887) | Enriched soil aggregate microbial communities from Iowa State University, Ames, United States - MC6-MC0907-MG | ecosystem: Environmental > Terrestrial > Soil > Unclassified | place: USA: Iowa...
TATATAGCTACATAGCTACACCAACAGGCAATCACTCTGCCTTGAGGGTAACCCGGGCAAACGACTTCTTGCCTGCCTGGCACACATGGGTCGCGCCAATCGCAAACACAAAGTCACGATCAACCACCGCACCGTCGACCTTCACCGCACCACCATTGAGAAGATCACGCGCCATTGCCGAGTTTTTCACCAGGCCCGCCCGATTCAGCACAGCAGCGATCGGCAAGCTTTCAGCCGCCGCCACTTCGACCTCAGGCAGGTCTTCCGGCAACTCACCCTCCTTCATGCGATTACCCGCCGCACGGTGGGCATTGGCCGCCGCTTCTTCACCGTGGAAACGCGCAACGATTTCTTCCGCCAGCTTGATCTTGATATCACGCGGGTTCGCGCCATTGGCGACATCGGCACGGAACTGATCGATCTCATCCATCGAACGGAAGCTCAGCAGTTCGAAATAGCGCCACATCAGCGTGTCCGGGATCGACACCAGCTTGCTGTACATCACCCCCGGCGCTTCCTGGATACCGACATAGTTGCCCAACGATTTGGACATCTTCTTCACGCCATCCAGCCCTTCGAGCAAAGGCATGGTCACGATGTTCTGCGCTTCCTGGCCGTAGGAGCGCTGCAACTCGCGCCCCATCAGCAGGTTGAATTTCTGGTCGGTACCGCCCAACTCAACGTCAGCGTTCAGCGCCACCGAGTCGTACCCCTGCACCAGCGGATACAGGAACTCGTGGATAGCAATCGGCTGGTTGGTGGTGTAACGCTTGTCGAAGTCATCACGCTCAAGCATGCGCGCCACAGTGTACTGCGACGCCAGGCGAATGAAGTCGGCCGGGGTCAGCGCGTCCATCCAGGTGGAGTTGAAGGCGACTTCGGTCTTGGCCGGGTCGAGAATCTTGAACACCTGCTGTTTATACGTCTCGGCGTTCTCCAGCACCTGCTCACGGGTCAGCGGCGGACGTGTGGCGCTCTTGCCGCTCGGGTCACCGATCATCCCGGTGAAATCACCGATCAGGAAGATGACCTGATGGCCCAGTTCCTGGAACTGGCGCAGCTTGTTGATCAGCACGGTGTGCCCCAGGTGCAGGTCAGGCGCAGTCGGGTCGAAACCTGCCTTGATACGCAGAGGCTGGCCGCGCTTGAGCTTCTCCACCAGTTCCGACTCGACCAACACTTCTTCCGCACCGCGCTTGATAAGCGCCAGCTGCTCTTCAACCGACTTCATAGACAGACCCGCAAGGCTCAGATTCAAGGGGAGCCAACCATACAAGATCGGCCATCAAATACAAGTTTCGCAATGGAATGTGACCTGACCGCAGGCTTGCGGCGTCTACGCGCCCTTGCGTGAAAATGGATTTGGTTATATTTTATACAGTTATTTCATCTTCATCATGTCATTCATCTTTTCCATATTCATTTTTCTTCAAAAGTCACCTACCTATGACCAACGAAACGCCTAAAGCGCCCCCGCTTTATCCGAAAAGCCATCTGTTGGCCGCCAGCGGCATCGCCGCCCTGCTCAGCCTGGCCCTGCTGGTATTCCCGTCCAGCGAAGTCGAAGCCAAGAAGACCACCCTCAGCCTCGAACTGGAAAGCCCGGCCGAGCAGCTGAAGGACGAGTCCCAGGCCGCACCTCTGGTGCAGGGCCAAGCCGACCAGGGCTCACCTTTCGCACAGATCGAAGGCGGCGAAACACAGACCGAGCAAGCAGCCCAGGCAGCCCCAACCCCCGAAAAGAAGCCAGAGGCCAAGGAACCCGGGCACCGCGAAGTCACCGTGGCGCGTGGCGATACCCTTTCAACCCTGTTCGCCAAGGTAGGCCTGCCCGCCAATGCGGTGCACGACCTACTGGCCAGCAACAAGCAGGCCAAGCAGTTCAGCCAACTGAAGCATGGCCAGGTGCTGCAGATCGAACTCGACAAGGACGGTCAGCTTGCCAGCCTGCATAGCAAGGTCAGCAACCTTGAAACCATCCGCCTGACCAAGACCGCCAAGGGTTATACCTTCGATCGTGAAATCAGCAAGCCGGTGGTACGCACTGCTTACGCCCACGGTGTGATCAAGAGCTCGCTGTCCGCCTCGGCCCAACGCGCCGGCCTGTCGCACAGCATGACCATGGACATGGCCAAGGTGCTTGGCTACGACATCGACTTCGCTCAGGACATTCGTCCAGGCGACGAATTCGATGTCGTCTACGAGCAGAAGGTCATGGACGGCAAGGTGGTTGGCACCGGCAATATCCTGTCTGCCCGCTTCACCAACCGCGGCAAGACCTACACTGCGGTGCGCTACACCAACAAGCAGGGCAACTCCAGCTACTACACGGCCGACGGCAACAGCCTGCGCAAGGCGTTCATCCGTACGCCGGTAGATTTTGCCCGCATCAGTTCGCGCTTCTCCGCTGGCCGCAAGCACCCGATCCTGAACAAGATCCGCGCGCACAAGGGTGTCGATTACGCGGCCCCGCGCGGCACGCCGATCAAGGCAGCCGGCGACGGTCGCATCGAGCTCGCCGGCCGCCGCGGTGGCTACGGCAACACCGTGATCATCGCCCACGGCAACAGCTACAAGACGCTCTACGGGCACATGCAGGGCTTCGCCAAAGGCATCAAGACCGGCAGCAGCGTGAAACAGGGCCAGATCATCGGCTACATCGGCACCACCGGCCTTTCCACCGGCCCGCACCTGCACTATGAGTTCCAGGTCAACGGCGTGCACGTAGACCCACTGAGCCAGAAAGTGCCGATGTCCGACCCGATCGCCAAAGCCGAGCGCCAGCGTTTCCTGCAGCAGAGCCAGCCACTGATCGCGCGTATGGATCAGGAAAAGGCCACCATGCTCGCAGCGAACAAGCGCTGACGTATGCCGCTTTACCTGGGGGTAATGTCAGGCACCAGCCTCGATGGCCTGGACATCGCCTTGATCGAACAAGGCGAGCAGCTCGAACTGCTCGCCACGCATTACGTGCCGATGCCAAGCGACCTGCGTCAGCAATTGCTTGCCTTGTGCGCCAGCGGCCCTGACGAGATCGCGCGTGCCGCACTGGCGGAAAACCGCTGGGCCAGCCTGGCGGGCGAAGGTATTCAGCAATTGCTGGCAAAGCAGGGTCTACCGGCTCATGCCATTCGCGCCATCGGCAGCCACGGCCAGACCATTCGCCATGAGCCTGCCCGAGGCTTCACCGTGCAGATCGGCAACCCGGCACTGCTCGCCGAGCTTACCGGCATAAGCGTGGTAGCCGACTTCCGCCGCCGCGATGTGGCGGCTGGCGGCCAGGGCGCACCGTTGGTGCCAGCGTTCCATGAGACGCTGTTCAGCCACCTCGGCCAGCGCCTGGCTGTCCTTAATGTTGGCGGCTTCAGCAACCTCAGCTTGATCGAGCACGACAAGCCGGTACATGGCTTCGACTGCGGCCCAGGCAATGTACTGCTGGATGCCTGGATCGAGCGCAAGCACGGCCAGGCTTATGATGCCGATGGCGCTTGGGCTGCCAGTGGCATTGTGCAGGCAGACTTGCTCAGCGCCCTGCTGAGCGACCCGTTCTTCGCGGGCAGCGGCCCGAAGAGTACCGGCCGCGAAGTGTTCAACCTGGCCTGGCTGGATGGCCACCTCGCTCGGCTGCCGCACTACCGTGATCAGGATGTCCAGGCCACCCTGCTGGAGCTGACCGCGCAAAGCATCATCGAGTCCTTGCGTAACGCCCAACAAAGCACCGAAGCGCTGCTGGTGTGCGGTGGCGGCGCGCGCAATGGTGCGTTGATGGCCCGCCTCGGCGCGCTGTTGCCCGATGCGCAGGTCGCCAGCACCGGGGCGCATGGCGTGGACCCGGACTGGGTCGAAGCCATGGCCTTTGCCTGGCTTGCCCATTGCTGCCTGGAAGGTATTCCCGCTAACCGCCCCAGCGTGACGGCAGCCAAGGGGTTACGCGTTCTCGGCGCGATCTACCCCGCCTGACCTTGCAAGGACAGTGCAGGCCACAATGCAAAACGCCGCGCAATTGCGCGGCGTTTTCGTTCAACGCGGCGTCAAATCGAGAAAGACGACCCACAACCACAGGTAGTGGCTGCGTTAGGGTTCTTGATCACGAAGCGAGAACCTTCCAGGCCTTCCTGATAGTCCACCTCGGCGCCCGCCAGGTACTGGTAGCTCATGGGGTCAACCACCAGCGACACACCTTCGCGCTCGACGATGGTGTCATCTTCGGCCACATCCTCATCGAAGGTGAAACCGTACTGGAAGCCCGAGCAGCCACCGCCGGTCACGAAAACACGCAGTTTCAGACGATCATTGCCTTCCTCGGAAACCAGGGTCTTCACCTTTTGCGCGGCGCCGTGAGTGAATTCCAAAGCCGTGGGGGTGAAGGTTTCGACGCTCATGTTGATTCTCCCGGCGCAGTAGCCGCCATAAAACTCGATGACGCGCATTATCCGCTTCTCCGAGAAAATCGGTCAACAATTGTGCGGCTTTAGTCGCGGCAAACAAAAAGGCCCGCGCGCGGCGGGCCTGTTCTACCGACAATCGCTTACGGCAGCAGACCAGCGTGGGACAGCCCCATGCGCTCGTCCAGGCCAAACAGGATGTTCAGGTTCTGCACGGCTTGGCCGGACGCGCCCTTGACCAGGTTGTCGATGACCGACAGCACCACCACCAGGTCACCCCCCTGCGGGCGATGAACGGCAATACGGCAGACGTTGGCGCCGCGCACACTGCGGGTTTCCGGGTGGCTGCCAGCAGGCATCACGTCGACGAACGGTTCGTCTGCATACCGCTTTTCGAACAGTGCCTGCAGGTCGACCGACGTGTCGGCGACGGTTGCGTACAGGGTCGAATGGATCCCGCGGATCATCGGGGTCAGGTGTGGCACGAAGGTCAGGCCGATGTCCCTGCCGGCAGCCAGGCGCAGGCCTTGACTGATTTCCGGCAGGTGACGGTGACCTTTGACCGCATAGGCCTTCATGCTCTCGCCTGCCTCACAGAACAGCGAGCCCACGGCAGCACCACGGCCAGCGCCACTGACGCCCGACTTGCAGTCGGCGATCAGGCGCGACGGGTCGGCGAGGCCGGCTTCGAGCAGCGGCAGGAAACCGAGCTGGGTCGCGGTCGGGTAGCAACCCGGCACGGCAATCAGGCGCGCCTGGCGAATCTTCTCGCGGTTGACTTCAGGCAGGCCGTAGACCGCATCCTTGAGCAGCTCTGGGGCACCGTGCGGCTGGCCGTACCACCTGGCCCACTCGTCAGCGTCCTGCAGACGGAAGTCAGCCGACAGGTCGATGACCTTGGTGCCAGCAGCCAGCAACTCACCCGCGAGGGCATGGGCGACACCGTGCGGGGTAGCGAAGAACACCACGTCGCAGGCAGCCAGGGCCTTGCTGTCGGGCACACTGAATGCCAGGCCGTCATAGTGGCCGCGCAAGTTCGGATACATGTCGGCGACCGCCACGCCCGCCTCGGAACGCGAAGTGATGACCGCCACTTCGGCCTGTGGATGCTGTGCCAGCAGACGCAACAGTTCGACGCCGGTGTAACCCGTGCCGCCGACGATACCGACCTTGATCATAACGCTTGCCCCTTATCAACGAGCCGTCTGGAAAGCGCACGATAATAGGGGCGCAAGGCGCCTGTAACAACTCTTCGGGTGACCCTTCGGGTGCTTGGCCTCTACTATCTGACGACCGTGAATACCTGAAGGAACTCTCTCCATGCTTTACCTATGGATCAAAGCGCTGCACATCGTCAGCGTGGTCTGCTGGTTCGCCGGCCTGTTCTACCTGCCGCGGCTGTTCGTCTACCACGCCCAGAGCCAGGACAGCATCAGCCAGGAACGCTTCACGACCATGGAGCGCAAGCTGTATCGCGGCATCATGAACCCGGCGATGATCGCCACCTATGTGTTCGGCGCCTGGATGCTCTACCTCACCCCGGGCTGGCTGAGCCAAGGCTGGCTGCACGCCAAGCTCACCCTGGTAATCCTGCTCACCGGCTACCATCACATCTGTGGCGCCCAGCGCAAACGCTTCGCCAACGGCACCAACACCCGCAGCCATGTGTACTACCGCTGGTTCAACGAGGTCCCGGTGCTGATCCTGCTGGGCATCGTAATTCTCGTGGTGGTCAAACCGTTCTGACGATAACCATCCTGCACCGGAGCCTCGCCCATGTCCCTGCCCGCCTCGCTTGAACAACGCCTGCGCTTGCCCGTCGTAGCTGCGCCGATGTTCCTGATATCCAACCCCGGGTTGGTCCTGGCCTGCTGCGGCAGCGGCGTGGTCGGCAGCTTCCCCGCCCTGAACCAGCGCGACAGCGCCAGTTTCAAGGCTTGGCTTGAAGAGATCGAAGCGGGCCTGGCGCAGTTGCAGGCGCCAGCACCGTATGCGGTCAACCTGATCGTCCATCCCACCAACCCGCGCCTGCAGGCTGACCTGGCACTGTGCGTCGAGCATCGCGTGCCGATTGTCATCACCAGCCTCGGCGCCGTGAAGGAGGTGGTGGATGCCGTCCACAGCTATGGCGGCCTGGTGTTCCATGACGTAACTACCCGGCGCCATGCCGAGAAAGCCGCCGAGGCGGGTGTCGATGGTCTGATCGCCGTTGCGGCGGGTGCCGGTGGGCATGCGGGCACCTGGAGCCCGTTCGCCCTGGTAGCTGAAATACGCCAGTTCTTCGACAAGACATTGCTGCTGGCCGGTTGCATCAACCATGGGCATGAGGTTCTTGCCGCTCAATTGCTGGGGGCGGACCTTGCGTACATGGGTACCCGCTTCATCGCTACCCAGGAAAGCCATGCGCAGGATGCCTATAAACAGATGCTGCTCGGCGCCCATGCTGCGGACATTGTCCACACCCCGGCGGTGTCGGGCATCCCGGCCAGCTTCCTGCGCCCGAGCCTGGAACGTGCCGGCTATGACATGGCCGCACTGAAAAACGCCACTGAGCAGGGCAAACTCAAACCCATCGACGATGAAGCCAAGGCCTGGAAGACGGTATGGTCCGCTGGCCAAGGTGTCGGCGATATACATGACCTGCCCTCTGCCACGGCGCTGATCGAGCGCCTGCACGGCGAGTACCAGGCAGCCCTGAAACACAGCAAATCGATGTGCACCAAGGCCTCGTAGCAAAACGCAACACCTTGCTTGGCCAAGCTGTACACTAGGCGCCCTCTTTAGCCCCCAGGAGCCTTGCATGACCCGTTACGCCATGATCACTGGTGCTTCCAGCGGCCTGGGCCTGGCCCTGGCGGAAGCCCTGGCGCGGCGCGGGCGCAACTTGATCCTGGTGGCACGCCATCGCGAAACGCTTGAACCCGTGGCCATCGAGCTGACCCAGCGCTTCGGCGTCGAAGTACTGTTCCGCGCTTGCGACCTGAGCCAGCCGCTGCGCCTGTCCGGCTTTGTGCTGGAACTGGAAGAAGGCGAGCGGCGCATCGACCTGCTGGTCAACTGCGCCGGCCAGCGAACCTATGGCCCGTTCCTCGCCCACGAATGGGCAGACGAGCAAGACCTGCTGGAGGTAAACATCCTGGCCATGAGCCGGCTGTGCCATGCCATCGGCAACCTTATGGCGGTCCAGGGCGGCGGGCAGATCCTCAATGTCGCAGGCCTGGCCGCCTTCGCACCCGGCCCCTCGATGGCCACCTACGCTGCCAGCAAAGCTTACGTGCTGAACTTCAGCGAAGCCTTGCGCGAAGAGCTCAAGCCCACCGGCATCAAGGTTTCAGTCCTGTGCCCAGGCCCGGTGCGCGCTTCGCGCCGGCCCATTCCCAGGCTCGATGGCAACAGCCGCTGCCTGAGCCCGGAGGAAGTGGCGCTGTATACCGTACGCGCGCTGGCCAAGAACCGTGCGCTGATCATGCCGGTGCGGCGTAACCAGTGGCTGGCCTTCGCTCCGCGCCTGTTGCCCCGCTGGCTGACGCGCAAGCTTGCAGGCTTCATCCACCGCCGCTACTGCCCGGTCGGAATGGAATAGCCACTGGGCGAGTGGCGCCTGGCTCAGTACACTCGGCCGGGACCCTCACCATGGAGCAAGTGCTGTGGACGATTTATTCATCAAGATCATCAACCGGGAGATCCCGGCCAAGATCATCTACGAGGACGACCAGGTTCTGGCGTTCCACGATATCGCGCCCCAGGCGCCGGTGCATTTTCTGGTCATCCCGAAAAAACCCATCCGCACCCTCAATGACCTGACCGAGGATGATAAGGGCCTTGCCGGTCATATCCTGTTCACCGCCCAGCGCCTGGCCAAGGAACTTGGCTGCGATGATGGCTTCCGCGTGGTCATGAACTGCAACGAACAAGGTGGGCAGACCGTTTACCACATCCATATGCACGTGCTCGGCCAACGCCAGATGCACTGGCCACCGGGCTGACCCAAGGCAAGCCCGCCTCGGGCGATTGAGGTAAACTGTCGGGCATCACTTCAGCGGAGGTGCCCGATGGCTACCGAACGTCACTATTCGCCGCTCGACCGCTTGTTGCTGCAGGCCGATACCGCCATGCGCACCTTGCTGCCTTTCAGCGGCCAACCGTCCCGGCCGTCGCCGGCCATCGTCCAGCCGGACGTCGAACTGGACGACAGCCAGACCCGGCACATTGCCGGGCTCATGCGCATCAACCATACCGGCGAAGTCTGCGCCCAGGCGCTGTATCAGGGCCAGGCCCTGACCGCCAAATTGCCGCAGGTGCGCAAGGCAATGGAACACGCTGCCGAAGAAGAAATCGACCACCTGGCCTGGTGCGAACAGCGCATCCGCCAGCTAGGCAGCCACCCGAGCGTCCTCAACCCTTTGTTCTACGGGATGTCGTTCGGCATCGGCGCCCTCGCCGGCCTGGTCAGCGACAAGGTCAGCCTGGGCTTCGTCGCTGCCACTGAGCATCAGGTGTGCAAACACCTGGACGAGCACCTGGAGCAAATCCCCGACGAGGACGAGAAGTCCCGCGCCATTCTCGAACAGATGCGGGTGGATGAAGAGCAACATGCCGAGTCGGCCCTCGAAGCCGGCGGTTATCGCTTCCCCGCGCCCGTCCGCTTTGGCATGAGCATGCTGGCCAAAGTCATGACCAAGAGCACCTACCGCATCTAAGGGCACGCCCATGACGGACCGTATCGACGCCAAGGACCTGGCGCGCGCCGTGCAAGCCGGCATTCTCCAGCCGGGCCAGGATCAGGCCCTGCTGGACTTTCTGCGCCAGCAGCCAGCCACGCGAGGCAGTTTCCAACTGAGCCACGTCGCTTTCTACTTCGGCGCCCTGCTGATCATGGGAGCGATGGGCTGGCTACTCACCGAAGCCTGGATGCGCATCGGCGATTGGGCACTGCTGGGCACGGCCGCGCTTTACATCGCCCTGCTCACCACCTTCGCCCTCAGCCTGCAAAGGCGCCAGCAGCCTATCGCCGCTGGTGTGTTGGCGGCGGTTGCTGTGAGCATCGTGCCTTTGGCGGTCTTCGCCATCGAACGCCTGGCCGGATGGTGGCCGCTGGATGATCGGCAAACGGACTATCACCAGTACTACACCTACGTGCAGGGCGGCTGGCTGGTGATGGAAGCGGCCACGGTGGTCGCCGGTCTGCTGATGCTGCGCTTGATCCCGTACCCGTTCATCGTGATGCCGATTGCCATCGCGCTGTGGTTCATGTCGATGGACCTTAGCGAATGGGTGTTCGGCTCGCCGTTCAGCTGGGAGCAGCGGCGCACGGTTTCGCTGTGGTTCGGGCTTGGGCTGCTGCTGGTGTTTCTGGTGGTCGACGGCCGTACCCGTGAGGACTATGCCCACTGGGGTTACCTGGCAGGGCTCGCGGCGTTCTGGGGTGGGCTGACAATGATGGAAAGCGACAGTGAACTGGGCAAGGCGTTGTATTGCCTGGTCAACCTTGCGCTGATGGCCATGGCGGTGCTGCTACGCAGGCCGCTGTTCATGGTGTTCGGAGCGTTGGGGGTGGCGGCTTATCTGGGCTACCTATCTTACGAGGTGTTTGCCGAATCGCTGCTGTTCCCGGTGGTGGTGACGCTGATCGGGCTGGGGGTCATTGGTTTGGGGCTGGCGTATCAGAAGCGCCGGGAGCACTTGAGCCAGTCAGTGCGACGTCGCGTACCAAGCTGGTTGATGGCCGCTCTGCCTGCCTTGCGCAACTGAGGATCGCCGGGGCCACTGCGCGGCCCCGGACAAGCGGAGTCAACCCAGCTCTACAATCTCGTAGCCGTGAGTAATTTCCACACCGGCGCGCTCCAGCATGATCGACGCCGAGCAGTACTTCTCGGCCGACAGTTCCACCGCACGCTTGACCTGCGCTTCTTTCAGCGCACGGCCCTTCACCACGAAATTCATGTGGATCTTGGTGAACACCTTCGGGTCTTCGCTGGCGCGCTCGGCTTCCAGGAAGGCTTCACAGCTTTCCACGGCCTGGCGCGATTTTTTCAGGATGCTCACCACGTCGAAGCTGCTGCAGCCACCCAGGCCGAGCAAGAGCATTTCCATAGGGCGCACGCCCAGGTTACGACCGCCAGCTTCGGGCGGGCCATCCATCACCACGACGTGGCCGCTCCCCGATTCGCCGAGGAACATCGCTTCACCGGCCCACTGGATGCGTGCCTTCATCTGTCCATACTCCTGGATTTCGCAAAAGGGTGTCAGCTTAAGCCTTGTATGGCTGTCGGAAAAGCTCAACACGCGTCGCATTTGTGCCGAAACATCCTGCAGTGTCTGATAAGCTGGCGCCAATTGACTGACGCGTCGCGTCAGCCAACCTCAAACAAGAGCCTATGCGTCGCATCGAACAGGATTTCGTGATGGTTGCCTCAGCCCTACCCGCCAAGATCAAGAACATCGACAAGCTGCTGGTGCACTGCCAGCGCCGCCGCTACACCGCCAAGAGCAACATCATCTGCGCCGGTGACCGAGCCGAAACGCTGTCGTTCATCCTCAAGGGTTCAGTCACCATCATCATCGAAGATGACGAAGGCCACGAGATGATCATCGCCTACCTCAACAATGGCGATTTCTTTGGTGAGCTAGGCCTGTTCGAAACGGCGGGCAGCGACCAGCAACGCAGCGCCTGGGTGCGCGCCAAGACCGAATGCGAAGTGGCGGAAATCAGCTACGACAAGTTCCGCGACCTGGCCCGGCAAGACCCGGACATCCTCTACGCCCTCGGCAGCCAGATGGCCCAACGCCTGCGCAACACCACACGCAAGGTCGGCGACCTGGCCTTCTTCGACGTGACTGGCCGGGTTGCCCGCTGCCTGCTTGACCTGTGCAAACAGCCGGACGCCATGACCCACCCGGACGGCATGCAAATCAAGATAACCCGTCAGGAAATTGGCCGTATTGTCGGTTGCTCGCGGGAAATGGTCGGCCGCGTCCTCAAGGACCTCGAGGAACGCAGCCTGGTCCAGGTCAAGGGCAAGACCATGGTGGTCTACGGTACCCGTTAATCTTTTGGCAGGTTCGCCAGTACTTCTTCGTAGGCCTGCGACAGGCGCTCGAACCAGGGCGCCTCGGGTGCCACTTCATGCAGGGCGATGTGGCTGTCGGCACGGCAGCGCTGCTCCAGTTCGCAACACTCATTGAAACGGTTGACCGCAGCCACCATCGACTCTCGCTCGTTATCCAGCAACAACGCACCGTGCACCAGTACCACCGGCCGCTTGCCACCCAGGCCCTGGCGCCAGCGCTGGGCGGTGCCGACCAACTTGCGGCCATTGAGGTTGACGTTGAAGCGGCCATCGCAGAAGGCACCGTCGATTTCGCCGACCGAAGCCACACCCCCCCACTCGCGCAGCACATCGCACAACGGCAGGCACAGGCGCTCGTAAGCGTTTTCGATGCGGCCGTGGTCGCCCTCGCTGCGCGGCGCTACGTACACCAGCGCCACATTCACCGTGGCATGCGACTGCGGCACCGGCTCGCCACCGGTTTCGCGAAGCAGCACTGGCCAGCCAGCGATCGCCAGCTCCGAACAGGCCGCTTCGAAGTTGTCCAGCCGGCTCATGCGCCGGGGCATGACCAGGGCATGGTCAGTCGGGCGCCAAAACAACACGCCGTAGTCGCGTTCACCGCGGCATACCGCTGCCAGCAGGTCCTGTTCGGCGTGCAGACCTTGTTCGACGGTCAAAGCCAGGGGTTGGTCAGTCATTGGCCACCTTTGATTCAGGCAAACAAAAAAGCCGGCAAAAGCCGGCTTCGTCTTGATCAGTCCAGTTGCTGAACAGTCTTCTTCACCTGGTCCGGGAAGAACAACCGCTGCAATTCCAGCCCCGGTTGCTCCGCCCGCATAAACGCCTCACCCACCAGGAACGAATAGACCTCGTTGATCGCCATCAATTCGACATCGGCACGGTTCAGAATGCCGCTCTCGGTAATGGCCAGGCGGTCACGCGGGATGCGTGGCAGCAGGTCGAGTGTGGTGTCCAGGCTGACTTCGAACGTATGCAGGTTGCGGTTGTTGACACCCACCAGTGGTGTGTCGAGGGTTTTCAACGCACGCTCCAGTTCATCGCCATCGTGCACTTCAACCAGTACATCAAGGCCGACATCCTTGGCCGTAGCAGCCAGCTCGGCCATCTTCACGTCGTCCAGCGCCGATACGATCAGCAGCACACAGTCGGCACCCAGGGCACGGGCCTCGACGATCTGGTAAGGGTCGACCATGAAGTCCTTGCGGATCACAGGCAGCGAAACAGCGGCACGTGCCTGCTGAAGGTACTCATCCGCCCCCTGGAAGTAGTCCACGTCGGTCAGCACCGACAGGCAGGTCGCCCCGCCCTTCTCATAGCTGACGGCAATTTCCGACGGCACGAAGTTCTCGCGGATGACACCCTTGCTCGGCGAGGCCTTCTTGATTTCGGCGATCACTGCAGGCTGCTTGCGCTTGGCCTGCTCGATCAACGCATTGGCAAAGCCGCGTGGAGCATCGGCCTGCTTGGCAAGCTGCTCCAGCTCGGCAAGGCTGACGCGCGCGCTGCGCTCGGCCACTTCCTGAAACTTGCGGGCGATGATCCGTTCCAGCACCGTCGGGACACTCATGCTTCGTTCTCCACCTTGAATACCGCCGTAAATGCACCCAGCTCCTGCAGCTTCTCCCAGGCCAGCCCGGTATGCAGTACGTCGTGGGCGAGTTCAACACCCTGCGCCAGGGTCATTGCATGGTCGGCGGCATACAGGGCCGCGCCCGCGTTGAGCACGATCATTTCTGCAGCTTTCTGGCCGTTTTCGGTCTTGCGCCGGCCCAGCGCATCACGGATGAGCTCCAGCGATGCCTGTGGGTTCTCGACCGCCAGGCCATGCAGGCTCTGGCTCTTCATGCCGAGGTCTTCCGGCTCGACCCAGTATTCAGTGATCTGGTCATTTTTCAGCTCAGCGACGAAGGTGGGTGCCGCCAGGCTGAATTCGTCCAGGCCATCCTTCGAATGCACCACCAGCACATGCTTGCTGCCCAGGCGTTGCAGCACTTCGGCCAGAGGGCGGCACAGCGCCTGGCTGAACACGCCAACCACCTGGTGCTTCACACCGGCCGGATTCGTAAGCGGGCCAAGCATGTTGAACAGGGTGCGCAGCCCCAGGTCGCGACGCGGGCCGGCGGCATGTTTCATAGCGGAGTGATGGCTCTGGGCGAACATGAAACCGATGCCCAGGCTGTCGATGCAGCGCGCGACCTGCACCGGCGTCAGGTTCAGGTAGATACCGGCGGCTTCCAGCAGGTCGGCACTGCCGCTCTTGCCGGATACCGCGCGGTTTCCATGCTTGGCCACGGTGCAGCCCGCCGCCGCCAGGACGAACGAGGAGGCAGTGGAAACGTTGAAGATGTTGGCACCATCACCGCCGGTGCCAACGATGTCGACGACGCCATCGAGGCTTTTCAGCTCGACCTTGTCGGCCAGTTCGCGCATCACCGACACCGCACCGACGATCTCATCGATGCTTTCGCTTTTCATGCGCATGCCCATGAGGAAGGCACCGATCTGCGCCTCGCTGCACTGGCCGGTCATGATCTGGCGCATGACGTCGCGCATTTCTTCGGTGGAAAGGTCCAGTTGGCCGACGATACGGCTCAACGCGCTCTTGATATCCATGCTCGGTCCTTAGCGGCGGCCGCCGGTCTGCTTGAGGAAGTTGGCGAACAGCTCGTGGCCCTGCTCGGTCAGGATGGACTCGGGGTGGAACTGCACCCCTTCAATATTCAGGGTCTTGTGACGCAGGCCCATGATCTCGTCGACCGAACCGTCGTCATGGGCTGTCCAGGCGGTCACCTCCAGGCAATCAGGCAGCGTTTCGCGCTTGACCACCAGGGAATGGTAGCGGGTTACGGTAAGTGGGTTGTTGAGGCCGGCGAACACGCCCAGGTCACGGTGGTATACCGGGCTGGTCTTGCCATGCATCACCTGGCGGGCCCGGACGACATCACCACCAAAGGCTTGGCCAATGGACTGGTGGCCCAGGCATACACCAAGAATCGGCAGCTTGCCGGCGAAATGCAGGATGGCTTCGATGGAAACACCGGCTTCGCTCGGTGTGCACGGGCCAGGCGAGACGACAATGCGCTCAGGGTTGAGGGCCTCGATCTCGGCAACGGTGATTTCGTCGTTGCGCATGACCTTGACGTCGGCACCCAACTCGCCAAGGTATTGCACGACGTTGTAAGTGAATGAGTCGTAATTGTCGATCATCAGTAACATCAGGCTAAACCTCTAGAATCTACTGACTTTAAAAGTCGAACCTTCCTACGCCATAAACAGACACGGCGCTGCCACTAAGGGCGCTCGAAAACGGACAGGAAGGCATACAGGGACGGGCCGGGCGGGCCGGCAAGAGATAAAGTCAGGCGCGCCAACGCCAACGGGCGTGGGCCTTGATAACGCGCATCAAGAGTTTGCTGACGATCAACACGGGATAGGTCTCGCTCATACTTGCAGGCACAGTAGCCTACCGGGGCGGCGGGCGCAATATGCCGGTAAACACACGAAACGAATGGACTTGGGAGCTATGCCCCGCGATTTGCTATGGTCGCTCGGGTTGTTCTCATAAAAACAATGAAAAGGATGTTCATCGATGCGAAAACCACCGTTATTGCGCTTTACCGTGGCTACATTGGCGCTGGCGTGCAGCCAGGCGTTCGCTGCCCCCTCCCCTTACTCGAGCATGATCGTGTTCGGTGACAGCCTGGCCGATGCCGGGCAGTTTCCCGACCTGAGCGGCGGCACGGCGGGCATGCGGTTTACCAATCGTGACGAGAATGGCAACTTCGCACCTGTCTCACCGATGATTCTTGGCGGGCGATTGGGCGTAAGCCCGGATGATCTGAACCCGTCCACGTCAATAGGGATACGCCCCGATGGCAACAACTGGGCCGTGGGTGGCTACACTACCCAGCAGATTCTCGATTCCATCACGCAGACTTCCCAGCTCGTCGTTCCTCCCGGCACCAACGGTGCTGGGGCCGTACTTCGAGAGCGCCCCGGCTACCTGGCAAACGGCCTGCGCGCCGACCCCAACGCGCTCTATTACCTGACCGGCGGTGGTAACGATTTTCTGCAGGGCTTGGTAAACAGCCCTGCCGACGCCGCGGCCGCAGGCTCACGCCTGGCCGCCAGCGCCCAGGCCCTGCAACAAGGTGGGGCGCGCTACATCATGGTCTGGCTGCTCCCGGACCTTGGCCAGACACCGAACTTCAGCGGCACCCCGCAACAAAACCCGCTGTCGCAGCTGTCCGCCGTGTTCAACCAGGCATTGGTCGGCCAACTGGGCCAGATCGACGCCGAGATCATCCCGCTGAACATTCCGGTGCTGCTGAGCGAAGCCGTGGCCAACCCGACGCAGTTCGGCCTGGGCAGCGGCCAGAACCTGATCGGCACTTGCTACAGCGGCGACAGTTGCGTGGAAAACCCGGTGTATGGCATCAACGGCAGCAACCCCGACCCAACCAAGCTACTGTTCGATGATTCGGTGCACCCGACCATCGCCGGCCAGCAGTTGATTGCGGACTATGGCTACTCGATCCTTTCCGCCCCTTGGGAGCTGACGCTGCTGCCGGAAATGGCCCACGCCAGCCTGCGCGCGCACCAGGACGAGCTGCGCAACCAGTGGCAGGCACCCTGGCAAGCGGTCGGCCAATGGCAGGCCTTTGTCGCCACCGGTGCGCAAGACCTGGATTTCGACAGCCAGCGCAGTGCGGCCAATGCCGACGGGCGCGGCTATAACCTGACCCTGGGGGGCAGCTACCGGCTCAACGACGCATGGCGGGTCGGGCTTGCCGGTGGTGTCTATCGGCAGAAACTGGAGGCAGGTGAACAGGACTCGGACTATAAGCTCGACAGCTACCTGGCCAGCGCCTTCGCCCAGTTCCGTCACGACCGTTGGTGGGCCGACGCTGCGCTGAGCGCCGGGCACCTGGATTACCGCGACCTCAAGCGCACGTTCGCACTGGGTGTGAATGACCGCAGCGAGAAAGGCGACAGCAATGGCGAAGCCTGGGCGGTGACGGGCCGGCTGGGCTATAACCTGGCGCCCGACAGCAGCACCTGGCAACTGGCGCCATTCGTCAGTGCCGACTATGCGCGGGTCAAAGTCGATGGCTATGACGAAAAGAGTGGGCGCTCCACGGCGCTGGGCTTCGACGACCAGGAGCGCACCTCGCGGCGCTTGGGCGCAGGCCTGCTGGGCAGTGTGCAGCTGGTGCCGGGTACGCGGGTGTTCGCCGAGGTGGCGCGCGAGCATGAGTTCGAGGATGACCAGCAGGACGTGACGATACACCTGACGACACTACCGGACAATGACTTCACGCTTACCGGATATACCCCAAACAGCAATCTGACCCGCGCCAGCCTGGGGCTGAGCCATGAGCTGGTGGCCGGGGTGCATTTGCGAGGGAACTACAGCTGGCGCAAGAGTGATGAGTTGACCCAGCAAGGGGTCAGCCTGGGGATAACCCTGGATTTCTAAGCCAACCTGCTACGGCCCCTCGCCGGCAAGCCGGCTCCCACCCTGCCGGCAGTGCCGCTCCCACAAGCCCTGCGCGATACCTGTGGGAGCCGGCTTGCCGGCGATTGGGCTGCAAGGCAGCCCCTGCGCTCTACTCGGCAGGCGTCTGCTCGGCCAGCGCCACTGCGCGGAACATTGCCCGGCGCTTGTTGATGGTTTCTTCCCATTCCAGCGCCGGCACCGAGTCGGCGACGATACCGCCACCGGCCTGCACATGCAGTTCGCCGTCCTTGATCACCGCTGTGCGAATAGCAATCGCGGTGTCCATGTTGCCGTTCCAGGCAAAGTAGCCCACCGCACCACCGTATACGCCACGCTTGACCGGCTCCAGCTCGTCGATGATCTCCATCGCACGGATCTTCGGCGCACCCGACAACGTGCCCGCTGGCAGAATCGCCCGCAGGGCGTCCATGGCGGTCAGGCCCTCAGCCAGCTGGCCGGTGACGTTGGAAACGATGTGCATGACGTTCGAGTAACGCTCGATCACCATCTTCTCGGTCAGGCGCACGCTACCGGTGGACGACACACGGCCCACATCGTTGCGGCCCAGGTCGATCAGCATCAAGTGCTCGGCAATTTCCTTGTCGTCCGACAGCAGGTCGTCTTCCAGCGCACGGTCCGCCTCTTCGGTAGCCCCGCGCGGGCGGGTGCCGGCAATCGGGCGTACGGTAACCAGATTGTCTTCCACCCGTACCAGCACTTCAGGCGAACTGCCGACCACGTGGAAGTCACCGAAGTTGAAGAAGTACATGTACGGCGTCGGGTTGAAACAACGCAGCGCACGGTACAAGTCGATGGGCGCCGCCTTGAAGTCGATCGACATGCGCTGGGAAGGCACCACCTGCATGCAGTCGCCGGCCAGGATGTATTCCTTGACCGTGTCCACCGCCCGCTCGTAGTCACCCTGAGTGAAGCTGGAGCGGAAGGCCGGCTCAGCGGCCATCGGGCGGCTCAGGTCCAGGCCTCGGCGCGGGGTGATCGGCTCACGCAGCTTGGCCAAAAGGCCTTGCAGGCGTGCCTGGCCCTGTTCGAAGGCCTGCTCCTCGGACGGGTCGACCAGGACGATCGCGTGCATCTTGCCTGCCAGGTTGTCGAACACCACCACGGCATCCGAGACCATCAACAGGATGTCTGGCACGCCCAGCGGGTCCGGGTTCGGGCAGGCGCCCAGGCGTTTTTCCACATAACGCACACAGTCGTAGCCGAAGTAACCGACGAGGCCGCCATTGAAGCGCGGCAGGCCAGCGATGTCGGCGACCTTGTAGCGGTCCTTGAAGGTTTCGACGAAGGCCAGTGGGTCTTCCACATCGTGGCTTTCGACTTCTTCGCCATCCTGCAGGATGCTCACGTGGTAACCATGCACCCGCATAACCGTACGAGAAGGCAGGCCGATCATCGAATAACGGCCCCACTTCTCGCCGCCCTGCACGGATTCGAGCAGGTACGAGTTGGCCTGGTCGGCAAGCTTCAGGTAGATGGACAGGGGGGTATCGAAGTCGGCCAGGGTTTCACAGGCCAGGGGAATGCGGTTGTAGCCGGCAGCAGCCAGGCGCAGGAATTCTTCGCGGGTCATGAGTAGCCTCGGGGCAACAGTAAGAGTCAGGCAAACGGACGGGCCGGCAGGCGCCGGCGGGTAGAAGTCAGGCGCGCCAACGCCAGCGGGCCAGGGCCTTGATGACTTTCATCCAGAATTTGCCAGTAACCACCACGGTGGGCTCTCTGTCTTGTGAGGCTTGAAGGTCCGCCAACGTTATCCCAGTGTCGGTGACTACGCAACCAGGCAGCAACAGGCGCAAGTCGCCGATTACCAGGGTGGGGGACTCCTCATCGATAGGCCGGCCATGGTTGTAGCCATAGCTCAAGCCAACGCACTGCACACCGGCAGCCTTGGCCGCCAGCACATCACTGCGCGAATCGCCGACAAAAAGCGCCTGGCCTGGCTCGACGCCCGCCATTTTCATGACGAACAGCAAGGCGGCAGGGTCGGGCTTTTTCTGTGGCAGGGTGTCACCGCCGATGATCCAGCGGAAATAGCGGCCGATCTTCATCTGGTCGAGCAACGGGGCGACGAAGCGCTCCGGCTTGTTGGTGATCAGCGCCATCTCCACACCCTGCTTGCGCAACCAGCGCAGCGTGTCGTGCACACCGGGGTAGACCACTGTCAGTTCATGGCTTTCGGCGTACGCCTCCATGAACAGCGCCAGGCCACGTTCGGCCAGTTCGTCATCGACTGCCGAGTGATCGAGGCCACCGGCAAGCGCACGGCGCACCAGCACCGGTGCGCCGTTGCCGACCCAGTGCCGCACGGCATCGAGCCCTGCGGCCGGTCGACCCAATTCGAGCAGCATGCGGTCGACGGCTGCAGCCAGGTCGGGGACCGAATCGATCAGGGTACCGTCCAGATCGAACATCACCAGCCTGGGCAGCGTCCCCGGGAACAGCTGCTCGAAGCCGCTCATGGGCGCGCCTGAGCCAGTTCGTCGCGCATTTTGGCGATGACTTCACGGTAGTCCGGCGCATTGAAGATGGCCGAGCCAGCCACGAACGTATCGGCGCCAGCGGCAGCGATTTCACGGATATTGTTGACGTTGACCCCACCGTCGATTTCCAGGCGAATGTCACGGCCGCTGGCGTCGATCAGCGCGCGGGCTTCGCGCAGCTTGTCGAGGGTGCCAGGGATGAACTTCTGCCCACCGAAGCCTGGGTTGACGCTCATCAGCAGCACCATGTCGACCTTGTCCAACACGTACTTCAGCGCGTCCAGGCTGGTGGCCGGGTTGAACACCAGGCCGGCCTTGCAGCCACCGTCCTTGATCAACTGCAGCGAGCGGTCGATGTGCTGCGAGGCTTCCGGGTGGAAGGTGATGTAGCTGGCACCGGCTTCGATGAAGTCGCCGATGATGCGGTCGACCGGGCTGACCATCAGGTGCACGTCGATCGGCGCAGTCACGCCGTACTTGCGCAGCGCTGTGCAGACCATCGGGCCGATGGTCAGGTTGGGTACGTAGTGGTTGTCCATCACATCGAAGTGGACGATGTCGGCGCCCGCTTCCAGCACGGCATCGACATCGGCACCCAGGCGGGCGAAATCGGCGGACAGAATGGAGGGGGCAATAGCGTAGGGCTGCATGGCGCACCTGTTGGCAGAATCACGGTGGCGCGCATTGTAACCGTTTTAACCTGTTCCGGCCTCTTCGCGGCTAAAGCCGCCCCCACAGCTCCTGTGCACAGCCGGCGACCTGCGCAATCCCTGTGGGCGCGGCTTTAGCCGCGAAGGGGCCGGCGCAGGCAGCCCATCATCAGGCGGGCTGTTGAGTCCTGAGCTTCTCGCTGCGCCCGCGCAGCCACTCCAAGGTCAGCAACAGCACCACCGAGAAGGCGATCAACAACGTCGCCGCCGCCGCAATCGTCGGGCTCAGGTTTTCGCGGATGCCGCTGAACATCTGCCGAGGCAGGGTGGCCTGCTCAGGCCCGGCGAGGAACAGCGTCACCACCACTTCATCGAACGAGGTGGCAAAGGCGAACAGTGCCCCCGAGATCACCCCAGGCGCGATCAGCGGCAACGTCACCTTGCGAAAGGCCAGCAACGGCGAGGCGCCCAGGCTGGCCGCCGCACGCACCAAGTTGTAATTGAAACCCTGCAGCGTGGCCGACACGGTGATGATGACGAACGGCACACCCAGCACCGCGTGCACCAGGATCAGTGAGATGAAGCTGTTGCCCATGCCCAGCGGGGCGAAGAACAGGTAGCTGGCCACCCCGATGATCACCACCGGCACCACCATTGGCGAAATCACCAGCGCCATCACCAGCGACTTGCCGGGAAAGTCCCCGCGGGTCAGGCCGATCGACGCCAATGTGCCGAAGACCATCGCCAGCACCGTAGCCGCGGGGGCGACGATGATGCTGTTCTTCAGCGCGCGCATCCACTCGGCCGAGGCGAAGAAGTCCTGATACCACTGCAGCGAGAAGCCCTGCAGCGGGTAGACCAGGAAACTGCCACTGTTGAACGACAGCGGCACGATCACCAGCACCGGCAACACCAAAAACAGCAGGATCAGGCCGCACAGAATCCGCAGGCTGTAGAACCACACCCGCTCCACGGGCGACATGTAGGGGCTAAGCATCACAAGGCTCCTCAGCTCAGGCGCAGGCGGCTGGCGCCAACCAGCCAGCTATAGATCAGGTACAGCAGCACGGTCGCCAGAAGCAGAAGGCCGCCCAGCGCGGTGGCCATGCCCCAGTTGATGCTGGTGTTGGTATAGAAGGCAACGAAGTAGCTGACCATTTGGTCGTTCGGGCTGCCGAGCAGCGCCGGGGTGATGTAGTAGCCGATGGCCAGGATGAACACCAGCAGGCAACCCGCGCCAACGCCTGCGTAGGTCTGCGGGAAGTACACCCGCCAGAAGCTGGCGAACGGATGGCAGCCCAGCGAGATGGCGGCGCGCATGTAGCTCGGCGAAATACCTTTCATCACGCTGTACAGCGGCAGGATCATGAACGGCAGCAAGATGTGCACCATCGAGATGTACACGCCGGTGCGGTTGAACACCAGTTCCAGCGGCTGGTCGATGATGCCCATCGCCATCAGCGCGCTGTTGATCAGGCCGCCTGACTGCAGCAGTACGATCCACGCCGCCACCCGCACCAGGATCGAGGTCCAGAACGGCAGCAACACCAGGATCATCAGCAAGTTGCTCTGCCGGGTCGGCAAGTTGGCCAGCAGGTAGGCCAGCGGGTACGCCAGCAGCAGGCAAATGACGGTGATCACTACACCCATCCACAGGGTGCGGGCGAAGATGTCCAGGTAGATGGCCTGGTCGGGGGTGGCCTTGGCCAGTTCGCCGAGGTCGTCGATACGGTGGTCGACCGACGCCAGCAGGTAATAGGACGTGACACTGCTGGTGTTGCGGCGCACCGCTTGCCAGTACGCAGGGTCCCCCCAACGTTCGTCAAGGGCCTGCAGCGCTTCCTTGTAGGAAGCAGGTTCGGCCTTGAACGGCAGCGCCCGGGCAGTCTTCGACAACAGGCTGCGATAACCGGCCAGTTCCATGTTCAAGCGCTTAGACAGGTCGCCCAGCGACTGGTTCTTGCGCGCCTCAGGCAGGTCAAGGCTCAGCGCTTTGTACACGTCCTCGCCCGGCAGGCCTTTGCCATCCCACTGTTGCACCGCTTCGACGGTGCGAGGCAGGCCAGCGACCACTTCGGGGTTGCCGACGCTTTTGTACAGCAGCGCCGCAATCGGCACCAGGAACACCAGCAGCAGGAACAGCGCCAGCGGCGCGATCAACGCCTGCGCCTTCCAGCGGTTGATGCGCTCGGCATGCTTGAGGCGCTGTTTCAGATTTGGACCTGCGCCTTCGGTGAGGGGCACTGCAATGGCCATGGTGGACTCCGCAAAACAGGCTGTAATTGGGGCTGCTGCGCAGCCCATCGCCGGCAAACCGGCTGCCACACCCCCAGGCTTTCACCTCACCTGTGGGAGCCGGCTTGCCGGCGATGAGCCGCGTAGCGGCACCCAGTGTCTACTTCTTCGCCGCCCAGGCGTTGAAGCGTTGCTCCAGCTGCTCGCTGTTGTCCGCCCAGAACGCCACGTCGATCTGCACCTGATTGGCGATGTTGTCAGGCGTGGTCGGCATGTCCTTCTTCACGGCATCCGCCAGCAGCGGGACGGCCTTGGAGTTGGCCGGGCCATAGGCGATGTTCTCGGAGTAGGTCTTCTGCTGCTCAGGCTGGACGGTGAAGGCAATGAACTTCTTCGCAGCGTCCACATCCTTGGCGCCTTTCGGGATGGCCCACGCGTCGAAGTCGTAGATCCCACCGTTCCACACCACCTTGAGGTTGCTCTCTTTCTGCACGGCGGCGATGCGGCCGTTGTAGGCGGAACTCATGACCACGTCACCCGACGCCAGGTACTGTGGCGGCTGGGCGCCAGCTTCCCACCACTGGATGCTTGGCTTGAGTTCGTCGAGTTTCTTGAAGGCGCGGTCCTGGCCTTCTTTGGTGGCCAGCACTTTGTAGACTTCCTTCGGCGCGACGCCGTCGGCCATCAAGGCGAACTCCAGGGTGTACTTGGCGCCCTTGCGCAGGCCACGCTTGCCCGGGAACTGCTTGGTATCCCAGAAATCGGCCCAACTGGTGGGCGCAGTCTTGAGCTTGTCGGCGTTGTAGGCCAGCACCGTGGACCAGACGAAGAAGCCAACACCGCAGGGCTGGATTGCACCCGGTACATAGTCGTCCTCGCTCCCGAACAGCGCCGGGTCGAGCTCTTCGAACATGCCCTCGTCGCAACCGCGCGCCAGCTCTGGCGACTCTACCTCGACCAGGTTCCAGGAGACGCTCTTGGTATCGACCATGGCTTTGACCTTGGCCATCTCACCGTTGTACTCACCGGCGACGATCTTGCCATTGCCGGCCTTCTCCCAAGGCTCGTAGAACGCCTTGACCTGGGCTGCCTTGTTGGCGCCGCCGAAGGAAACCACGGTCAGGTCTGCTGCCAGGGCCTGGCCGGCGGCGAACAGGCCGAGGGCCAGGGCGGTCAGTTTCAGCTGCTTGCGCATTATTATTCTCTCCACAGTACAGGGTTGGTGAAGCAATCCATCAGTGGGCTTCGGCAATCGGATCGAGCGCGCGCGCGTGCTCCACTTCCCAGCCGAGCGGTACCACATCACCCACGGCCAGGGCCGGGTCAAGTTCGGCAATCGGCTGCTTCACGAAGAAGTCGGCCTTGCCGCAGACTTCCAGGCGCACCCGCACGTGGTCGCCCAGGTAGATGAATTCGGCCACACGGCCAGAGAAGCGGTTGACGCAATTTTCGCTGTGGCCATTGAGGCGCACGCGCTCCGGGCGCACCGACAAGGTCACCGGGTCGCCGGCCTGGCCAACGTTCACCGCCAGTGCCTCGACCCGCTCCCCACGGGCCAGTTGCACCTGGCAACGGTTGCCGTCGCTGGCCAGCAAAGTGCCGTTGATGCGGTTGTTCTCGCCGATGAAGTTGGCGACGAAGGTGTTGTGTGGTTCTTCATAGAGGGTGCGAGGGTCGGCGATCTGCTGGATCTCGCCCTGATGGAACACCGCCACGCGGTCAGACATGGTCAGCGCTTCGCCCTGGTCATGGGTCACGTAGACCACCGTCACGCCAAGGCGCTGGTGGATGTGCTTGATCTCCATCTGCATGTGTTCACGCAACTGCTTGTCGAGCGCGCCGAGTGGTTCGTCCATCAGCACCAGTTGCGGCTCGAACACCAGCGCCCGGGCCAGGGCCACACGCTGCTGCTGGCCGCCGGACAACTGGCCGGGGTAGCGCTTGGCGAACGCATCGAGCTGGACCATGCCCAGCACGCGCTTGACCCGCTCACTGATGTCGGTCTTGCTGAGGTTGCGCACGCTCAGCGGGAAGGCGAGGTTTTCGGCCACGGTCATGTGCGGGAACAATGCGTAGTTCTGGAACACCATGCCGATGTCACGCTTGTGTGGCGGCACGTTGTTGATGGAGCGCCCGGCCAGCTGGATCTCACCGGCGGTAGGCGTCTCGAAACCGGCCAGCATCATCAGGCTGGTGGTCTTGCCCGACCCGGAGGGGCCGAGCAGGGTGAGGAACTCGCCCTTGCGAATGTCCAGGTTGAGGTCTTTGACGATCAGCGATTCGCCGTCGTAGCTCTTCTGCACACCACGGAAGCTGACCAGCGTCTCGCCGGTGGTCGCGTTCGAAATCGCCTCGCTCATGCCTGCACCTTCTTGTTGGAATGACTGCGTAGGCAAAGACTAAAGAAGGCGCAAGCGCCCGGAAATCGGGGGTGCGGAGAGAATGCCATCATCCGGATGGAAGACTTGCTGTAGGGATCGCCCTACACGGATGTCGGGATTGGGATGCAACGTGTGGGCGGGCACTCTCCCTGGGCTTGCCCGCGAATGCGTCGGCCCCTACCGCGCTCAGCAGGTCGGGCCCTTCGCGGGCAAGCCCGCTCCTACACCAGCTTGTGCTCCATGGCGTACTTCACCAGTTCCGCCAGCGAGTGGACCTTGAGCTTTTGCATCAGCCGCGCCTTGTGGGTGCTGATGGTCTTGCTGGACAGCGCCAGCTGCTGGGCAATGTCGTTGACGTTGGCACCTTGGGCCAAGCGCTCGAACACCGAGAACTCCCGCTCTGACAGTAAAGTGTGCAAAGGCCGCGTCTCGGTCAGGCCCACCTCGAAGACCATACGGTCGGCCAATGCCGGGTCGATGTAGCGCCCGCCGCCCGCCACCCGGCGGATCGCCGTCAGCAGCAAGGCTGGGTCACTGTCCTTGGTGGCATAGCCGGCAGCGCCAGCCTTGAGTGCACGCGCGGCCATCTGCGCTTCGTCGTGCATCGACAGCATCAGGATCGCCGGCGGGCTGTGCAACGCGCGTATCCGCGGGATCGCCTCCAGGCCATTCACGCCGGGCATGGAGATATCCAGCAACACCACTTCGCAGGGGGTGTGGCGCAGGGCTTCGAGCAATTGCTCGCCATTGCCGGCCTCCCCCACCACCTGCATGTCCTTGGCCAGGCCAATCAACTGCTTGATGCCTTCGCGGACAATGGTGTGGTCTTCGGCCACCAGCACTCGAATCACGATCGCTCTCCTACTCCAACGCAATGGTCACGCTCAGGCTGGTGCCTTCGCCGGGTTCGCTGTGCAACGCCATGCTGCCACCGAGCATCAACACCCGCTCGCGTACGCCTACCAGGCCGAACGAGGTCGGCCGGGCCCGGTCGAGGCAAAAACCGCTGCCGTCGTCACTGACGGTCATACGCAGTTTTTCCCCTTCCCGCACCAGCTCTATCTCCACGCTGTGCGCCTGGGCATGGCGCATGACGTTGGTGAGCGCCTCCTGGAGAATACGAAACAACCCGGTGGCCTTGGCATCACTCAATGCTGGCAGATTATCCGGCACCAGCACCAGGCAAGGTATCTGCGTGCGTGCTTCGAAGCGCCGGGCTTGCCACTCGACGGCGGAGGCGATGCCCGCGTCGAGAATGGGCGGGCGCAGTGCGGTGGCCACGTCACGTACCAGCTGGAACAACTGGGCGATCAGGCGCTTCATGCTGGCCAGGCGCTCGTTGAGGGCCGGGTCCAGTTCGGCGAAGGCCAGTTCGCACATCGAGACTTCCAGCTTGAGCACGGTCAGCATCTGACCCAGCTCATCATGCACTTCACGGGCGATGCGGGCTTTTTCTTCCTCGCGCACGCTTTCCAGGTGCGCCGACAGTTCGCGCAGCTGCTCCTGGGACTTTGCCAGCGCCAACTCCGCGCGCTTGCTCTGGGTGATGTCCCAGACGATACCGTCCCAGACCACCCGGCCATTGGCCAGGCGCCGGGTACTGGCCTTGATGTCGGCCCAGCGCTGTTCACCTGCGCGGGTCAGGATACGCCCCTGCCATGACCAGTCGCGGTCGCGGGCTATGGCCAGGTCCTGAACCTGGTGATAGTCCGCCCGGTCATCTGGATGCACCAGGTTGCGCAAGCCCATCTGCGGGTGCTGGATCTGTGCCGGCGTATAGCCGACCAGCGCCTCGCTGCCCTCGCTGATGTAGGGAAACTCCGGGTCCCCCTCGGCGGGCGCAGGCTCCAGGCGGAACACCAGCCCCGGGACATTGCCGGCAATACCCTTGAGCCGCGCTTCGCTTTCGCGCAATGCCGCCAGGGCGCGATGGCGTTCGGTGACATCGGCGAGGTACACCACCAGGTACTCGGCGTCACGAAAGCGCAGGAAGCTCAACGACAGCTCCACCGGTAACAAGCTGCCATCGGCGCGCAGGCACTGGGTTTCGAACTGCCGCGCCCCGGCCTCACCGGCACGCGCGCCCTTCCATAGCTGCAGCCAGCGGTCCATGGTCAGGTTCGGCTCGAAGTCGATCAACGGGCGTTCCAGCAGTGCTGCTTCGGCATAACCGAGCATGCGCCCCACGGCATGGTTGGCGTAACGCACATGGCTGTCCCAGTTGACCCAGAGAATACCCACCGTGCTCTGGTCGATCGCGAACTGGCTCAGGCGCAGCGCCTCTTCGCGCACTTGCCGCTCTGTCAGGGTGTCCCGTGCCGCCAGCAGGCTACGCTCGAGCTGGCGCTGCTGACGACGTTGCCACACCAGCGTGGCCAGGGCGCAGAGCAGTAACATGCCGAACAGCAAGGCAAGGTTCTGCCAGAAACCGGTCGAATCACTCAGGCGTGGGTATTTGGGCTGCAACCAGCGCTGATGGAGTTGCTCCAGCGCCTTGGCCGGCATGGCCTGCAGGCCACGTTCCAGCACCTCGGCCAGCAGCGGCCAGTCCCGTCGCGACCCCACTCGCAGCAACTGCGGCAGGCCGATGTCGCCCACCACCGCCAGCTCACCGAACTCGCTTTCACGGGACAAGCGGCTGAGCTGCGCTTCATCCAGCACGGCATAGCTGGCCTGGCCACCGACGACCAGTTGCAAGGCCTGGCGCTCGTCGGGCACGCCCTGCACATTGAGATTGGCGTAGTTGCCGCGCAGGTAGTCGGCCAGCACGCTGGGCATCCGCACTGCGACGCGCTCGTCCTGGGCGAGCTTTTCAAGGTCTACGGCCAAGGCGCCGGTGCGCGGCCCGACCACCAGTTGCGGCACCCGCATGTAGGGGTCGCTGAACAGCCACAGGCGTAGGCTGGCCGGGGTTTGCGTAAGCCCGGGGGCAAAATCGATTTCGCCTTGTTGCAGCGCATGTTCCAGGCTGGCCTGGTCGCTGAAGTTGCGCCACGTCAGGTCCAGCTTGAGCGCCTGGGCAAGCGCGTTGACCAGCTCGACATTGGCCCCATAGAGTTGCTGCAAGCGGCGATCGAACTGGGCATAGGGCGCCTGCAGCACCAACCCCACCCGAAGGCTGCGGTGGGCATCCAGCCACTGCTGCTGAGCAGGCTCAAGCACCACTGTCGACGATACCTCGGGCCCTGCCAAGGCAATCAAGGGCAGCCACAAGCAGCCGATAACCAACAGGCGACGCAATCGCTTCATCTACACGCTCGTCTTGGCAAGGGCGGCCATGCAGCATGGCCGTCACGGGCAAATACTATTACGCTGCCGGTATCATTCTGGCCTTGGGTTGATTCATGTCCACACTTTATCGCACGACGCTGGCATTGTGCTGCCTGGCCTCGCTCCTGCCAGTCGGCGCCTCGGCCGCCGACCCCGAGCAACCCGCGGCGGCCGCAGAAACGCCTGCTTCCACCGCGCCACGCCCACCCTTGCTGGAGCGCAGCCAGGAAGATGCGCAGGCCCTTGAACGCCGGGTGCCAAAGGCTGAACAGCAGACGCTGCAAGCTGGCACCGACAGCTTTCTGGCCCTGTGGAAACCGGCCAACGACAGCGACCCGCAGGGCACCGTGATCATCGTCCCCGGTGCCGGTGAAACCGCCGACTGGCCCAACGCGGTCGGCCCACTGCGGCACAAGTTCCCCGATGTCGGTTGGCACAGCCTGAGCGTCAGCCTGCCTGACTTGCTCGCCGTCAGCCCACAAGCGCGGGTCGAGGCCAGCCCGGTTGCCGAAGCGAAGCAAGACAAAGGCGAGACGGCGCCTGCCAAGGACACGCCGGCCGATGCCAACGCCAACGTCGCCCAGGCCACAGCCGCCGATGCCGATGCCGCTGAAAGCACCGACGCCGTGCAAGCCAGCGACCAGAATGACCAGGCCGATGCCGAGCGCATCTTCGCCCGCCTGGACGCGGCAGTGAGCTACGCCCAGCAGCACAACTCGCGCAGCATCGTGCTGATCGGCCACGGCAGTGGTGCCTATTGGGCAACACGCTACCTGAGCGAGAAGCAGCCGCCGCAGGTGCAAAAGCTGGTGATGATCGCACCGCAGACGCCTGCAAGGGTCGAACACGACCTGGAAAGCCTGACGCCAACCCTCAAGGTGCCGGCGGCCGACCTTTACTACGCGACCCGTACCGGCGACCGCAATGCGGCAGCGCAACGCCTGCAGGCCAGCAAGCGGCAGAAGGACAGCCAGTACAAGCAGCTTTCATTGATTGCCATGCCTGGGAACAAGGCGGCCGAGCAGGAACAGTTGTTCCGCCGGGTGCGGGGGTGGATGGCGCCCCAGGAATAAAATGCTGGCCGTCAGAGCCCCCGCCGCTTGCGGATCAGCGCGTAGGCCTGATGCAACTCGCGGGTCCGCTCCGTGGCCTCGCGCACCTGCATTTCACTCGCTCCGCTGCCCGCCAGCTTGTCCGGGTGATGCCGGCTGACCAAGCGCCGATACGCCTGCTTGACCCGGTCACCTTCGGTATCGGGCTCCACACCCAGCAGCCGCAATGCCGCCGCATAGGTCATGACCGTACTCGCCGCCTGCATCTTGCGCGGCTCGTACTCCAGTGACATGGCCTGCACCTGGCGCCGGCTCAGCCCAAGCTTCTGCCCCCAGTCCAGCAGCAACTCACGCTCGTGCTGGCCGGCTTTTCCATCGGCCCAGGCCATGCGCCAGCACGCCCGTAACGTGCCTTCGGCAGCGTGTGGCTGCAGGCGGATACGCCGAAGATGGCCAGCCAAACGGTCCTTGCCCGCCTTGCCCCGGTTGAACGCTGCAATCGCGCGCATCCTGGCGGTCTCTGCCAAGTCCAGGCGGACCATTTCCTGGCGGGCCTGCTGGATATGCTGCTCAGCCACCCGCCCATCACTCTTGGCCAGCCGCCCGAGCAGGACGAACAACAACTCTTCGTCGCGCAGGGCCGGGCGCCCGCTCAGCCGTTCGCGCAGGTCGTCCCAGCCCTGCACGCGCAGGCGCCGGTCCATTGCCTGGCCCAGCAAAGCGCCAAGCAGCGCGCCAGGAATACTGGCGACAGCAAAACCTGCGCCCAGCCCGATCACGGTACTTGGCCACCACATGTCAGGCGCGCCCCTCAATCAACTGCTCGGCCTCGGCCAGGCGCTGCTGGGTGCCAACGTCGACCCAGTGGCCGCGATAATGCTCGCCACTCACCTGGCCTGCCGTCATGGCTTGGCGCAGCAATGGCGCCAGCTTGAAGGCGCCCGCCTGGCAGCCTTCGAACAATGCTGGGTGCAGCACCGACACGCCACTGAACGTCAAGGTGCCGGGCGCATCGTCACCGTCCACGACCTGCTCGCCCTCCAGGCGAAAATCGCCACGCCCGTGATGGCCAGGGTTATCGACCAGTACCAGATGCGCCAGCCCCTGCAAGGGTGCGCGCAGGCGGGTGAAATCGTAGTCGGTCCAGACATCGCCGTTGATCAGCAAGAAGGGGGCATCACCCAGCAAAGGCAGCGCCTTGAAGATCCCGCCCCCCGTTTCCAGCGGCTCGCCCTCGGGCGAGTAGCGGATGCTCAGGCCAAAGCGGCTGCCATCGCCCAGGTGGTCTTCGATCTGCTGACCCAGCCAGGCGTGGTTGATGACCACCTCGGTGAAACCTGCGGCCGCCAGGGCGCGCAGGTGGTACTCGATCAAGGGCTGGCCTGCCAGCGGCAGCAATGGCTTTGGGGTGTGCAGGGTCAGCGGGCGCATGCGCTCGCCCTTGCCTGCCGCGAGGATCATCGCTTTCATGCACGCGCTCCGGCTTTGAGCTCTGCGATCAGTTGCCCCAGTTCCGCGAGTTCGGGGCGGCGGCTTATCACCTCATCTATATAGGCGAAGAAACGCGGCACGTCGGCCAGGTAACGGGGCTTGCCATCACGGTGGCAGATACGGGCAAAGATGCCGATCACCTTCAGATGGCGCTGCACACCCATCAGGTCGCTGGCACGCTGGAAGTCCTCGAACGATGGCTGCACTGGGATACCAGCGGCCTGCGCCTTGCCCCAATAATGGTGCAACCAACCTTCGACGCGCGCCTGCGTCCAGCTGAGGAAGGCATCCTTGAACAGGCAGGTGATGTCATAGGTGACAGGGCCGTAGACCGCGTCCTGGAAGTCCAGAACGCCAGGGTTGGGCGTGCTCTGCATGAGGTTGCGCGGCATGTAGTCGCGGTGCACCAGCACCTTGGGCTGCGCCAGGGCACTGTCGATCAGCAGTTGGCTGATGCGCTGCCAGGCAGCTTGCTGCGCCTCATTGAAGGCCAGGCCAAGCTCGCGCCCGACGTACCACTCGGGGAACAGTTCGACCTCACGGCGCAGCAAGGCGTCGTCATAGCTTGGCAGCGGCGCGTTCATCGGCAGGCGCTGGAAGGCCAGCAGTGCATCTATGGCATCGGCAAACAACCCATCGGCATTATCGGCATCGATGATGTCGAGGTAGGTCTGGCGCCCCAGATCCCCCAGCAGCAGGAAGCCGCGATCCAGGTCTTCGGCATGAATCTGCGGCACATGCACGCCCGCACCTGCCAGCAGGTGGTCGATGGCGACGAACGGTCGGCAGTTTTCCTGCGGCGGGGGTGCATCCATGACCACGAACGTGTGGCCTGCGCCCTCCCAGCGGAAGTAGCGACGGAAGCTGGCGTCGCTGCTGGCGGCGGTCAGGCTGCCCTCAGGCACCTCCCCCCAGGCGTTGTTACGGAAAAGCACATTGAGCTGCCCGGCGAGCCAGACAGTCAGTTGTTGCAGGCGTACATCGTGTTCAGGCATTACAAGGGTCTCCGACGGCCCTAGCCGTCAAGCGGGTCATGCTTTATTATCCAGCATCTTTTTCAGACCATCGAGAGGCGTGCGGCCCCACACGCGGGCAGATGGCACGCAGGAAGCCCGGACTAATAAGATGGCATTGAAATCCCCCGCGTTTCGTAGAAAGTTTCCGTTGCTGGTGACCGGCGGTCTGCTGGCCCTGCAACCATTTGCCACCTCGTACGTGGTCGCAGCCGAGCAGTTCGACTGCCAAGTGTCCGCCTCCGGTGGTTGGGACTGCAAGCCCAAGACCCCAGCCAGCAACTTGCCTCCGCGCCCCGTGCACGAGGGTGCCGCACTCACGTCCGGCACCGAGGCCCCGTCGGCCGAGGCCGAGAGCGCTGACAAGCCGGTGCTGGTCACCGAGAGCAAAGGCCGTGGCCTGAAGTCGCGCAGCGAAGATTACAGCCACCTCGACTGGGTCTCACGTGACAAGCTCACCCCCGCGCAGCTGGCCGAAACCGGCCCGTACTGCGGCGGTGCGTATGTCGAGCCAACCCGCCCGGGCATGGCCGATACCACGCCCAAGGACGAGTCGCCGACCTACATCAACGCCAAGGTCTCCAAGTACCAGCAGGAGCAGCAGATCGCTACCCTCGCCGGTGACGTGGTCATGCGCCAGGGCAGCATGCAGGTCGAAGCCGACGAGGCCAACCTCTACCAGACCGAGAACCGTGGCGAGCTCAAGGGCAACGTCAAGATTCGCGACAACGGCTCGCTGGTCGTGGGTGACGAGGCGCAGATCCAGCTCGACACGGGCGCAGCCCAGGTCGACAACGCCGAATACGTGATGCACAAATCGCACATCCGCGGCAGCGCCTTGTACGCCAAGCGTGGCGAAAACGCCATCATCCGCCTCAAGGATGGTACGTACACCACCTGCGAACCGGGCAGCAACGCCTGGCAGCTGAAGGGCAACAACATCACCCTGAACCCGGCGACCGGCTTCGGTACCGCAACCAACGCTACCCTTCGGGTCAAGGATTTCCCGGTGTTCTACACACCGTACATCTACTTCCCGATCGACGACCGTCGCCAGTCCGGCTTCCTGCCGCCTTCGTTCAGCAGCACCAGCGACACCGGCTTCATGCTGGTTACGCCGTACTACTTCAACCTGGCGCCCAACTATGACGCCACGTTGTACCCGCGCTACATGACCAAGCGTGGCTTGCTGATGGAAGGCGAATTCCGCTACCTGACCAAGTCCAGCGAAGGCCAGTTCGGCGGCGCGTACCTGAACGACAAGAACGACGATCGCAAAGACCAGACTGATTACAAAGAACAGCGCTGGATGATCAACTGGCAGCACAAAGGTGGCCTGGACGAGCGCCTGATGACTGAAGTTGACTACACCGACATCAGCGATCCGTTCTACTTCCAGGATCTGGAAACCGATCAGATCGGTGTCGAAAGCCATGACGTGGTGAACCAGCAGGGTGCACTGACCTGGCGTGGCGACAACTACACCGCTCGCCTGAATGCGCAAGCGTACGAGATGGCGACCCTGTCGCAGATCACGCCGTACAACAAGCTGCCACAGATCACCATCAACGGCATGTTGCCGTACCACCCGAGCGGGTTCGATTTCAGTTACGAGACCGAAGCGGTACGCTTCGATCGTGACCTGAAAGACGGCACTGTATTCAACGAAGACGGCGTCATCGACACCACCGCCGGTCCTGATGGGCGCAGGCTCGACCAGAACATCTTCGGTGTGGCGCGTGCCAACGGTACTCGCCTGAACCTCGCGCCGGCTATAAGCCTGCCGATGACCGCAAGCTACGGCTACATCACGCCGAAGCTGAAGTACGTGTACACCCACTATGACCTGGACCTGGATGGCAAGGGCAAGAACGACATCGCTCTCAACCCTGGCTCGGTGCCATTGAACGGCGAGTTCAACAGCAACCAGAACCGCGACATCCCGATCTTCAGCGTGGACAGCGGCCTGTACTTCGACCGTAACACTTCGATGTTCGGCACCAACTATCGCCAAACGCTCGAGCCGCGCCTGTACTACCTGAATGTTCCGTACAAGGACCAGGTTGACATCCCACTGTTCGACACCGGCGAAACGCTGTTCAACTTCGACTCGCTGTTCCGCGACAACCGCTTCAGCGGCACGGACCGCATCGGCGACGAAAACAAGCTGTCGCTCGGCGTGACCAGCCGCTGGATCGAAGAGAACGGCTTCGAGCGTCAGAACATCAGCCTCGGCCAGGCGTACTACTTCAAGGACCGCAAAGTCCAGCTGCCAGGCATCGACTACCGTACCCGCAAGGACGCGCAGTCCGACGTATCGCCATACGCGCTGGTGTATAACTACTACTTCAACCGCGACTGGCGCTTCAATTCGGACTTCAACTGGGACCCGGACAGCCGCAGCACCCGCTCGGGCAGCGCGATGTTCCACTACCAGCCTGAAGACAACCCGAACAAGGTGGTCAACCTCGGCTATCGCTACCGCAACGACACCATCGCTTACGACTCCACAACCGGTACGTGGAAAGTGGGCGGCGGCGACTACGGTACCCCGGGCACCGACGGCTACATCAAGGACTACTACAAGATCCAGCAGCACGACTTCTCGGTCATCTGGCCGATCGTGCCGCAATGGAGTGTGATCGCGCGCTGGCAGCATGACTACAACCGCAACCGCACCCTGGAAGCCATGGGCGGTTTCGAGTACGACAACTGCTGCTGGAAGCTGCGCCTGATCAACCGTTACTGGATCGACTACGACGACTTCAGCCAGGCGACTCCGCAGAACGAAAAAGGCGACCACGGCATCTTCCTGCAGATCGTGCTGAAAGGTCTCGGTGGCGTGGTAGGCAACAAGGTCGAATCTTTCCTCGACCAAGGCATTCAAGGTTACCGTGAACGTGAAGACCAAGCTTATTGATCGTCTGCGCCCAGTGTTGCTGGGCGCTGTATTGCTGAGTGGCGCGGTGCATGCCGCGGTGCAACCCCTGGACCGTGTGGTGGCCATCGTCGATAACGACGTGGTCATGCAGAGCCAACTGGACCAACGCGTCCACGAGGTGCAGCAGACCATCGCCAAGCGTGGCGGCGGCGTGCCGCCGACCGGCGCACTGGAGCAGCAGGTACTGGAACGCCTGATCGTCGAGAACCTGCAACTGCAGATTGGCGAACGTTCGGGCATCCGCATCACCGACGAAGAACTGAACCAGGCCATCGGCACCATCGCCCAGCGCAATGGCATGTCGCTGGAGCAGTTCCGCGCCGCGCTGGCCCATGACGGCCTGTCGTTCGACGACGCGCGCGAGCAGGTCAAACGCGAGATGATCATCAGCCGCGTGCGCCAGCGCCGTGTGGCCGAGCGTATCCAGGTATCCGAGCAGGAAGTGAAGAACTTCCTCGCTTCGGACATGGGCAAGATGCAGATGTCGGAAGAGTATCGCCTTGCCAACATTCTGATCCCTACCCCGGAAGCCGCCAACTCGGACGACATCCAGAAGGCTGCACGCAAGGTCGGCGACGTCTACCAGCAACTGCGTCAGGGCGCCGACTTCGGCCAGATGGCAATCGCCAACTCGCGCAGCGAAAACGCCCTGGAAGGCGGGGAGATGGGCTGGCGTAAAGCCGCCCAGCTGCCCCCGGAGTTCGCCAAGCTGCTCAGCGGCATGAACGTCGGCGACATCACTCAGCCCCTGCGCATCCCTAGCGGTTTCATCATCATCAAGCTTGAGGAAAAACGCGGCGGCAGCGAGAACGTGCTGCGTGACGAAGTGCATGTGCGTCACATCCTGATCAAGCCGAGCGAGATCCGCAGCGAAGCCGCAACTGAGCAGCTGGCTGATCGCCTGTACGACCGGATCACCAATGGCGAAGACTTCGCCGAGCTGGCGAAGAGCTTCTCGGAAGACCCGGGCTCGGCGCTCAACGGCGGCGACCTCAACTGGGTCGACCCGAACAGCCTGGTGCCTGAGTTCCGCGAGCAGATGGCCAACGCGCAGCAAGGCGTAGTGACCAAACCGTTCAAGACCCAGTACGGCTGGCATGTCCTGGAAGTGCTGGGCCGCCGCGCCACCGACAGCACCGAACAGGCCCGTGAACAACAGGCCCTGAGCGTCCTGCGCAACCGCAAATACGACGAAGAGCTGCAGACCTGGCTGCGCCAGATCCGCGACGAAGCCTACGTTGAAATCAAGCTGCCTGGCGCTGACCAGGCCGCACAGTGAAGCCCCTGCGCTTCGCCGTCACCCCCGGCGAACCAGCCGGCATAGGCCCCGACCTGTGCCTGCTGCTCGCCGCCGACGCCCAGCCCCACCCCCTGATCGCCATCACCAGCCGTGACCTGCTCGCCGAGCGGGCCGCGCGGCTGGGGCTGGCCGTCAACCTGCTGCCGGTAGCACCGGGCCAGTGGCCCGACCTCCCTGCCCCGGCGGGGAGCCTGTATGTCTGGGATACCCCCCTGGCCGCCCCAGTGGCGCCAGGTCAGCTGAATAAAGCCAATGCGGCTTTCGTCCTGCAGACCCTTACCCGGGCCGGGCAGGGCTGCCTGAGCGGTGATTTCGCCGGGATGATTACCGCCCCTGTACACAAGGGCGTGATCAACGAGAGCGGCATCCCCTTCTCAGGCCATACCGAATTCCTGGCGGAGCTGACTCACACTGCCCAGGTGGTAATGATGCTGGCGACCCATGGCCTACGCGTGGCCCTTGTAACCACGCACCTGCCGCTGCGGGACATCGCCGACGCCATCACCCCTGAGCGCCTGGAGCGCGTCACCCGCATCCTGCATGCGGACATGCGCGACAAGTTCGGCATCGCCAACCCACGCATCCTCGTCTGCGGGCTCAACCCGCATGCCGGTGAAGGCGGCCATCTTGGCCGCGAAGAAATCGACATCATCGAACCGACACTGGTCCGCCTGCGCACCGAAGGCATGGACCTGCGCGGCCCGCTGCCGGCCGATACCCTGTTTACCCCCAAATATCTGGAGCACTGCGATGCAGTGCTGGCGATGTACCACGACCAGGGCCTGCCTGTACTGAAGTACAAAGGCTTCGGTGCCGCAGTCAATGTGACCCTGGGCCTGCCGATCATCCGCACGTCGGTCGATCACGGCACCGCCCTGGACCTGGCCGGTACCGGCAAGGTCGACACCGGCAGCCTGCGCGTGGCCCTGGAAACCGCCTACCAGATGGCCGAGAACCGACCATGAACGAGCAATACCAACACCGGGCGCGCAAGCGCTTCGGCCAGAACTTCCTGCACGACGCCGGCATCATCGACCGCATCCTGCGCGCCAT
>Ga0213823_1000422_pt1 | contig 36840 bp, 16 predicted proteins | sample MC6MC0907MG_FD_179887 | JGI IMG/M metagenome (GOLD analysis project Ga0213823, IMG submission 179887) | Enriched soil aggregate microbial communities from Iowa State University, Ames, United States - MC6-MC0907-MG | ecosystem: Environmental > Terrestrial > Soil > Unclassified | place: USA: Iowa...
GACGATCATCGGCAGCATTTCCGGGGTCAGGCCCACGGCGATCGACAGCGCGAACAGCAGCGCCTCCATCCAGTCGCCCTTGGTGAAACCGTTGATGAACAGCACCAGCGGCGCCATGACGAACATGAAGCGGATCAGCAGCCAGCTGACCTTGTTCACCCCGTTCTGGAACGAAGTCGGCGCCCGGTCGGTAGCCCCGACCCGCTGCGCCAGGGCGCCGAAATAGGTGGCGTTGCCAGTGCTCAGGACCAGCGCGGTGGCCGCGCCGGACACCACGTTGGTGCCCATGAACAGGATGTTGTCCAGCTCCAGCGGATTGAGGGTGGCGGCGTCCTGCTGGCGCGGGAATTTCTCCACCGGCATCGATTCGCCGGTCATCGCCGCCTGGCTGACGAACAGGTCCTTGGCGCTGAGCACCCGGCAATCGGCGGGGATCATGTCGCCGGCCGAGAGCTGGATCAGGTCGCCCGGCACCAGTTGCCGGATCGGCAGTTCCAGGCGTTGCGAGCCCTGGTGCGCCACCGCCGCGCCATGCAGCCGGGCGAACACCGACGGCGCGGCGTCGACCACGTTGCGCCGCAGCACCGTGGCGGTGTTGCTGACCATTGCCTTGAGGGCATCGGCGGCCTTGTTCGACTTGGCCTCCTGCCAGAAGCGCAGCAGCGTGGAGAGCACCACCATGGAAAAAATCACCGTGGCCGCCTTCATGTCTTCGGTCAGCCAGGAGATCACCGCCAGCAGGGTCAGCAGCAGGTTGAAGGGGTTCTTGTAGCAATGCCATAGGTGCGTCCACCACGGCAGCGGCTGCTCGTGCTCGACCTCGTTGAGGCCATGCCGTTCGCGCAGGGCCTGGGCCTCGGCCTCGCTCAGGCCATCGGTGTGACTGCCGAGGCGTTGCAGCAGGCTCGCGGCATCGTCGTTGGCCGCGGCCACCAGGGTTTGCGCGAGGCTCGGCGGCAGGTCGCGGCTGACGTTGGCGTCGCTGAAGCTCTCCAGCAAGGCCAGGCGGCGAAAGTGCCGGGCGAAGTGCCGGGTCCGCAGGAAGCCGGCAAAAAACTCTTTGAGCAGGGTGAGGTTCATGGTGTGTCCCCTAACGGTCGGCGCCGGGAGACTCACAGCCAGGTCTGGTTCGCCGGCCGCGCAAACAGGCGCAGCCGTAGCGCGGCGATGCGCCAGGCATCACCCACTGTTGCAGTGTCGATGAGAGAGACATCGGGAACGGGCCCTGAAGGCCACGCTCGGGAAGCCGCCGCTCGCGGTCATGGCGAGACAACGGCACAAAAAAGCGGGCGCGTTATCTGGCCGGGAAGGCGCCGGTTAGCGAAACCGGCCGACTACTGTCACTCGAACAAGTACCCACTGTGGGTCTCCGCTTGATGGAAAACGCGCGAAGCTTACGCCGGGGTTTTTGCGGAGTAAATCGGCGGCAAAGGCCCGGACGGGGGAATCGAAAAGTTCTTCAGCGAAGGTTCAGGAAGGGGCTACGGACAGGCCCCAAAGGCAGGAAATGCGGGGACGTCTGCCCCTGTCGTGGGCAAGCTCGCGCCTACAACGATAACGCGATCCTGTAGGAGCGAGCTTGCTCGCGAGGCGTCGGAGTAGTCGACGGAGCGTGCAAGCCGGGCCATTTTTTCGCGAGCAAGCTCGCTCCTACAAAGTTACCCGGGCAATCAGCTGGCGGTGGCCAGCAGCAGGTCGCGCACCGAACGGCTGTGGCGGCCTTTGTCGTGCTCGTACAGCGAGGCGGCGATTTCCTCGGCGCGGATCGGCAGCACCGACAGCAAGGTGTCGCTCAGGCCATGGCTGGCCTGGCTGAAGCCCTGGGTGTAGATGCCGGCCTTGCAGCGCTCGTCGGTGATGACCCGGTAGTTGCGGTCCACTTCGAAGTCGCCCAGGTAGGCTTCCAGCGGCGCCAGCAACGCACGGTGAGTCTGGCGCTCGTAGCCGGTGGCCAGGATTACGGCGTCGTAGTGGCGGGTGCTTAGCTCGCCAGTGGAGGTGTTGCGCAGCACCAGTTCGACGCCCTGGGCGGTGGCGGTGGCTTTCTCCACGGTGGTCAGGGTGCGGAAGGCATGGCGCGCGATGCCGGAGACTTTCTGCCGGTAGAGAATCCCGTAGATGCGTTCAATCAGGTCGACATCCACCACCGAGTAGTTGGTGTTCTGGTACTCGTGGACCAGGCGCTCGCGCTCGCCGCTCGGCTGCTGGAACACCAGGTCGGTGAAGGCCGGCGAGAACACTTCGTTGACGAACGGGCTGTCGTCCGCCGGCTTCAGCGCCGAACCGCGGACCAGCATGTCCACCTGCACCGAAGGGAAGCTGTCGTTGAGGTCGATAAAGGCCTCGGCGGCGCTCTGCCCACCACCGATGATCGCCACGTTCATCGGCTGGCCGCTGGCGCACGGCTGGCTGGCCATGCGTTCCAGGTAGTGCGCGTGGTGGAACACCCGGCCGTCGTCCTTGAGCGCCTTGAAGGTGTCCGGGATCAGTGGCGTGCCGCCAGGGCTGACCACCACCGAACGGCTGGTACGGACAAACTCCTGGCCCTGGCTGTCGCGGGAAATCACCCGCAGCGCCTCGACCTGCTGGTTGTGCAGCACCGGCTCGATGGCCAGCACTTCTTCACCGTAGCGGCTCTGTTCCTGGAAGTGCCCGGCGACCCAGCGCAGGTAATCGTTGAACTCCATGCGGCATGGATAGAAGGTGCCCAGGTTGATGAAGTCCACCAGGCGGCCGTGGTGCTTGAGGTAGTTGACGAAGGAGTACGGGCTGGTCGGGTTGCGCAGGGTCACCAGGTCCTTGAGAAAGGAAATCTGCAGGTCGCTCTGGGCCACCAGCGTGTTGCCGTGCCAGCGGTAGTCGGCCTGCTTGTCGAGAAACAGCGCGTCCAGCGGACCCTGAATCTGGCCACGTTCTTCCAGCGCGATAGCCAGCGCCAGGTTCGAGGGGCCGAAACCGATACCGATCAGGTCGTGAACGATGGTCGATGCAATTGCCTGTGTCATTTCCAGTGTCCTCTGGATAAATCCCTCAACGCGGGGAGAAATCGACGGTGACCTGATCGGCCCATGGCGAGGCAGCAGGTCGTCTGTTGAGTAGGAACGAGGACAGTGAAAAAAAATTTAACAAAGAAGGATCAATGGGCGTCCCACTGCCGGACCCGCACCCGGCAATGTTTCATCGCATTGACGATGTGTTTCTCCACCAGGCTGCGGGAAATCCCCAGGCGCTCGGCGATCTCGGGGTGGGACAGGCCTTCGAGCTTGCGCAGCAGGAAACTTTCCCGGCACAGCACCGGCAGCTCCGCCAGCGCCCGTTGCAGCATGTCCAGGCGCTGGCCGTGGTCGATGCTGGTGTGTGGCGAGGGGCTGAAGAAGCGCTCTTCGTTGTCGAGCACATCCAGGGATTCGACCTGGCGCAAGGCGTTGCGCCGGTGGCCGTCGATCACCAGGTTCAGCGCCGTGCGGTAGAGGAAGGCCCGCGGTTGCTCGATCGGCGTGTCGCTGGAACGCTCCAGCACCCGCACATAAGCGTCATGCACCACATCTTCGGCCACCTGCAGGTTGCCCAGCTTGGCGTTGAGGAAACACACCAGCTCGCGATAGTAGTTTTCCAACATGACTCCCGACCGCGATACGCGGCTTTTGTCCTTGAGCACGACTGGCACTCCGCCCCTGGGCGGGCGATTCGATGATGGCAGTTTAGAAGTGGCGTAATTTATAGTAATTCTCATATAGATTTAAAGTGCTGTGTCGATTCGCCGGTTTTATTTTCGTCGCCTAACCTGTAACTCCCGCACCTGTAACGCCATGTGTCATGACTTAAATTCCCTCCGGCGCTTCTCGTCTACCTGACAGCTCCCCGTATCTGTCGCTCTGGCGACAGCCTCCAGCCCTGCCCCACCCCCTGGAGCAGGCCGGACGACGGGCCGACTTCCATTGGCCGGAACCCTGCATGAAACGTCCCCGTCATACCCGACGCGCCCTGCTTGTCACCCTGTGTCTGATTCCTGTCGTTGCCTTCGCCGCCTGGCAGATCCTGCCGCCGGGGCGCGACCAGCTCGCCACCGTGCAAGTCAGCCGCGGCACCATCGAAAGCAGCGTGACCGCCCTGGGCACCCTGCAACCGCGGCGTTACGTGGATGTCGGCGCCCAGGCGTCCGGGCAGATCCGCAAGATCCACGTCGAGGCCGGCGACCCGGTCAAGGAAGGCCAGTTGCTGGTGGAGATCGACCCCGCCACCCAGCAGGCCAAGCTCGATGCCAGCCGTTTCTCCATCGAGAACCTGCAGGCCCAGCTGCAAGAGCAGCGGGCGCAGAACGAGCTGGCCCGGCAGAAATACCAGCGCCAGCAGAACCTCGCCGCCGGCGGCGCGACCCGCGACGAAGACGTGCAGACCGCCCGCGCCGAACTCAAGGCCACCCAGGCGCGGATCGACATGATCCAGGCACAGATCCGCCAGGCCCAGGCCAGCCTGCGCAGCGACCAGGCCGAGCTGGGCTATACGCGGATCTACGCGCCGATGTCCGGCACCGTGGTCGCGGTGGACGCCCGCGAAGGCCAGACCCTCAACGCCCAGCAACAGACGCCGTTGATCCTGCGCATCGCCCGGCTGTCGCCGATGACCGTCTGGGCCGAGGTCTCCGAAGCCGATATCGGCCACGTCAAACCGGGCATGACCGCCTACTTCACCACCTTGAGCGGCGGCGCCCGGCGCTGGACCAGCACCGTGCGGCAGATCCTGCCGATCCCGCCCAAGCCGCTGAACGAAAGCAGTCAGGGCAGCGGCAGCCCCAACAGTTCGAGCAAGAGCGGCAGCGGCCGGGTGGTGCTCTACACCGTGCTGCTGGATGTGGATAACGCCGACAACGCGCTGATGGCCGAGATGACCACCCAGGTGTTTTTTGTCGCCGAGCGCGCGCAGGACGTTCTCACCGCGCCGATCGCCGCCCTGCAGGGCAGCACCGAGAGCGGCGTCCAGCTGGCCCGGGTGGTGGCGAAAAACGGCTCGATCGAGGAGCGCAAGGTACGGGTCGGCATCAGCGACCGCTTGCGCATCCAGGTCCTGGACGGCCTCGCCGAAGGCGATCACTTGCTGATCGGTCCCGCGCAAAGCAGCGGAGGCTGAATGCAAACCCCGCTGATCGACCTCAAGGGCATCCGCAAATCCTATGGTGGCGGCGACACGCCGCAAGTGGACGTGCTGCGTGGTATCGACCTGTCGATCCACGCTGGCGAGTTCGTCGCCATCGTTGGCGCCTCCGGCTCCGGCAAATCGACACTGATGAACATTCTTGGCTGCCTCGACCGCCCGACCTCGGGCGAGTACCTGTTCGCCGGGGAAAACGTCGCCCGGCTGGACAGCGACGAACTGGCCTGGCTGCGTCGCCAGGCCTTCGGCTTCGTGTTCCAGGGCTATCACCTGATTCCCTCTGGCTCGGCCCAGGAAAACGTCGAGATGCCGGCGATCTATGCCGGCACCCCGGCGGCCGAACGCCACGCCCGCGCCGCCGCCCTGCTCGAGCGTCTGGGCCTGGCCAGCCGTACCGGCAACCGCCCGCACCAGTTGTCCGGCGGCCAGCAGCAGCGGGTGTCGATCGCCCGCGCGCTGATGAACGGCGGCCATATCATCCTCGCCGACGAACCCACCGGTGCCCTCGACAGCCACAGCGGCGCCGAGGTCATGAGCCTGCTCGACGAACTGGCCAGCCAGGGCCATGTGGTGATCCTCATCACCCACGACCGCGAAGTCGCGGCACGGGCCAAGCGCATCATCGAAATCCGCGACGGCGAAATCGTCAGCGACACCGCCGACGAGCACCCCGAGGTCCAGGCCAGCGCCAACAGCGGCGCCCTGCAGGCAGTGGACCTGCGCCAGCGCCTGGCCGACGGCAGCGAACACAACGGCGCCTGGAAAGGCGAGCTGCTGGACGCCGTGCAAGCAGCCTGGCGGGTGATGTGGATCAACCGCTTCCGCACCGCCCTGACCCTCTTGGGGATCGTCATCGGCGTGGCCTCGGTGGTGGTGATGCTGGCGGTGGGCGAAGGCAGCAAGCGCCAGGTCATGGCGCAGATGGGCGCCTTCGGCTCGAACATCATTTACTTGAGCGGCTACTCGCCCAACCCGCGCACGCCCGAGGGCATCGTCACCCTGGACGACGTCGCGGCCCTGGCCAACCTGCCCCAGGTAAAACGCATCATGCCGGTCAATGGCGCGAAGGCCGGGGTCCGCTTCGGCAACGCCGACTACATGAGCTATGTGGGTGGCAACGACACCAACTTCCCGGAGATCTTCAACTGGCCCGTGGCCCAGGGCAGCTACTTCAGCGACGCCGACGAACGCTCGGCGGCGGCGGTGGCGGTGATCGGCCACAAGGTCCGGGAAAAACTCCTCAAGGACGTGGCCAACCCCATCGGCCAATACATCCTGATCGAGAACGTGCCGTTCCAGGTGGTCGGCGTGCTCTCGGAAAAGGGCGCCAGTTCCGGCGACAGCGACAGCGACGACCGCATCGCCGTGCCCTACTCCGCCGCCAGCATCCGCCTGTTCGGCGACCACAACCCGCAGTACGTGGCGATTGCCGCCGCCGATGCCAGCCGGGTCAAGCAGACCGAACGCGAAATCGACGAACTGATGCTGCGCATGCACGGCGGCAAACGCGACTTCGAACTGACCAACAACGCCGCGATGATCCAGGCCGAGGCGCGGACCCAGAACACCCTGTCGCTGATGCTCGGCGCCATCGCCGCGATCTCGCTGCTGGTGGGCGGTATCGGGGTGATGAACATCATGCTCATGACCGTGCGCGAGCGCACCCGCGAGATCGGCATCCGCATGGCCACCGGCGCCCGCCAGCGCGACATCCTGCGCCAGTTCCTCACCGAGGCGGTGATGCTCTCGGTGGTCGGCGGCCTGGCCGGGATCGGCGTGGCGCTGATCATCGGCGGCATCCTGACCCTCAGCGAGGTGGCCGTGGCCTTCTCTCTGGCCGCGATACTGGGGGCCTTCGGTTGCGCCCTGATCACCGGCGTCACCTTTGGCTTCATGCCAGCCCGCAAAGCTGCCCGGCTCGATCCGGTCAAGGCCCTTACCAGTGAATGATCGACCTATGAAAGTGCACCTGACCCTCCTGGCCGCCAGCCTGGCGCTGGCCGCCTGCAGCAGCCCGGCGCCGCGCCCGGACAGCGGCCTGCAAGCCCCCGCCGCCTGGCACTCCGCCGCCAGCCACGCGCCGCGCCAGCAAGATCCACGCTGGTGGCTGCAATTCGGCAGCCCGGAACTCGACCGCCTGATCGCCGAAGCCCGCGCCGGCAGCCACGACCTGGCGGCGGCCATGGCCCGGGTCCAACAGGCCCAGGCCAGCGCCGTCATTGCCGGCGCGCCCTTGCTGCCCGCCGTCAACGGCACCTTCAACGCCAACCGGCAGAAGCTCCTGCGGGGCAGCGGCTACAGCCAGCTGGATACCGACAGCAACAACAAGGCCGTGGACTATTTCAATGCCGGCCTGAGCGCCACCTATGAAATCGATTTCTGGGGCGGCAAGCGCGCCGCCCGGGACAGCGCTCTGCTGGACGTACAGGCCAGCGAGTTCGACCGGGCCACCGTGGAATTGACCCTGCTCAGCGGCGTGGCCAACAGTTACGCCCAGGTGCTGTCGCTGCGGGAACAGAGCCGGATTGCCGAGCTCAACCTGGCCAATGCGCAGAGCGTGCTCAGGCTGGTGCAGACCCGCTACGACGCGGGCTCGGCCACCGCCCTCGAGCTGGCCCAGCAGAAAAGCCTGGTGGCGGCCCAGCAGCGCCAGGTGCCGCAGGTCCGGCAACAGGCCGAAGAAGCCCTGATCGCCCTCGCCGCCCTCCTCGGCCGGCCAGTGCAGAGCCTGACCCTGAGCGACCAGCCTTTCGCCCAACTGAACTGGCCGGACATCGATGCCGGAGTGCCCAGCGACCTGCTGGCCCGCCGCCCCGATATCGCCAGCGCCGAAGCCCGGCTGGCGGCGGCCCGGGCGGATGTCAGGGTGGCACGGGCGGCGATGCTGCCCAACGTGACCCTGACCGCCAACCTCGGCTCCGGCGCCAACACATTCGATGACGTGCTACGCAGCCCCTTCTACAACCTGACCGCCGCGCTGGTGGCGCCGATCTTCAACAACGGCCGCCTGGGCGCCGAGCGCGACAGGGCCACGGCACGCCAGCAGGAACTGCTGGAAAGCTACCGCGGGGCGATCATCAATGGCTTCGCCGATGTGGAAAAGGCCCTCAACAGCATTCGCGGCCTGGACCAGCAGCGGCAATGGCAAGGCGAAGAGCTGAATCAGGCGCAGCGGGCCTTCGAAATCGCCCAGAGCCGTTACCAGGCTGGCGCCGAAGACCTGCTCACCGTGCTGGAAACCCAGCGCACCCTGTACGCCGCCCAGGACCAGAACGTGCAACTGCGGCTGTCCCGGGTGCAGTCGAGCATTGCCCTGTACAAAGCCCTGGGCGGTGGCTGGCAGAGCCGGTAAGCGAAGAAGCCTTAAACCAAACGCTCTCTTGGGGTAATGCCAGTCAGTTAAGGTCGATAGTGGAGCGACTGTAGGAGCGACGCCTTGTTCTTGCTCGCGATGGACCCGTTCACCCAGCAAAAGCTGCGTTATCAAGCGAAACCCTGAACAAATGACAATTCAGGCCGCTTTCAGGACCTTTCCTACATCTTTTCTTTTTCCTGCTTGTTAGCGTGAACCGATTTGGCTTTCCACAAACTCACAGGCGAACAGTGCGCCTACTCCAGGTATGTGGGTCCACGCAACATGATTGGAAAAGGAGCATTGGATGTTCAATGCAAGTCCACAGACGCAGTTCAGCCTGACCCTCAACGACTTCAAGCACGACCTTCAGGTCCTTTCCTTCACTGGCCAAGAATCCATCAGCGCGCCGTATTCATTTGATCTGGAGTTGGTCAGCGAACGGCCCGACCTGGACATTGAAAGTCTATTGCACAAGCAGGCCTTTCTGGCCTTCAACAACAGTGGCGCCGGTATTCATGGACAGGTTTATCGCATCGCGCAAGGCGACTCCGGTAAGCGTCTGACCCGTTACAGCCTGACCCTGGTCCCGCAGTTAACCTATCTGGCGCACCGGACCAACCAACGAATATTCCAGCAGCAAACCATCCCGCACATCATCGCGCAGGTTCTTGAAGAACACGGTATCCAAAGCAATGGCTACCAGTTTCAGTTGGGGTCGATCTACCCAGCCCGTGACTATTGCGTCCAGTACAACGAATCTGACCTCTACTTCATTCAGCGCCTGTGTTGGGAAGAAGGCATCCATTACCACTTTCAACATTCGCAACAGGGCCACGTACTGGTATTGGGTGACGACCAGACGATATTCCCCAGGCTGAGCAGACCGACAGCCTATGTGCAGGACAGTGGTCTGGTTGCCGATGACCCCGTGATCAAAGGCTTTAGCCTGCGCCTTGCGACCCGCACCAGTCGAACCTCGCAACGTGATTACGACTTCGAGAAAGCCCGCATGACGCTGGAGGCGGACTACCGCCCAGCACCTCGGGACGGGCAGCCTGATCTGGAAGATTACCGCTACCCTGGTGGTTTCCTTCAGCGCGAACGGGGCAAGCAATTGAGCCAACGAACCCTGGAAGGACATCGTGCCGACTACCGTCAGGCCGAAGGTAAAAGCGATCAACCCTCGCTGGTCAGCGGCCACTTTCTGGAGCTTTGCGAGCATCCACGCCAAGAGTGGAATGACCTCTGGCTGCTCACTTCAATTCGCCACGAAGGCTTGCAACCCCAGGTGCTGGAAGAGAGCCTTCCCAGTGACACCCGCGACCGCAAGAACGGCTTCCATCAGGGCTATCGCAACACTTTCACGGCCACTCCGTGGGACGTGCTCTACCGCCCGCAACAGGCCTACGAGAAACCCCGGATACTCGGCAGTCAGACCGCTGTGGTCACCGGCCCCCAAGGCGAGGAAATCCATTGTGACCAGTATGGGCGGGTCAAGGTCCAGTTCCATTGGGACCGCGAAGGCCTGATCGATGACAAAAGCAGTTGCTGGTTGCGGGTCGCTTCCAGTTGGGCAGGAACCAGCCACGGCGCGGTGACCATCCCTCGGGTCGGTATGGAGGTACTGGTTTCATTCCTGGAGGGCAACCCGGATTTTCCGCTGATCAGTGGTTGCTTGAGTAATAGCGCTAACCCTGTCCCTTACGAACTGCCCGCCCACAAGACTCGCAGCGTTTTCCGCAGTCGCAGTTCGCCCGACAGCACCGGCTTCAACGAATTGCATCTGGAAGACCGTAGCGGCCAAGAGCTGATCTACCTGCGCGCCCAACGTGACATGGAACAGAAAGTCGAAAACGATAGCCGCTTGGAAGTCGGCAACGAACGTCAGGAAATCATCAAGGGCAACAGCATCGTCGTGCTGGAAGCCGAAGACCAGCGCACCGTCACCGCTGACCGCAAAGTCCAGCTCAAGGCCAATGACTACTTGTTGGTAGGTAACAGCAGCCATACCCGCGTAGGCCAAACGCTGGTCGCCGAAGCGGGACAGGAAGTCCACCTTAAGGCCGGAGCCAACCTGATTCTGGACGCAGGCGCCAGCATTACCTTGAAGGCCGGTGGTCAACACATCGTGATTGGCCCTGGTGGGATCTTCAGCAGTTCCGATATTCAACTCGGTGGCGCCCCGGTAGGAGGCACTGCGGCCAATCCCATATTGCCTGGGGCACTGACAGCCCTGACGACCCCTCCAGCACTCCCGCCGATGATTGCCCCCTCCCAGAATGCCCTGATGGCCATCTCCAAGGTGAAAAGCCCTGACTTCTGTCCGATCTGCGAGGCCTGCAAAAATGGTCTTTGCCTGACTGAAGGAGCCACGGCATGACCAGAACGGCGCCTCAGCAATGGATGATCGAACAACACCGTCTTGGGCATTCGCTATGCCTGATTCTGGACTCTGAGGGAGAACTCAACACTCGCCGGCTTCTATCAGGCAGTCAGGATGCTGGCCAGTATTGCAGCGTGTACAGCGAGACACCGGTCTCTGATCTGGCGGATGCAGGGCCCTTTATGTTCCTCATCGACAACCCGGAAGATGGACAACTGAACGAGTTGCTCAAGGCCCCAGAAAGGAACTGGGGTTGGTTGGCCAGTGTTGCGCCAGAAGCAGGACTAAACGAACTGGTCAGACATTGGCGCGAACGGCTGATTGTCGGGATACGCCCCCATCAAGCTCTCTACCGCTTTCACGACAACCGTGTGCTGAGCCGCGCACTGGGGCACTTGACCGTCGAGGTCCTTCCTGAATACCTCGGGCCCATAATCAGCGTCTGCTACTGGCAGGGAGAACACTGGCAAATCCATAGCAACCCAGCCCCAGGCAACCATCCAGTCCCCAAGAACCCTGCATGGTGGAACGTACCCACCGAGGGCGACCAATCGGCCCACCTACGCGAGGTCAATGCCCGCCGCTATCTATTGGCAGAGCATATGGAGGCCTACGCCCAAATGGCCGAACAACAAGATCCCGGCCTATGGCTGAGCGTTCAGTTGGCCTTGGCGGACGCCTGGGGTTGGCAATCACCGGCGCAACTGGAGTTCTTGTTGGTCCAGAGCTTAAAGGAAACAGACGGTACACTTGCCGCGCGCTGGCAGGCGCACCCTGAGGAAACTCCGACAGCTCATTTCCAGCGGGTTTATCAGACAGCACAATTCTGGCAAGGAGACGCCTCGTAATGACACGAACATTTAAAAGCCTGTTTTGGGGTTCCTGTATGGCCCTGGTAGCAGGGTGCTCTATTGGTAAGTCGGAGAGCTTTACCTTTACCACCGATATGCCTTCTAACTTTACTTACGAAGCACTGGCTCAATATGCCCCCGTCAAGGGAGAAACCTGCACGGTTAAAAAAACGGATGTTGGCTACAACCAAAGATGGCGTTTAAGATTCAGGGAAAAATACAAGCCTGACTCTAAAATCCCCATATATCGCACTGTCGAAGGTTGTCGACTGGCCATCTATCGTGTCGAATTAGATATTTACGCTGCTTATGGAGAAGACTATGGAGACTTCAGCAGCGATACGGCAGTAATTGTTGTTCGTGAGCAGCTTGAAGAACACCAAAAAAGAATTTTTGATACTGCTGGAGAAAGCACCATAAATGGTCAATGCCAATGGATGTTCCGTACAGTTGGTCCTAAGCGATACATAAGAAAACTCCTCGACTGCAAGAAAGTTGATGCTCAGGGAGTGGTGACGAAAGGGCGTCCCGTGGGGGCTTACACCCTGGATCAACTACCGGGTAAAACCGTGAAGCTGAATATCAAACTGGCTGATGAGGAAAGACCGGGCTGGGGCGACACCTGGGTCAAGGTGCCTAATGGCTGGAAACGCTGCCTGGGCAAAGGCCTTGAAGATCAAGACGCATATTGCTTCGGCAACTATAAAGATTTCAGCACTTTCAAGATGCCGGATGGCCGTACTTGTACCATTTACCCTGGCTGCACAGAATAAGGAAATCACTTAATGACTACTTTGGATGAAGAGCTGAAGCACCCGCTAAACAACCGCATGTTTACCTGCCCTATTCAAGGTAAATGGACCAGCTTTCAGTTAGTGGATGAGTTTGGCGAGGGGTCTCCATACGCAGGACTGTCCTATAAAGTCATCGATACGGAAGGCTACACGTACACCGGAAAGCTCGATAGCACGGGCAAAGGCAAAGTAGACAATCATTTTGCTGGTCCAATAGCGTTAATCATCGAAGAGCAATATCAAGGACAGGAACTAACCTATGTGCGTCGGATGCAAAGACCACATTACCCACTTCCAATAACTGAACTTCAAGTTCGTGCCGAGCAAACCCGTTACTTTCATAAAGACGGCTCACGGACCCAAAGCAACCCGGCGCAAGCCTGCGCGGATTTCTTCTGCCAAGTTGAAGTTCGTCACTTGGTCGAGCATGTCGCGCATTTACCACCTGAGGTCGAGTGTCACTACCCAGTCCGTCCGGCATGGGCCAAGCTGATGCGGGAGCATGGCGAGCGTGGTGTCTGTCTGCTGCCCAACAAGCACAACGTGTTGGAAGTTCGCCCTTTACGGGCCTTGCGTCCGATGCTCTCCACCGGTTCACAGTTCTGTGCGCTGAATCTGTATCAACTCGCCATCATGGCCACCTTGAGCTACAACCCGTTTGGCCAGGAGCCGGATAAGGCACCGATCACGAAGAAGACCGTAGGTTTCCTACAGAAACCCAGTATGGGTAACTGGTTTGGCGACGCCCTGGCCAAGTTCGATGAAATCTGGAAGGTGGACCCTGGGCAAGCCAAGGCGTACTACCCGCTGTATGAAGACGTGCCGTACTCCAAGCGCCTGGAAATCGTGCCGTTTGACCCTGACCTTTATCCATCGAATAGCCCGGATTTAGAAGAAGAACAAGAACATCCAGCCAAAATTCATTTTCTTGATGATCGTAACCAAATTGATAACACCGACACCCAAGCGTTTATCACGCATAACGATGAGTTGGTGCTGATTGCAGTACGCGGCACCAATGAGAAGTTCGCGGATGGGCTCCGCGATGCTGATGCGTTTCAGGTTCCATTTACACAAGGTGTGGGCAAGGTGCACCGAGGATTCTATGAGGCCGCACTGAAGGTCTATAGCCTCACGCTCAAGTATCTTGAAAGGTTCTACACCGGACAGAAACTGATCATTTGCGGCCATAGCCTGGGAGGGGCAATTACCTTGCTGCTCTCTGAAATGCTGCGCCGTCAGAAAGAATATGAAGTCGACATCGTGCTCTACACCTACGGCTCCCCAAGGGCTGCTGACGCGACCTTCGTAAAAGGCGCTGCTGACCTGGTGCATTACCGCATGGTCAACCATAACGACCCAGTGCCCAGCGTGCCGGGGACCTGGATGAACACCAAGGCATCTGTCTATGGCACAGGGGCAGCCTTGACCTTCGTCAACGTCCCCTTGGGCCTCTCGGTGTTCGTAGCAGGTATTACCAACCTGAGCGGAGAACCCTATGAGCATCACGGGACGTTGTACCACTTCTTTCCAGTAGACCTGGGTGGCCAGGAGAAATCCGCCATCCTTTGGGAGCCAGATTGCGACACCATTACCCAGCATGCGGCCTGCACCCTGGCCATTCAACAGAACAAGGGATTGCCTGAAAGACCGGGCTTGATTTCGCAGATTCTTGACGGGGGTAATCATTCAATGGTCGGCGGCTATATCCCTGGTTGCTGGGCGACATTGCGACGCTGGCAGGAGGCCCTGGAACTCAAGCGTTCGCGAGTGACCGATAGAGAGGTCGAGCGGGTCAAGGGGGACCTGACAAAAATCACTGACCAACTGCGTCTCAAGCGCCGCATGCTCAACGCTAACCCTGGTCCTTATGCCCGAGCCCATGAACTAGTCATCGAGGCGCTCAATCGCGAGGTCGATAAAGTGCAAATGACCCTCGAACGTTTGGAGACCCTGCGCCGAGTAACGATTGACGAGAAGTTTGTTTATGGTTCGGTTTCAACACAGCCTGACCTGTTGACCGAGAGCCTGCCTCGCTGGAATGCTCACCCGGAAAACAGAGTCGCCGAACAACTGGCCATGGCCCCTACTGCAAGCGCTGATGATGGTCTGTTGGCCTCAATCTACGGACACGCCATTGGCGCACCCCACACGCTTGATATTGATTCAATCGTCTAATGACGGAGCAGTAGCAGGCAACGCGCGACGAAATGGTGTGCCTACACAATCTCCCACTCGAATCTCTACGGTTTGAAGAACCCTTCAAGAACCTTAGCCACGGTTTCAACGGGCACTCCAGCGCCGTAGATGTCAAAAGTAATCACTCCCCAAGCGTGCTCCTTTTCCACCGGTTCAGAGTTTCAGGTGCTGGGCGTACCAGGGACGCCGCGGTGCCCGCTTGAGCAGCTGTGGCACCTCCTCGTCACGGCTCAGGGCGATACGCAGGGCCAGCTTCATGACCTCCTGGTCCATCTCCAGCGACATCTCGCCAGGCGCGTTGCCCAGCGGGCCGCAGCCATGGGTCGAGGCCCCCAGCCAGGGGTCGTCGATCTCGACCCAGCGCCCGGGCGCGAACCACGGCACACCGTTGACCTCGCGACGCAGCACTTCGCCGGGATGGAAGCGCTCATGGGCGCGGAACCAATCGTCGATGCGGTCGTCGATCCAGCCATGGAACTTCCAGAACATCGGATGCACATGGGACGAGAACGGGTCGCCGAGAAAGTCGTTCTGCGCCAGGTACCAGCGTCCGGCGAAGTCCGAGGAAACCCGGGCCTCCATGACCGGCATGCCGTTGGCAGGGTCCCGGGCGACATCGGCCCAGCGCATGTGCAACCAGTCATGCAGGCCCAGCTCGACCTCTGAACCGAACTGCCCCAGGGTCAGGCGGCTGAGGTATTCGGGGTCCTGGTACTGCGACTCCCAGACCTGGAAATTGCCATAAAAGGCCGCATCACTCTTCAAGCCATGCAGCCAGCGGGTGAACTCTTCATCGTCGTCGGCGATCCAGGCTGGCGGCACCGAGCAGCCGTCGTGGTTTTCGTAGTAGCGGATAAAGCCCTGGCGGTCCTGCTCCAGACGCGGCGACGGCAAGGGCAACTGTTGCCAGGACACCAGGTCCGGCTGTAACGAACGGGCCTGCAACAGCATGTGCCGGTGCATGAAGAGGAAGTCGATTCCCGAGGCATTGCGATGCTTGCGTCGTCCACGGGCATCGCGCTCGTGCTTGAGCGGTCCCGGCTGCCAGCCAAGCCCCCGCAGGCTGTTTTGCTTGTCCTTGGGCAAGGAATGCCAGCGATCCCGGGAGGCATGCCAGAGCTGGTGGAACAGGCGATGCTGCGGCGACACCAGCCAGGCCAGCAACTCGGGGCTCAGGCCGTTCTGCTCCCGGGCCGCGGGAAAGGCCCGCTTGCGCGCCACGAAGCGCACCGCGGAGACCGGCGCCAGGGGCGAAGCCTGCAACGACTGCAGGCTGCCGCTGAGGGTGCCGCTGCCGGCATTGCCCCAGCTCGCCCAGACCTCGTCGAGCACCACCTGGCACTCATGGCTGGGCGCGCCGCCGATCTGGCCTGCGGCGAACAGCCGCCAGCACAATTTCGCGGCGTCCACCGCCGCCAGCTCGCCCTGCACCCGAAACTCCACCGGACCGTCACCGCGCAGGCTTTGCGGACGCCCCAGAAAGCCACGCAGGCCGCGCCCGGTCGGACCGACATCGAGCACCAGCTCACAGCCGCGACGCGGTAGCGGTGCCTGGGCGTCCAGAAACTCGATGTCCCAGATGCCCCGCAGGTGATCGGCGAGACGCACGCCCGGATCGAGAGCGACTTCCAGCTTGGCTTCCCCCGGGGTGATTTCCAGCTCTTCCTGACGGCGCACGTCCTGGCGCTGCAACTCCTTGCGGGTGTAGAGCGCCACAGGAATAGCCGCCCCCGTCACCGCCAGACCGGTCAAAAATCCTCGTCTCGAAAACCTCATCGCTCTACCTATATCCAGTGGCGCGTCACGCATCTAGCTAGAACGTTGGATTTGCTCGGAAATTTACCGGCGAGCCACTCCCGGGCCGCTAAATTTGCCGCCGGCCAGCTCGTTTATCGCGGATAGATGTACACAAAAGGTCGGACCTGGAAGCACTGCGCCTGCAGCCCCGACCCCGTCATCAGCCCGCCTGCGACTGGGATAGCAATGATCAAATTACCTGGTAAGAAAACCCTCTACCTGAGCCTGCTGGTACTTATCGTCGCCGTACTCGGTGTCGGTACCGGGGCCGCCTGGCACTACTACTGGAAAGGCCGGGTGTCTTACCCCAGCGACATCGTCAAGCGCGCCAACGACCTGCAGGAGCGCATCATCTCCTTCGACAGCCATGTCACCGTGCCCCTGGATTTCGGCACCGAAGGCACCGAGGCGGACAAGGACACCCATCGCCAGTTCGACCTGGTCAAGGCCGGTCGCGGCAGGATGTCCGGCGTGGCCCTGAGCATTCTCGCCTGGCCGGAAATGTGGAACGGCCCCAACGCCCCGCACCGCCCCACCGCCGGCTTCGCCGAAGAAGCCCGGCACCAGCGCGAGACCCGCTACCGGATCATCCAGGGCCTGGTGCGCGACTTCCCCAACCAGGTAGCCATCGCCTATACCCCCGCCGACCTGCGCCGCATCGCCTCCGAAGGCAAGCTGGCGGTGGTGGTCAGCCTGCTCAATGCCTATGCCATGGGCGACGACCTCGACCAGCTGGACAAGTGGGCCGCCCGCGGCATGCGCCTGTTCGGCTTCAGCTATGTGGGCAACAACGACTGGGCCGACTCCTCGCGCCCGCTGCCGTTCTTCAACGACACCCGGGACGCCCTCGGCGGCCTCTCGCCGATCGGCAAGCAGGCCGTGCACCGGCTCAATGACCTGGGGGTGGTGATCGACGTCTCGCAGATGTCCAGCAAGGCCCTGGACGATGTCGCGGCCCTGACCCGCGCGCCGCTGGTGGCCTCGCACTCCGCGCCCCGGGCCCTGGTGGACATCCCGCGCAACCTCAGCGACAAGGAACTGCAGGTCATCAAGGCCACCGGCGGGGTGGTCCAGGTCGTGGGCTTCTCCACCTACCTGCGGCCCCTCAGCCAGCCGACCCTGGACAAGCTCAACGCCCTGCGCAAGCGCTTCGACCTGGCCCCGCTACCCGGCCTGGAAAACGCCCTGATGCCGGGCGACTCGGTCATCACCATCTGGCCGGAACAGCGCTTCGGCGAGTACGCCAGCGCCCTGTACGGCATCCTTGAAGAAGAGCCCAAGGCCAGCCTCAAGGACTATGTCGACGCCATCGACTACACGGTGAAAAAGATCGGCATCGATCACGTCGGCATCAGCTCGGACTTCAACGAGGGCGGCGGCGTCAACGGCTGGATGAGCGTGGCGGACAACCGCAACGTCACCGCCGAGCTGATCCAGCGCGGCTACACCGACATCGAGATCGCCAAGCTCTGGGGCGAGAACTACCTGCGCGTCTGGGAACAGGTGCGCCAACTCGCCAAGCCGGCGCAACCCACCGCGCAACCTGCCGCACACGCCATCGATCGTGCCGTCGAACATGCCTTAACCGAACACGCCGCCGTCGCCGACTGAACCATGACCGACCGAACCCTGAACGAGAACCCTCCCGTGACCAATCGCCGGACCTTCCTCAAGCACGCAGGCCTGCTGGCCGCCGCCCTGCCCCTGGGCAGCTTCGCCATCGGCCAGGCCCGGGCCGCCGCCACGCCCGCCACCAGCCCCCAGCAATGGGCCCAACTGCGCCAGCTGTTCGACCTCGACCCGGACTATGTGCACCTGGCCAACTTCCTTATCACCTCGCACCCCAGGCCCGTGCGCGAGGCCATCGAACAGTACCGCGCAGTGCTGGATCGCAACCCGGCCATGGCCATGGACTACGACACCCAGTACACCTGGAAGCACGAGGCCCAGGTGCGCGAGAGCGTCGGCCGCTACCTGCAGATCAAGCCCGCCCAGGTGGCCCTGACCGGCAGCACCACCGAAGGCCTGGCCATGATGTATGGCGGCATCCACGTGCGCCCCGGGCAGGAAATACTGACCACGGTGCATGAACACTACTCGACCCGTAACGCACTCAAGTACCGCACCCAGCGCGATGGCACCCAGGTGCGCACCATCGAGCTGTTCAAGTCGCCCCACCAGGTCTCCATCGACGAGGTGCTGGGCAATATCGACCGCAGCATCCGCCCCAACACCCGCGTCCTGGGGATGACCTGGGTGCAATCGGGCAGCAGCGTGAAGCTGCCGATCGGCGAGATCGGCAAGCTGGTGGACCAGCACAACCGCAATCGCGACGAGGGCGAGCGGATTCTCTACTGCGTCGACGGCGTCCACGGCCTGGGGGTGGAGGACGTCACGTTTGCCGACCTCAATTGCGACTTCTTCGTCGCCGGCACCCACAAATGGATGTTCGGCCCGCGGGGCACCGGGATCTTCTGCTCGCGCTCGGAAAAGCTCGAGCACCTGACACCGATGGTGGCGACCTTCTCCGAGAACCAGGACTTCGCCACCACCATGACCCCTGGCGGCTACCACAGCTTCGAACACCGCTGGGCCGTGGACCAGGCGTTCGAACTGCACATGCAACTGGGCAAGGCCAACGTCCAGGCGCGCATCCACCAACTCAACAGCTACCTCAAGCAACGCCTGCAGGAACTGCCAGGCATCGAGCTGGTGACGCCCCTGAGCCCGCAGCTGTCCGCCGGCTTCACCTTCTTCCGTGGCCCGAACCTGGACACCGACGCCACCGCCGCCTGGCTGATCGAGAACCGCGTCCTGGTGGATGCGGTGGACCGCGACGCGGGACCCGTAGTGCGCATGGCGCCTGGCCTGCTCAACAGCGAGGCGGATATCGACCGCGCCATGGACCTGCTGGGCAAGCGACTGCGTGGCGGCAAGACCGCCTGAGCCCTCGTCCACCTCTTTTCTCTACATCGCACAAGGTTATTGATAATGAAACCTATCGCCTGCTCCTCACTCGCCGCGCTGCTCGGCTGCCTGGTCAGCCTCACCGCCCAGGCCGCCGAACCCGCCAAGCCCGGCAGCGTGTTCAAGGACTGCAAGAACTGCCCGGAAATGGTGGTGCTGCCCGCCGGCAGCTTCGTCATGGGCTCCCCCGAAGGCGAGGTCGGCAGGGAACCCGACGAAGGCCCGCTGCACAAGGTGACCTTCAGCAAGCCCTTCGCCATCAGCCGTTTCCACGTGACCGCCGGCGAGCTGGATGCCTACATCCGCGAGACCGGCACGGTGATCAAGGACGGCGACGACCGGCCCGGCCGCCTGTGCCAGGCCAGCAAGCCGCGTTATCAACAAGGCCCGCGCCAGCCCGCGGTCTGCGTCGACTATGCCGAGGTCCAGGCCTATGCCCAGTGGCTGTCGAAGAAGACCGGCCAGCACTACCGGATGATCAGCGAGGCCGAACGCGAGTACGCCGCACGCGCCGGCAGCACCGGCTCCTTCCCCTTCCCGTTCGATGAAGAAGGCCAGTACCAGATCAGCAAACACGCCAACACCTACGGCCCCAAGGACGGCTACAGCTACAGCTCCCCGGTGGGCAGCTATCCGCCCAACGCCTTCGGCATGTATGACATGCACGGCAATGTCTATGAGTGGGTCGCCGACTGCTGGCACCCCGACTATGTCGGTGCGCCCACCGATGGCAGTGCCTGGATGGAAGACTCGGGCGGCGTGTGCCTCGACGCGCAGATTCGCGGCAACGACTGGGGCGAGGCCCCGGTGTTCTCCCGCTCGGGCAACCGCAACAGCCGCAAGCGCGAGGTTCGCGGCGACTTCCTGGGCTTTCGCGTAGCCCGTGAGCTGGAACAACCTGGCACCGGCCACCAGTAAGAGGCCGATCGACAGCGGTCAAGTGCGATGCCGCGCTTGACCGCCGCGAGCCTCAGGCGCCGGCGCGGGATTCGCCAACCGGCTGCTCGCGCAGCGTCTCTGCAAGCAGCGCCAGGCCTTCCTGCAAGGCCGGGAACAGGCTGTTGTTGAAGTTATTCCAGCGCAGTTCGAGGATGGTGTCCTCGGGCGCGATCTCGGTGTTGAGCACGTCGTGGAACACCTCGCCGGAATCGATGCCGTTGTCCACGTAGTGGAACGAAGCACCGGTCATGTACAGCGGCTCGACCGGCTCGGTTTCCCGGGTGGTCCAGTCCACCACCTTCTGCCCCCGGGCGCCGTACAGCGCATTCCAGGTGGCATAGGCACCGCGGCGCTCGTAGGGCGATTCGAGGCGGGTGATACCCGGATGGATGTTCATGATCCGCCGCGCGAAAGGCGCGCCCGGACGCACCAACTCGTCGAGGATCACCAGCAGGCCGTCGAGCACCACGATGTCGGCTTTCAGTTCCACCAAGGTGTCGTGCAGGCGACGCTCGAAATCCTGCTTGCCGGCGATGTGCTCGGCCGAACCGCGCGGATGGCGGCGATAGGTGGACGGCACGCTGAGCAGCAGCTCATTGACCAGGCGCCCCTGCACGCGCAGGTCCGCCGGGTACAGCCATTGCCGGCCGGGCTGATAGGCGAAGCCGTAGTCGCTCACCAGTTGCCGGTCCCGTGGCGACTGCTCGTCGTCGTCATACACCACCCCGACCAGGTTATAAGCGTCGCCCAGGGGCGTCTGGTTCAGCGTCTCCACCAGGAACTCCAGCACCGACTTCATGTAGCGCTCGTGATCCTTGTAGGCCACCGGCTGCCCGGCCTTGTCGGCCGCCGCGTTCCTCAGGGACCAGACATACACCAGATTCTTTTTCGTCATTTGCTCGCTCTCGCTGAATGGGCCAGGCACGACGTCGTTACGCGTGCACCTGCAAAACAAGAACGAATCAGGCGCCGGGCAATTTATCCACGCCCGCGGCCGCGCTAAATACTCCCGCCAACGGTTCGTCTGTCATGAGTACGGGTCTTTGTGCCTCGACCCTTCATTCACTGCCGGGAACCCCTTATGACCGACCCCAAGCGCGGAGCCTTTCACGGACTGCTCGCCCTGCTCAGACCCTTTCGTACCACTGTGGTGATTTCCGTTGCCCTGGGCATGGTAGGCGGCCTGGCCATCACCCTGCTGCTGGCCACTATCAACAACGCCCTGCACTCGGCGACCGGCATGACCCAGGGCGTGGTGCTGACCTTCGCCGCCCTGTGCCTGCTGGCGCTGACCAGCTCGATCGTCTCGGATATCGGCACCAACTACGTGGGCCAGCGGATCATCGCCGCCCTGCGCAAGGACCTGGGGGAAAAAGTGCTCTCGGCGCCCATCACCCAGATCGAACGCTACCGCTCCCACCGCCTGATCCCGGTGCTGACCCACGACGTCGACACCATCAGCGACTTCTCCTTCGCCTTCACCCCGCTGGCCATCGCCGCCACCGTCACCCTGGGCTGCCTGGGCTACCTGGCGTACCTGTCGGTGCCGATGTTCCTGATGATGGTGGTCGCCATCATCATCGGCATCAGCGTGCAGTACGTGGCCGGCGGCAAGGGGATCCGCGGCTTCGACCTGGCCCGCGACCAGGAAGACGAACTGCAGCGCTACTACAACGCCATTGCCTCCGGCGCCAAGGAACTGCGCATGCACCGCCCGCGCCGCTACCGGATGAACACCCACCGGATCCGGGAAACCGCGGACCGCATCGCCTCGATCCAGGTGCGTTCGGTGAACATCTATATCCTGGCCAAGACCTTCGGCTCGATGCTGTTCTTCGTGGTCATCGGCCTGGCCCTGGCCATGCAGGCCTACAACCCGAACCCGGACCCGACCGTGATCACCGGCTTCGTGCTGGTGCTGCTGTACATGAAGGGCCCGCTGGAAAACCTGGTGTCCTACCTGCCGGTGGTGGGCAAGGCGAAGATCGCCTTCGGCCGCATCAGCGAACTGTCCGAGCGCTTCTCTTCCCCCGAACCCCATCTGCTGCTGGACGCTACCGAAGCGCCGAAACCCGTGGTGCACAGCCTCGAACTGCGTGGCGTGAGCTACAGCCCGCCACCGGTGGAAGGCAGCGAGCCGTTCCACCTGGGGCCGATCAACCTGGACATCAAGCAGGGCGACATCGTATTCATCGTCGGCGAGAACGGCTGTGGCAAGACCACCCTGATCAAGCTGCTGCTGGGGCTGTACCAGCCCCAGGCCGGGGAAATACGCCTGAACGGCGAGGCCGTGACCGACCTGGCCCGGGACGACTACCGCCAGCTGTTCACCACCGTGTTCGCCGACTACTACCTGTTCGACGACCTGGTCCAGGGCGGCGGCCAGCAGTCGCTGGACAGCGCCAGCCAGTACCTGGACCGCCTGGAGATCGCGCACAAGGTCAGCGTCAAGGATGGCGCCTTCACCACCACCGACCTCTCCACCGGCCAGCGCAAGCGCCTGGCCCTGGTCAACGCCTGGCTCGAAGGGCGCCCGGTGCTGGTGTTCGACGAATGGGCGGCGGACCAGGACCCGGCCTTCCGGCGGATTTTCTACACCGAGCTGCTGCCGGACCTCAAGCGCCTGGGCAAGACCATCATCGTCATCAGCCACGACGATCGTTACTTCGATATCGCCGACCAGCTGGTGCGCATGAAGGCCGGCAAAGTCATGACTGATCTGCAACCGGCGTGATTGTTTCCGGTTTATGGCCACTGGTGCGTCATACAGACAGAACTGAGAATTACTAGCATTAACAATCATTACATCTGCCGGACTTCTAAGAGCACATGAGCATGCCCGCACAACATCGACTGACTCCTCTGGCCAAAGCCCTCCTTTGCCAGGCGTTCTCGCCGAGAATGGCTTCGCGCACCCTGGGCCTGGCCCTGACCCTGCCCTTGATGGCGCAGGTCCAGGCCCAGGAAGTCCATTTCAACATCGCTTCGCAATCCATGGCGTCGGCCCTGCAGGAGTTCGGGCGCCAGGCCAACCTGCAAGTGCTGTACAGCCCTGACGATGTGCAAGGCAAGCGCAGCAACGCGCTGACGGGCAGCTATTCGGCGGAGCGGGCCATCGCGGTGCTGCTCAATGGCACGGGGGTCGCCTATTCCCTCAAGGGCAACTCGGTGACCATTCTCAACCGTGCTTCCACAGGCTCGCTGGAACTGGGGGCCAGCACCATCACCGCCCAGGGCCTGGGCATGACCACCGAGGACACCGGCTCCTACACCACCGGGGCCATGCAGACCGCCAGCAAGCTGGCCCTGACGGCCCGGGAAACACCGCAATCGGTCACGGTCATCACCCGCCAGCGCATGGATGACCAGAACATGAAAACCCTGGAGGACGTGCTCAAGAGCACCCCGGGGATTTCCGTGACCAAGGACGGTCCGCAGCGGCCGACCTTCTACTCCCGCGGCTTTACCATCGAAAACCTGATGACCGATGGCTTGCCCAATGACCTGACCCACTATCTCAGCCGGGATATGAACTCCACCCCCGACATGGCGATCTTCGACCGGGTGGAAGTGGTGCGTGGCGCCACCGGCATGATGCAGGGGGCCGGCAGCCCTTCGGCGGCGGTCAACATGGTGCGCAAGCGCCCGACCGCCACCCCGCGGGTCACCGTCACCGGCAGCGCCGGCAGCTGGGACAACTACCGCACCGAATTCGACGCCTCCAATGCCTTGAACGACAGTGGCACCCTGCGTGGCCGGATAGTCACCGCCTACCAGACCAAGGACAGCTTCCAGGATTTCACCAGCTCCGAGCGCTCGGTGTTCTATGGCATCACCGAGGCCGACCTGAACGAAGACACCACCTTCACCTTCGGCATCTCCAACCAGAACGCCAATAACAATACTGCCTGGGGCGGCCTGCCCGTGGCCAAGGACGGCAGCGACCTGCACCTCAAGCGCTCCACTTACCTGGGCAGCGACTGGGAATACTGGGACCAGGACAACACCACGGCGTTCACCCGCCTGGAGTACCGCTTCGCCAACAACTGGAAAATGCTCCTGGCCGCCAGCAGGAGCTGGTCCGACCTGAGCATGCTCGGCTCCATCCCGGAGCGCATGGGCCCCGACTACGATGAGTTCGGCCAGAACATCGGCCGGTACGACTACAAGGACAAGCAAAGCAGCTACGACGGTTATGTCACCGGGCCGTTCTCGCTGTTCGGCCGTACCCATGAACTGGTGGTGGGCGCCAGCAAGCGCGAACTGACGTTCAACGGCAAGGGCTTGCCCATCGACCTGGAGACCCATACCGACCTGAACAACCCCAGCGGCATTCCCAAGCCGGACATGAGCGCCAACCCCTGGACGCAGCACCGCACCAGCGAGCTGGAAGGCACCTATGTCACCACGCGCCTGAACCTCACCGACGACCTCAAGCTGATCCTCGGCGGCCGCCTGGACTGGTACAAATACGACGTCACCACCACCTGGAACGGCAGGCCTTCCGCCTCCAGCCTGCCCAACAAGGTAACGCGGCACCTGACCCGCTACGCCGGGGCGATCTATGACCTGGACGAACATCACTCGGTCTATGTCAGCTACACCGACATCTTCAAGCCGCAGACCGAACTCGACACCTCCAACAACGCCCTCAAGCCCATCGAAGGCAAGAACTACGAACTGGGTATCAAGGGCGAGTACTTCGACGGCAGCCTGAATGCCAGCGCGGCGATCTTCCGCATCGACCAGGAAAACCGCGCCAAGGAAGTGAGCCCCAACCAGTGCACCCCGGCAGGCACCACCTGCTATGAAGCCGCCGGCGAAGTCCGCAGCCAAGGTATCGAGCTGGAAATCAACGGATCCCTGGCCCCGGGCTGGGAACTGGGGGCCGGCTACACCTACGCCTCCGTCAAATACACCAAGGACTCCAACCCGGACAACAAGGGTCGCCTGTACGACACCGATATCCCGCGCCATGTGTTCAAGGCCTTCACCACCTACCAGCTGCCCGGCGATCTCAATCGCTGGACCATCGGTGGCGGCGTGTATCGGCAGAACACCATCTACAACCAGGGCACCAACTTCTATGACACGACGAGCAAATTCCGCATCGAACAAGAGGCCTACACCCTGGTCGACCTGATGACCAGCTACAAAGCCTCGGAGCATGTCGATATCCGCCTGAACATCAATAACGTTTTCGACAAGAAGTACTATCAGAGCATCGGCACCAACACGGTCTATGGCATCAACCAGTATGGCGATCCGCGCAATGCCATGGTGACGGTACGCTGGTCGCTTTGAGCCCCGCTTGAACCCCGCTGCCCGCCCTGCCCGGCCCACCGGCTGACCCAGGGCTCCCCCCAGGATGACCGCGCTCATCCTGGGCTTCCCTCCCCGCCTCGCTCCCCTTCCCGCTCGACCGAGCCACACCTCATCCGCTGTTGCAGCGGCCGCCGAATGCCTGTGCGCCTATCGCCCAGCCCACGCCAGGTGCCGGAAGTCATCTGCACCCGGGGGGCGGCCGCAAACTCAGCAGAACGCAATGAAAAAGGCCCGGATCATCGCTGATCCGGGCCTTTGGCGTGGCACTTAACGCTGAGCCAGAAAGCGCTCCCTGAGGCTGTCGAGCAAGGCAGGCGAAACGATCATGTCTTCATGGCAAGACTCGACCCTGAGCGAACTGCCTGGACGCTGACCTCCCGCCAGGGCACTGATGGCCTCCTCCAGCCGCATGACCCGGGCCTCGCTGTAGTCCGCGGACCACCACAGATGCGGGCTGACCCGCAGCGGTCGGTAGCTATAGGCGGTAAACAGCCGACGCAGGTCGTTGAACACCGTGTTCACCAGCGCGCTGTCGAACTCGGCCTTGAACAGCGTCACCGCACGGTCCAGCTCCGCGCGCGGCAGGTCGGTATGGGCGACCATCCAGGCAAAGATGCTGTCCCAGGACAGTTGCGCCTCGTCTCTCAAGCGGCTGCCAATCAGCCCGGCCTGTGCCGGATAGAGCAGGCTCAGCTTGTCGATCACGGCCCGCCATTCGGACTCGGCGGCCACTTTTGCGGCAGGAACCTGCAACTCGACCTGCTGATGCGCGGCATCCTCGGGCGGGGTTGGGTCGAACAGTCCGAGGAAGCTGACCTCTTCGCCCATGGCCTCCAGTTCGCTGGCGGCGTCCATGGCGATGGAGCCGCCCAGGGACCAACCCAGCAAACGATAAGGGCCGTGCGGCTGGACCTGCCTGATATTGCCGACATAACGCTGCACCATGGCCTGCCATGAGGTTTCGCTCCAGTCCTCCTGCAGATAGGCCTCGTTCAGCACCCCGTAGACCGCATAACGGTCCTTGAGCCGCGCCGCCAGCGAGAGGTAGCAATAGACGGTCCCGCCCGCCGGGTGGAAACAGAAAACCGGCTGCCCGGTTCCGCCCAGCGCGACGATGTTGTCAGCCTTGGACGCCTGGCGCGTGGTCGCGAACCGGGCCATTTGCTGCACATCGGGCGAAGTGAAGACGGTGTTGAGGCTCAACTCCAGCCCCAAGGCCTGCCTGATCTCACTGACCAGTCGCAAGGCATCCAGCGAATGGCCGCCCAGTTCGAAGAAGTTGTCGGTCAGGCCGACCCGGTCCAGTTTCAGTACATCGGCCCAGATCGCCGCGAGTTGTTGTTCCAGCTCGGTTTGCGGCGCGACATAGGCCTGTTGCACCTGGCTGGCATCGGCTTTGGGCAGGGCCTTGCGGTCCAGCTTGCCGTTCGGCGTCAGTGGCAAGGCCTCAAGGAACAACAGATAAGCCGGCACCATGTAGTCCGGCAGGTTGTCCTTGAGCCGCGCCTTGATGGCCTCACGCAGATTGGCCTGGCGCGCCACATCGAGCGCTACGTCGGTATCGGCCGGCACGATGTACGCCACCAGTTGCTGGCCACCATCGCCGTCCTGCGCCAGGACAAAGGCTTCGCGTACCGCCTCCTGTTGCACCAGTCGCGCTTCGATCTCGCCCAGCTCGATGCGGAAACCGCGCACCTTGACCTGATGGTCGATACGGCCGATGTACTCGATCACCCCGTCGTCGCGATAACGCGTCAGGTCGCCCGTGCGATACAGGCGACCGCCGTCCGTGGCGAACGGATTGGGCACGTACTTCTCGGCGGTCAGCGCCGGGCGGGCCAGGTAACCCCGGGTGACCCCGGCACCGGCCAGGTACAGCTCCGCCGTGCTACCCGCCGGCACCGCTTGCAGGTCCGCGCCGAGGATGTAGCCCTGGGTGTTGCTGATCGCCCGGCCGATATTGGCCCGACCGCCTTTTTCCCGACGGGTATAGGTCGAGTAAGTGGTGTCTTCCGACGGCCCATACAGGTCATAGACGTGCTGCAACCCCGGGTTCTCATAAAGCTTGTCGACCAGGCTCTGCTTCAGCGGTTCGCCGGCCAGGTTGATGATGCGTACGCCATCCGGGATCTGCCCGCCACGCTGCAGAGCGGCAATGGCCGAGGGCACGGTATTGATCAGGCGCACCTGATCGCGCGCCGGCAGCTCGGGCAACTCCAGGGCATTACGGGCCAGGACGATATAACCGCCAGCGGACAGGGTAACGAACAGCTCCCACACCGACAGGTCGAAACAGATCGAGGTCGAAGCCAAGACCCCTTGCAGATCCGCCGGGCTGTAAACCTGCAGCGACCAGTCGATCAGCGCCAACACGTTGCGGTGAGCGATGGCCACGCCCTTGGGCAGGCCGGTCGAACCCGAGGTGTAGATCACATAGGCCAGGTTATCCGGGGTCGCCACCGCCTGTGGATTCTCCGCGGAGTACCCATCGAGCCAGCCAGCGTCGGCATCCAGTTGCAGGGTTCGCACGGACTCAAGGGTTGGCAGGACTTCCAACAATGCGCGCTCGGTCAACAGAATCTGCGCCTGACTGTCTTGCAGCATATGGGCCAGGCGATCCTGCGGATAATCCGGGTCCAGCGGCACATAGGCCGCGCCGGCTTTCAGCACCGCCAGCAAGGCCACAACCATTTGCGTCGAGCGTTGCAAGGCCACGCCGACGCGCACCTCAGGCCCGACGCCGAGTTCGATCAGCTTGTGCGCCAGGCGGTTGGCTCGGGCATTCAATGCCTGGTAGCTGACGCGTTGCTCACCGAAGATCAGAGCCTGGGCATCCGGGGTTTTAACCGTTTGAGCCTGGATCAGCTCATGCACACAGCGCTCGCTCGGGAAATGGCTGGCCGGCGGATTCCATTCATGGAGAATCCGCGACTGCTCGACGGCCCCCAGCAACGGCAACTCGCCCAGGGACTGCTGCGCGTCGAGCATGATGCCCAGCAGCAGGTTTTCCAGGTACTCGCCCAACCGGGTCATGGCTGCCGGGGAGAACGACGCCAGGGCGTATTTGAACTCCAGGGACAGGCTTTCACCCACGCCCACCAGCAAGGTCAGCGGGTAGTTGGTCTGCTCAAAGTTGCCCACGCTACCGAAGCGCAATTGTCCTGGCGCGCCCTGCTCCAGGGCTTGCGAGACGGGGTAGTTCTCGAACACCAGGATGTTGTCGAACAGGGCTTCGCCACCCAGGCCGGCCCAGCGCTGCACGTCATACAGCGGCGTATGTTCGTAGTCACGCAAGGCCAGGTTGTGGCGTTGCACCGCTTGCAGCCAGTCGCGCGCCGTCATGTCCGGACGTGGCGTGGCCACCACGGGCAAGGTGTTGATAAACAGACCGATCTGCTGCTCCACGCCTTTGAGTTCCGCGGGACGCCCGGACACCGTGGCGCCAAACGCCACCGTGTCCTGCCCGGTGCAGCGTTGCAGCAACAACAGCCAGGCGGCTTGCACCAGGGTGTTGACCGTGACCTTCTGCTGGCGGGCGAACTCGCCCAGGCGTCGGGTCTGCTGCGCATCCAGGCTGTGCAGATGGGTGGCATGGCCGCTGGCGCTCAACACCTGCGCAGCCGCCACCATGGACTGGGCCAGGCGGGTCGGCTCGTCCAGGGCCACCAGTTGCTCTTTCCAGAAACGCTCGCCGGCCTGGGCGTCCTGACGCTGCAACCAAGCGATGTAATCGCGGTAGCGACCGGGCACATGGCCCGGCAACTGACCGGCATAACGTTGCAACACCTCGCCGAGCAGCTGCGAGTTGCTCCAGCCATCCATCAGGATGTGGTGGTTGGTGTAGATCAGGTGATGACGGTTTTCGCCAGTGCGCACCAGGGTCAGGCGCAGCAACGGCGCAGCGCTCAGCTCGAAACCGCGCTGACGCTCGGCATCGGCCAGAGTATCCAGGGCCTCTTGCTGTTGAGGTTGGCCACGCCAGTCATGCTCGACACAGTCCAGCACGATCTGCTTGTGCACGACTTGAACCGGCGTCGATAGCTCGCCTTGCCAGATAAAGCCGGTGCGCAGGATGTCATGCCGATCGATGGCCGCCTGCCAGGCCTGCTGGAAGCGCAGCGGGTCGAGCCCGTCCACATCCACCCGCAACTGGTTGATATAGTCGCCGCCCTGCTGCTCGTACAGGGTGTGGAACAGCATGCCCTGCTGCATCGGCGACAGCGGGTAGAGGTCCTCGATCTGCGCCACCGGCACGGGCAAGCGATCCAGTTGCTGCTGGCTCAGGCCCGCCAGCGGGAAGTCCGACGGCGTCACGCCACGGTGCTCGGGCTGGCTGCAATGCTCGATCAGCGCCCTGAGCTCCTCGGCGTACTCATCCGCCAGGCGCTGGATGGTCGCTGGCTCGAACATCGCCTGGCTGAAGCTCCAGCCCAGGCTCAGCTCGCCGCCATAGACCTGGCCGTTGAGGGTCAGCCAGTTGCCCAGCGGGGCCTGCGAGCTCTGATCCTCACCCTTGGCTTCACGGGCCGGCGTGAACAGCGCCTGCTCTTCATCGAAACTGGCATCGAACTGGCCCAGGTAGTTGAAGGTGATACGCGGCACCGCCAGCGCCGCCAGAGTCTGCCGGGCAGCCTCGCCCCCCAGGTAACGCAGGGCGCCAAAGCCGATGCCCTTGTTCGGCACGGCACGCAGCTGTTCCTTGATCTGCTTGATCGAGTCGGCCAGGGCCGCCTGCGGCGTCAGCTTGACCGGGAACACGCTGGTGAACCAACCCACGGTGCGGCTCAGGTCGATGTTGTCGAACAGCTCTTCGCGGCCATGGCCTTCCAGTTGCACCAGGGCATTGGCCTCGCCGGTCCAGCGGGTGATAACCCGCGCCAATGCCGTCAGCAGCAGGTCGTTGATCTGGGTGCGGTAGGCCGCCGGCGCATCCTGCAGCAGGCGCTGGGTATCGCTCTTGTTCAGCCGGGTATCGACACTGCACGCGTGCTGGTTCTGCAGCCCGTCGCTGGCGTGATCCCAGGGCAGGCTCGAGTCGACGCCTTGCAGCTGTGCCTGCCAGTAACCCAGTTCCTGTTGCAGGGCCGCGCTGCTGGCATAAGCCTGCAACTGCCCGGCCCAGGCCTGGGTCGAACTGGACTTGGCCGGCAGCGGCCGGTTGCCCAGCAACGCCTGCAGGTCTTCCAGGAGGATCCGCCAGGACACCCCATCCACCACCAGGTGATGGAAGATCAGCAGCAAGCGCTGACTCTGGTCAGCCAGGGTAAAGAGCACGGCACGCAGCAGCGGGCCGTCCTGCAGGTTCAGGCTGCGCTGGGCGCGCTCACTGAAGTGCTGCAACGCCTGATCGTTGGCCACACTGGCCTGCCACAGCAGTTGCGCCTGCTCGTCGAACTCGGCGAACGCTGCGTTCCAGCCCCCCTCGCCCTCGACAAACCGCAGGCGCAAGGCGTCGTGCTGCACAGTCAACGCCTGCAAGGCCGTCTCCAGGACAGCCGCTTGCACAGGCTGGGCCGGTTTGAGCAAGACCGACTGGTTCCAGTGATGACGCTCCGGCACCGGGGTGTCGAAGAACCATTGCTGGATCGGCAGCAGCGGCATCTGGCCACGCACCGGGCCCTGGTCGATCTGCAACCCGCCCTCGCCCTGCTCCGCCACCGTGGCCAGCCCCTGCACCGTCTGGTGCTGGAACAGGTCTTTCGGGGTGAAACGGATGCCGGCCTGACGGGCACGGCTGACCACCTGGATCGAGATGATCGAGTCGCCGCCCAGCTCGAAGAAGTTGTCGGTGACGCCGACCTGCTCCAGCTTCAGCACATCGGCCCAGATCGCCGCGATCTGTTGCTCCAGGTCGTTTTGCGGCGCCACGTAGGTCTGCTGCATCAGTTGCGCATCGACCTTGGGCAATGACTTGCGGTCCAGCTTGCCGTTCGGTGTCAGCGGCAAAGCTTCGAGGAACAGCAGGTAGGCCGGCACCATGTAGTCCGGCAGGTTTTCCCGCAGGCGGGCCTTGATGCTTTCCCGCAGTTGCGCCTGGCGTTCGGCGCTGTGCGCCACCTCGGCGTCCACTGGCACGATATAGCCCACCAGCTGCTGGCCGCTTGGCCCTGGCTGGGCGATCACCGCCACTTCCAGTACCGGGTCCTGTTCCAGCAGCCGTGCCTCGATCTCGCCCAGTTCAATACGGAAGCCGCGCACCTTGACCTGATGGTCGACACGACCGACGTATTCCACCAGACCGTCGGTGCGATAGCGGGTCAGGTCGCCGCTGCGGTACAGCCGCGCCCCGCTGGTGCTGTAGGGATCGGGAATAAAGCGTTCCGCTGTCAGCCCCGGACGATCCAGGTAACCCCGGGCCACGCCCAGGCCACCCAGGTACAGCTCGCCCGCCACCCCAACCGGCAACAAATTGAGGTTGGCATCGGCCACGTAGGCGCTGCGATTGCCGACGATATTGCCGATCGGCGCGTAGGCCGCATCACACAGATCGCCAGCCTTGGCCTTCCAGATCAGCGGGGTGACCACGGTTTCGGTCGGGCCATAACCGTTGAAGATGTACTTGGGCCGCAGCACCCGCCAGGCCAGGTCGTAGCTGGCCTGGGGCACCGCATCACCGCCGAAGCAGTAGACCCGCACCGCCGGCGGATTGCCGTCGCGTTCGGCGTGCACCGCCAGCTGTTGCAGGTACACCGGCGGGAACACGCCGACGGTGACGCCATAACGGTGCATCTGTTCGTAGGTGAATTCCGGTGACCACAGGCTGTCGTCGCGGATCAGCACGCTGGCACCGTAGATCAGCGGGTGCATCCAGCCCTCATGGGAGCCGTCGAAAGCGAAGGACATAAAGTGCAACTCGCAGTCCGCCGGGCTCATTTCATAGCGTTCGCCAGTGGCCAGGCTGTGCATGGCCAACGGACCGTGGGAAACCGCCACGCCCTTCGGCAGGCCGGTGGAGCCGGAGGTGTAGATCACGTAGGCGAGGTTTTCCTCGGCCAGGGTCACCTCCGGGCTGGTCGTCGGGTAAGCCGCGAAGTCAGCCGCGCCTTCGACGCTGAGGGTCGGCAGCCCTTCAGGAATCGGCAGGCGCTCCAGCAAATGGCTTTGGGTCAACAGCAGCCACGCGCCGCTGTCCTGCATCATGTAGCGCAGGCGGTCCTGGGGGTATTCGATATCCAGTGGCACATAAACCCCACCGGCCTTGAGCACCGCAAGGAAGGCCACCATGATTTCCGCGCAACGCGGCATGGCGATGGCCACCCGGACTTCCGGGCCGACGCCCAGCTCGATCAGCTTGTGCGCCAGCTGGTTGGCCTGAATGTCCAGCTCGCGATAGCTCAGGCGTTGTTCGGCGAAGAACACCGCTGGCGCCTCCGGGGCCCTGGCCGCCTGATCGGCGAACAGCTGGTGGACAAAGCGGTTAGTTGGATAGACCACATCAGTGTGATCCCAGTCCTGGCGGATGCCGCGCTGCTCTTCCAGGGTCAACAAGGGCAACTCGCCCAGGCCCGTCCGCGGATGCGCCATCAGGCTCAGCAACAGGCTCTGCAAGTGCCCGCCCAACTGCACCATCGAAGCCTCGGAGAACGACTCGCGGGCGTAGATGAATTCGAACGACAGGCTCTGGCCCAGATTGACCGCGACCGTCAGCGGGTAGTTGGTCTGCTCAAAGTTGCCCACCGCGCCGAACTGCAGTTGTGCCGGCGCGCCTTTTTCCAGCGCCTCGGACACCGGGTAGTTCTCGAACACCAGGATGTTGTCGAACAGCGCATCGCCACCCAGCCCGGCCCAACGCTGCACTTCGTACAGCGGTGTGTATTCATAGTCGCGCAGCGCCAGGTTGCGGCTCTGCACCGCCTGCAGCCATTGGCTCACGGTCATGTCCGGACGTGGCGTGGCCACCACCGGCAAGGTGTTGATGAACAGGCCCACTTGCTGCTCGATGCCCTTGAGCTCCGCCGGACGCCCCGCCACCGTGGCGCCGAACACCACGCTTTCCTGGCCGGTGCAACGCTGCAGCAACAGCAGCCAGGCGGCTTGCACCAGGGTATTGATGGTGACCTTCTGCTGGCGGGCAAATTCGCCAAGGCGTGTCGTCTGCGCCAGGTCCAGCTCGCGATGGTGCTGGCCATGGCCGGCGCCGGCCGGCATCTGCGCGACCCGGGACAGGGCCTGGGTCAGGCGGGTCGGTTCGTCCAGCGCCTGCAATTGTTCCTTCCAGAAACGTTCGCAGGCCTGGGCATCCTGGCGTTGCAGCCAAGCGATGTAATCGCGGTAGCGACCGGGCGCATGGTTCGGCGCCTGGCCGGCATAACGCTGCAGCACTTCGCCGAGCAACTGCGAGTTGCTCCAGCCGTCCATCAGGATGTGATGGTTGGTGTAGATCAGGTGATGACGCTGGTCGTCGATACGCACCAGGGTCAGGCGCAGCAACGGCACCGCATCCAGCTCGAAGCCACGCTGGCGCTCGGCGGCGGCCAGGGCGTCCAGGGCTTCCTGCGGTTGTGGCTGGCCACGCCAGTCGTGCTCCCTGCACTCCAGGGCGATGTGCTTGTGCACCACCTGCAGCGGGGTCGACACCTCGCCCTGCCAGATAAAGCCGGTGCGCAGGATGTCATGCCGATCGATGGCCGCCTGCCAGGCCTGCTGGAAGCGCAGCGGATCGAGCCCGTCCACGTCCACCCGCAGCTGGTTGATGTAGTCGCCCGCGGCCTGCTCGTACAGGGTGTGGAACAGCATGCCCTGCTGCATCGGCGACAGGGGGTAGAGGTCCTCGATCTGGGCCAGCGCCACCGGCAGGCGATCCAGCTGCTGCTGGTTCAGGCCGGTCAGCGGGAAGTCCGACGGCGTCGCGCCGCCCTGGCCCGGCTCGCAGCAATGCTCCACCAGGGCCTTGAGTTCCTCGGCATAGTCGTCCGCCAGGCGCTGGATGGTCGCGGCGTCGAACATCTGCGTGCTGAAGGTCCAGCTCAGGCTCAGCTCGCCGCCATAGACCTGGCCATCCAGGCTCAGCCAGTTGCTCAGCGGGGCCAGCGGGCTCTGGTCTTCGCCCTTGGCTTCACCGGTTGGCTTGAACAGGGAATCCTGCTCGTCGAAGCTGCCGTCGAACTGCCCCAGGTAGTTGAAGGTGATGCGCGGTACGGCCAGGGCCGCCAGGGCCTGCCGGGCCGCCTCGTCCCCCAGGTAACGCAGGGCGCCAAAGCCGATGCCCTTGTTCGGCACGGCGCGCAGCTGTTCCTTGATCTGCTTGATCGAGTCGGCCAGGGCCGCCTGCGGCGTCAGCTTGACCGGGAACATGCTGGTGAACCAACCCACGGTGCGGGTCAGGTCCAGGTCATCGAACAGCTCTTCGCGACCATGGCCTTCCAGTTGCACCAGGGCGCTGGCCTCGCCGGTCCAGCGAGTGATGACCCGGGCCAGGGCCGTGAGCAGCAGGTCGTTGATCTGCGTGCGGTAGGCCGCCGGGGCGTCCTGCAACAGGCGCTGGGTATGCGCCTTGTCCAGACGCGAACTCAGGCTGCTGGCATGCTGGTTCTGCAACGCGGTCACGGGGCGATCCAGCGGCAGGCTCGACTCGACGCCTTGCAACTGGGCCTGCCAGTACTTGAGTTCCTCTTGCAGCGCCGCGCTTTGGGCATAGGCCTGCATCTGCTCGGCCCAGGCCTGGGTCGAGCTGGTCTTGGCCGGCAATGCCAGGGGCTGATCGGCGCTCAGTTGCGCGTGGGCCAGTTGCAGATCCTCCAGCAGGATCCGCCAGGACACCCCGTCCACCACCAGGTGGTGGATCACCAGCAACAGGCGCTGGCTGCCGTCCGCCAGGCTGAACAGCACGGCCCGCAACAGCGGTCCGTCCTGCAGGTTCAGGCTGCGCTGGGCCTCGATCGCCGATTGCTCCATGGCCTGGGCGCTCTGCGCCGTGACCTGCCAGAGCAGGCTCGGCCGCTGGCCGGCATCGGCGAACCGCGCCGACCAGCCATCGGCCTGCTGGTTGAACTGCAAGCGCAGGGCGTCATGCTGCACCCATAGCGCCTGCAAGGCGTTTTCCACCACTTCGGCGCGCAACGGCTGGGCTGGCTTGAGCAGCACCGACTGGTTCCAGTGATGGCGCTCGCTCATGGACGCCTCGAAGAACCACTGCTGCACCGGCAACAGCGCCGTGCTGCCGCGCACCGGACCCTGGTCGATCCGCACCCCGCCCTCGCCCTGCTCGGCCACCGCCGCCAGACCTTGTACCGTCTGGTACTGGAACAGGTCCCGCGGGGTAAAGCGAATACCGGCCTGGCGCGCGCGGCTGACCACCTGGATCGAGATGATCGAGTCGCCGCCCAGTTCGAAGAAGTTATCGGTGACCCCCACCTGTTCCAGCTTCAGCACATCGGCCCAGATGGCGGCGATCCGTTGCTCAAGCTGGCTCTGCGGCGCCACATAGACCTGCTGCAGCTGCTGCGCGTCAACCTTGGGCAGGGCCTTGCGGTCCAGCTTGCCGTTCGGCGTCAGTGGCAGCGCCTCGAGGAACAGCAGGTAAGTCGGCACCATGTAGTCCGGCAAATGTTCTTTCAGGGCGGTCTTGATGCTTTCGCGCAGGGCCAGTTGCGCGTCACCGGCAACCGCCGCCCCGGCATCGCTCGGCACGATATAGGCCACCAGTTGCTGGCCGTTTTCACCGTCATGGGCCAGGACGAAGGCTTCACGCACCGCGACCTGCTGCACCAGCCGCGCCTCGATTTCCCCCAGCTCGATACGGAAGCCGCGGATCTTCACCTGATGGTCGATGCGCCCGATGTACTCGATCACCCCGTCGGCACGATAGCGGGTCAGGTCGCCGGTGCGGTACAGGCGGCCGCCGTCGCTGGAGAATGGATTGGGCACGAACTTCTCGGCGGTCAGCCCCGGGCGCGCCAGGTAGCCGCGAGTCACCCCGGCGCCGGCCAGGTACAACTCGCCAGCACTGCCCACCGGTACCGGCTGCAAATCAGGGCTCACGATATAGCTCTGGGTATTGCTGATGGCCCGGCCGATATTGGCCTGGCCGCCGGCCTCGCGCCGGGTGTAGGTCGAGTAGGTGGTGTCTTCCGAAGGGCC